>OCZT010005289.1_pt1 | contig 12921 bp, 10 predicted proteins | sample 1539031 | NCBI WGS metagenome assembly OCZT01 (sample SAMEA3539308, study PRJEB22396) | soil metagenome | biome: tundra; feature: field; material: soil | place: USA | collected 2010-05 | depth 0.15 m | reverse complement strand
CGACGAAATACGTCGACAGCTGGGTCGAGGTGAGCCGGGCGCGGTCCCACTTCTTGCGCGCCTCCGACTCCTCCTGGAAGCCGCCGTTGACCATCAGGTGCATCGCTGCAGACTCGGTCATCGAACCGGCGTGGACGCCGATGTCGATCATGGCGTTGGTGATGGCCCGCAGGTAGAACTTCCAATGGATCAGCATCAGAGCCGGATCGTCTGCATGGAAGCCCAGGTCCATCATCACCTGGGTGACGTATACGGCCCAGCCTTCGATGAAGGCGCCGCTGCCGAAGACCGCTCGCGCCAGTGACGGACAGCGGTTCGAGTAGACCAACTGGAGGTAGTGGCCGGGCGTCCCTTCGTGGATCGTCGTCAGGTCGATCTGACGGTCGTTCTCCTCGGCCAGATACGAGTCCACCTGGGCCGGCGTCCAGTCATCGGGCGGCGGGGTCATGAAGTAGAAAGTCTTCTGACCCTTATCCAGCGGGCCCGGCGCGTCGAGCATCGCCCCTGCGAACTCGCGCAGGAATGGCGGCGTCCATTCGATCTCGAGCGGCTCGTCCGGAACGGTGATGACGTCGCGGCTCCGGCAGAACTCGACGATGCCCCGGTAGCTGTCGCGGCAATACTGCACCAGGTCGGCGGCCGGATGATGGGCGCGACTGATCGCGGCCGTGACCACCGAAACCGTTCGTGAGTCGACCGCCTCGTCGCTACCTTCGCTCACGACTGTGGGCAGCGACTCGCCCGGAACCCACTGCGTCCAGATCTCCCGGGCGATGCGGATCATCTCGCCGCGAACGGCGTCGTACTCGACGAGGGCCTGGGCCATGATCGCGTCGCCGGTCAGATCCGACCGGAACGTATGGCGGAGCTTGCGGGCGTAGAGATCGGCGCCGAGCCGGCCCTCGCCCGATGACCGCCGCAGCAGGTCTGAGCCGAGCCAGGCCTCGAAGCTCTCGAGGGATCCCGCGGCGGCGGCGGCGGCGGCCCGAAGCCGGGGCAGGATGTCGGCCACTCCGGGCTGGTCCGCGGCCGCATCGGCCTGGGCCACGGCATCCTGCGCCAGGGCGACGATCCCCGGCAGCTGTTTGATCGCCATCTCCGTGTGGAGCCGCGAGGGCGGACGCACCGCCAGGCTGCCAAGCTCCGTCTTGGCCGCCGCCAGAACCGCGGGCACGCCCTCGAGACGCGAAGCGACAGACGCCAGCCGCGCCGCCAGCGGAGCGAACTCGCGGGCGAGGAGCGGGAAGATGCCGCCCCCGAGCAGGTAGACGTAGCCGAGCGCGTCCCACGCGTCCTCGCGCAGCTCGGTCTCATCGAAACGCATTGCCGCCAATTCGGAACGCAGCAGGTCGCGGTCGATGCGCTCGTCCGACGTCAGGTCCCCATCGGCAAAGCCGCGCAGCTCGGCTTCCCAGCGGTCCGTGAAGTTGAGGCGCGCTTCGCGCCCGGCTCGGCTGAGATCGGGCCACTCACCGTCGACGGCGTGCATGCCGGCCGCTGTCGCGGCCACGGGATAGAGATGGAAGAACTCGTCCAGGAACGTATCGACGCGGCTGCCGAACTGCGACATGGTTCTCCTCGCTGCAATTCAGTCGAGTTTAGCGGGCGGTCGAAAGATGGTCTCGAGGTCCGGTTTCAGCGCGCACGAAACCCAGGCACGGGCTGGACGCCCGCGCTAGCATCGACCCATGCGGTGCCGCCGCCAAGACGGCGCTCGGTCCTCGGAGGAAACTCGAATGCTGGACCTAATCGTCAAGGTCGCGGTGAATGCAGCGGCGCTGCTCGTGGCGGCCAACGTCGTGCCTGAGTTCAATCTCGTCTTCCAGACAAACAAGCCCGAAGACTGGCTGAAGATCGCAGTGATCGCGCTTGTCTTTGCCCTCGTCAACAGCTACATCAAGCCGATCGTGAAGTCCCTCGCAATGCCGATCGGTTTCCTGACGATGGGCCTGGTCGCCTTCGTCATCAACGCCGCGATGCTTCTTGGGACCGCCTGGATCGTCAACCAGGTCAAGACCCTGGACATCGGCTTCACTCTGGGCAACTACCCGCCGCACTGGGGTTATGAGGCCATCGGCTGCGCGGTCGTCGCGGCCATCGTCGTCAGCGTCGTGGGCACAGTCATAAACATCCTCGTCGTACCGCGCAGGGCCGTGGGCCTCTAGCCCAGGAGCCTCAAGTCGGCGGTCGCGCCTCCCGGCACAGCCACTCCCGGCTGCGCGGATTGGTTAGGCTTGCATTCATGCCCTCCGCAGATATTTCGTCCCTTGCCGGCCTGCTTGCCGCGGACGCGGCTCCGCGGGGTGCCGCGCCGGCCGTACCCGGGTCGCTGACCGAGCGCGAGCGGTTCCGGATACGGCTCCGGCGCCGGCCGCTGCTGCTCGACGGCGCGATGGGAACGCTGCTCTATTCGCGCGGCGTTCCCCAACGAGTCTGTCTCGACGAGCTCGTTCTGACACGACCGGAGGTCGTCTCGACGATCCACCGCGAGTACATCGAGGCCGGAGCGGACGCGATCGAGACCGACACGTTCGGCGCCAACCGGTTTCGTCTGGCCGAGTTCGGGCTGGAGAAGCTGGCCGGTCGCCTGAGCCGCCGCGGCGCCCAGCTTGCCCGCGAGGCCCGCGAGACCTCGGGCAAGGAAGTTCTGATAGCGGGCTCGATCGGGCCTCTCGGTTCTACGGGTCGACTGCCGATGCCCCACCCGGGGATCGCCCGGGCGGCCTTCCGCGAGCAGATCGAGGGGCTCCTGGAGGGCGGCGTCGACATCTTCCTGTTCGAGACCTTCGATCGGCTGGAAACGCTGCTGCTTGCATTCGAGGAGGCGCGGCGAGCCTGCGATCTGCCGGTCATCGCCCAGATGACGTTCGGTGAGGACCTCACGGCCAACGACGGCACGACTCCCGAGGTCGCCGCGGCCGCCCTGACGGCGGCCGGTGTCGACGCGGTCGGCGTCAACTGCGGCTCCGGACCACTCGTCTGCATGGAGGCGCTGGGCCGGACCGGGCCGCCTACCGCGGCCGTGGCCCGCTCCATAGTCCCGAACGCCGGACTGCCACAGCGCGTCGAGGGCAATTTCGTCTACTCGGCCGGACCCGAGTACTTCGGAGAGATGGTTCCGCGAATGCTCGCGGCCGGGGCCCGGATCGTGGGCGGATGTTGCGGTACCACACCCGAGCACACGAAGGCGATGCGGGCGGCGATCGACGCCCTGGCCTCCGACGAGCACGGCGCAGGGACGGCCGTCGCTCCGGTGCCGGGCGAGGGCGAGCCGGTCCCCGCCACAACCACTGAATCTGACCCCGCCGCCGCAGCCGCCCCGCGCACGCCTCCGGCCGAGGTTTCGGGGAGTGGCGACTCCAATCCCCCGTCGGGCCTGGCGCGCAAGCTCACCGACGGCTCGTTCGTCATCTCCGTAGAGATCGACCCGCCGCGGTCCATCCGCATCGACCGGACCATCGAAGCCGCGCGCCTGCTCAAAGCGGCCGGCGCGGACCTCGTCAATATCAGCGACTCCGCCACGGGCCGGATCCGCATGGGCGCAATGGCCGTCGCCTTCGGCATCCAGCAACAACTCGATCTGGAGTGCCTGGTCCATCTGACCACTCGGGACCGCAACCTGATGGCGCTCGAGGCGGAGCTGCTCGGCGCCCATGCGCTCGGCGTGCGGGACATCCTGGCCCTGACCGGGGATCCGCCGCGCGTCGCCGACCGGGCCGCCACCACAGCCGTCTGGGACGTGGATGCCATCGGGCTCATCGAGATCATCAACCGCCTCAACAAGGGCGAAGACGGCGCGGGCCTTTCAATCGGTCAGGCCGCGGGATTCACCATCGCCTGCGCACTCGATTCCACGGCCGCCGACCCGGACAAGGAGTGGTCTCGCCTGGAACGGAAGCTGGCCGCCGGAGCGCACTTCATCATGACCCAGCCGCTCTACTCGGAGCAGCAGGTGGAATCGATGCTCGATCGGGCCCGGCAGACATTTGGGCAGGGCGGATTTCCGGTGCCGGTGCTGCTCGGTATCCTGCCGCTCCACAGCGCTCGCCACGCCGAGTTCCTGCACAACGAGGTTCCGGGGATCACGATCCCGGTCGAGCAGCGCGCGGCGATGCACGCGGCCGGCGAACGCGGCGGTGAGGTCGGCCTCGATATGGCGATGAACCTGCTGGCCGCATCCGAGGGTCATGTAAGCGGCACGTACATCATGCCCAGCTTCGGCCGCTACGAGCTGGCCGCAGAACTCGTCCGGCGTCTGTGCGCCCGCCGGAACACACGGAAAATGCGCCAGCCAGACTATAAGGAGAGTTAATCGTGAGGAGTTCCGGGCGTCTTCGAATCGCCGGGCTCGCTGGGGTCGCGGTCTGGCTCCTCCTACTGGTTTCGGCCGGCGCCTCGGCAGCGGCCACGCCACCGGCCGGCCCGCCCTATCCGGATGCCGTCGCCGGCCAGCGCGTCTACGACTACGCCGGCATCTTCTCGCCCGCGGCGATCGCCGACGCCGAGCAGACGATCAAGGCCATCGAGGGTCGGTCGAAGGCTCAGGTCGCCATCTACACGCAGGTGAACCCGGCCAGTGACACCCTGGACAAGGCCAACGGGGACGCGCTGGCGCTGATGAACCAGTGGGGCGTCGGCCACAAGGGCTTCGATGACGGCCTGGTCATCATGTTCGACATGCAGGACAACCTGCAGCATGGCCAGGTCTCGCTCTACGCCGGCAGCGGCTTCAAAGCCGCTTTCCTCTCGAACGCCGACCGCCAGGCGATATTCGACAACGACATGCTGCCGCTGCTCAAATCCCAGGACTTCGACGGCGCCCTGAAGATCGCCCTCTCCGACGTCAGCTCTGCGGCCACGCCGGAACATGCCGACGAATTGAGCCGCGCTCGCATCCTCAACGCTCTGGTCGGCTTCGGGGTTGCGATCCTGGCCGCGATACTCGTCCTGCTGGTGTTCTTCCGCTGGTACACCCACGGCCGAGACCCAATCTACGTGGACGACAACTCCGTCCTGATGCCGGCCCCGCCCGACGGGTTGACGCCGGCCATGGCCACGCTGCTTCTGGACGACAGAACCTCGAGCCGGACGATCTCGGCGGCGATGGTGGACCTCGCGGCGCGGGGCGTACTCCATTTCCGTCAGGACTCCGAATTCCTGGGCAAGAAGACGAACATCGGCGTCACCGGCACGGCGGTGCAAATCACAACACCGGAAGCTGGCCTGTACCAGGCGATCGGCATGTGGACCGGACCCGACGGCTTCGTTCCGACCACAACGGCCCGAGAATTGCTACCGGCAATCTCCCGGCTCAAGAGCGATCTTGAAACCCTCGCCGTCCAGAATGGCTGGCTTACCGCAAGGCCATCTCGCGTCGTTGCCGTCTGGATCACGGTGGCAGTGGTAGAGGGCCTGGCCGCGATCCCGCTCTTCTACTGGACGTACCAACTGGGCGCGAGCGGCGGCTTCCTGGGCGGAGCTGCCCTCCTGATCGCGGCCGTCGTTACCGCTGTCGCGGCCTGGTTCATGCCCTGCCGCACGCGGCTCGGAGCGATGCTCCAGGCGATGCTCGCCGCCTACAAACGGACCCTCCAGTACACGATGGCCGCCGCTGGGTCCATGGACGAGGTGGTCGGGCGCAAAGCGCTCCCGTGGGTGACGACGCCGGATGCGGCGATGGCGTGGGGCGTCGCCTTTGGCCTCAACGCCGAGATCGAGATGGTGCTCGGCCGGACGGTCAGCGCGAGCCAGGCTTCGGGTCGCCAGGTCGGCTGGTACCCGATGTGGTTCTACAGCCCCGGCTACTCCGGCGGCCTCGGGGGCGGCGGCGGCGTCGGAGGCGGCGGGATGTTCTCCGCAAGCTCGATTCCCGATGTCGGGTCGATGATGTCCTCAATCGGCACGATCGGCGCAACCGGTGGGGGTAGCGGCGGCGGAAGCGGCGGATTCGGCGGAGGCGGCGGAGGCGGCGGCGGAGGCGGCGGAGGCGGGTTCTAGGACACGGTGAATTCATTGAGAGCGGACTGAGGAGATCGAGATGAGGCGTTTCGCAACCGTGGCGGCCGTTGCCATCGGCGTCTGGCTGCTATTGGCGGCGCCGGCGCTGGCCGCGAGTCCTCCGGCCGGCCCGCCGTATCCGGATGCCGTCGCCGGCCAGCGCGTCTACGACTACGCCGGCATCTTCTCGCCGGCCACGATCACCGAGGCGCAGTCCATCATCGACGGCATCGAAGCCCGGACGGGGGCTCAGGTCGCGGTCTACACGCAGATCAAGCCGGCGAGCAACAACCTCGACAAGGCCAACGCCGACGCTCTGGCGCTCATGAACCAGTGGGGCGTCGGCCGCAAAGGCTTCGACGACGGCCTAGTCATCCTCTTCGACATGCAGACCAACCGGCACCATGGACAGGTTTCGCTGTATGCCGGGAGCGGCTACAAAGCCGCGTTCCTGAGCGATTCCGATCGCCAATCCATCTTCGACAACGACATGAAGCCGCTCCTGGCCGACGGCGACCTGGACGGCGGCCTGCTGGCCGGACTCCGCGACATCGATGCCAACGCCACGCCGACCCACGCTACGACGCTGGAGCGGGGCCGATTGATCAACGCCTTGTTGGCAGTCGGCGGCCTGGCGCTGGGCGCGCTGCTGATCCTCATTGCGCTGTTGTCCTGGCTGCGCCACGGTCGAAACCCAAGCTACGTCGACGACAACTCCATCCTCATGCCGGCCCCACCGGCTGACCTGACGCCGGCAATGGCCACCATTCTCATGGCCAACAAGAGTTCCGACCGAACTGTCTCCGCCGGACTCATCGACCTTGCGGCCCGCGGGTGCATCGCCTTCGTTGTGGATGCGAAGGTGCTCGACGAGACCGGGACCGGGATCAGGTACCTGGGCGCCGGAGAGGGTGAATTGCCGGCACCGGAGAATGCTCTTCGCGACTCCATAAGTGGCAAGTCGGAGAAGCACGATGCCTACCTGGGACCGACCATCATGTACCGGCTCGTCACCTCGTTCGACCGCTTCAAGGATGATCTGGAGACGGCGGCCGTCAAGCGTGGCTGGCTGATAGCCAAGCCCAGTAGAGTGCGAAGGCACTGGCGCCGCGTGGGCGGGCTGCAGCTCATCGCTGCCATCGCGATCGGCATCTTGTGGATCTTCGTGCAGGCCAGCGGACTACTCGTGGCCGCGGCATCCATCGCCGTGGCCGGGGTCGCGACTCTGATTCTTGCTCGCTATATGACGTCGCGGACGCGCCAGGGCGCGATGCTCTGGGCAATGCTCACGGCCTACAAACGCACTCTCGAACTCTCTTTGGCCAACGCCCGCTCGATGGGCGAAGTGGTCAAGGCAAAGGCGCTGCCCTGGGTCACGACGCCGGACCAGGCAATGGCCTGGGGAGTGGCATTCGGACTGGATCGCCAGCTCGAGATCGTCCTATCCCGCGCCATGATCGACCCCGGCCAGGACGAGCCGCAGGATGCCGTGTGGTATCCGCGGTGGTGGCTCACGGACACTGCCAGCGACCACTCCGGCCACGGTACGCTGGGCCATGTGGCGTCCCCCGGATCGAGCGGCGTCTTTTCCGCCTCTGCCATCCCAGATCCAGGGTCGATCATGGCCGCCCTCGGGTCGATCAGCCATCCCTCTTACCCTGGGTCGAGCAGCAGCTCCAGCGGAGGCGGGTTCAGCAGCGGCGGCAGCTTCGGTGGGGGCGGTGGTGGTGGGGGCGGCGGCGCCGGCGGCGGGTTCTGATCCACATTCCGCGCGATTCGCCCCGTGATTCTCGCGAACGGAGCTCGGCCTACGCCGAGCCTGACGCCCGCGCCAACGGGGGGTGGCCGTAGTCGGCTAAACTCGGGGCATGGGTGCAGTCGACACGATGGAAACGTTCTTTGAGCTGCTGAACTCCGGCGATCGCGAGGGAGCCGTCTCCCTCATGGACGAGCGGGCCGAGTTGCGGGTCCATATAGCCGGCAACGCCCGCACCCTGAAGGGGGTACGCGAAGTCGGCGGCTGGTTCCTGCGCGCCGAACCTGGCTTTCGTATGATCCCGGGCGATGTCCGGGACATGGGCAGCACCTACCAGGCGAACCTGCTGGTAGTCCGGCCGGGCGCCCCGACGCAGCAGCTCGACGCAAGTTTCCGAGTCGAGGCGGGGAAGATCACGGCGATCAACCTGACGCCCCGCTAGGTCTGGTCTGCGCGCTACCGGACTCGAATGGGCGACGCGGGAACGGGCAACGCGGCATTGGCCGCGAAGACCGCTCAGGGGATCAGGAGGGCGAAGCTTCCGGCGGTACGTAACCGGGAAGTGGGATCTTGAGGACCCAGCCGACCTGTATCACGTAATTGGGGGCTTTGATCTGCGGGTTGAGGGCATAGATGTCGTTGGAGTCCACCTGGAACCTGTTCGCGATGATCATCACCGAGTCGTTGGAGATGACCCTGTACGTGAAGTAGTTGTGGCTGGGCTCAGGCGAGGCCGTGCTTTGGTCCGTGGGCACGGAGTTCTGAGAATTTCCCGTGCCGTTGGAGGCTGGGCCCTGCGTTCCTCCGCCGCCGACGTTGCCGGCCTTGGCGCTGCTCAAGATTGGGAAGAGGATGAGGGCCACCATCACCAGGGACATGCCGACCGCGGCAAGGAGGAGCGGCTGATTGGCTCGGCGATCCTCACGACTGCGCAGCCGCGGGAAGTGCTCCAGCCGAGGGGGATTCTCCCAGCCCGGGTGGCTCGGGCCTCTGCGGGCCATCGCCACGGCCGGTGCCCCGAGCGACGAGGGCGGGGGCAGCGCGGCCGGAGCCTGCGACCGCTTGGTTTCATTGTCGTAGGTCCACAACGTGGCGCTGGCATCGGTAGCGCGCCGGGCCGACAGGGTCGTGTCGACGACAGGAGCCGTTCGCGGCCGACCTGCCAGGAAGGCAGGGGCGCCTTCATCTTCAGTCGCGGCGGCGGCGGCGGCTTCAGCGGCAAGGGCTACTGCTGCCGGCGTGGTCGCGACGGCGCTTCCTGACTTGACCGCGGCAGCTTCCTGGCGGGCCCAATCGAGGAAGACGGGGCACTGTGGAAAGTCGCCGGAGAGGCAGTAGCGCTCCTGGTGAGGGAAGGCCCGCGGCTCCGGCTCTGGCGCAGCAAAGCAGCGGTGGCGATAGTCTGGGCTGCTCGAGCGGTGGTCCCGGTCGTCCTCGAAAGCGACGAACGGGCAGGCGCTCGGGCCGCCATCGATGGGGGTGGTCGGCTCGTCAATCACGCTATAGATGATACCCGGGCACGCCAGTCTTGTACCGAACGAACGCCGGTGTCGTCTCGTGGGTCGTTGAACAGAACGCTGGCGAGATCGAGCAATCCGGGGAATACTGCCTCTGGAATGCATGTCTGCCGAGATTCAGCCATCGGCAAAGAGGAGGAACATGACCGACTTCGTCAGTTCTGATCGGGCCTTGGGACGAGAACCGGCGAGTCGCCGCGGACCCATTGCCTTGCTGGCTTCCGTCGTCCTCGGCGCCGTCGTCATCGGATGCTCGGGAGCGACCGTCACGCCCCAGACGACCTACGTGCCCTTTCCGGCGACGGCCTCGCCTTCTGCCTCACCTACGGTCGCCGCGACGCCGACCGCAACTCCGACCCCTACACCCACACCCGCGCCTACACCAACGCCCGCGCCCGTCGCATGCAACGCGTCCAAGCTGGTGATCAACATCCAGGGCTCAAGCGGCATCTACTGGCAGGGTGGCGGTGGTCACAAGCTGGCGACCTTCGTCCTCAAGAACAACGGATCCTTGGCCTGCACTGTGAAGGCCAAGGATCAACTGCTGCTGCTCAACGGCGACGGCTCGACCCTCATCCTCGGCGCGGCCGCAGGGACTTCCGCAACCCTCACGCTGGCGGCGCACGGTAGCGTTCACGCGGACGTGCAGACCGGCAACCTGTGCGACGCGCCGGCAATTGTGGCCCCGGTCAAAGTGGCATTCATGATGGGTGGCGGCACGGGTCTGGTCGAGGCTACGCCACTCTCGTCGTCGGACGTGGGCGGTGTGCCCCCATGTCTTGGCGATCCATCCATCTACACCGGCTCAATCGAGGCTCAGCCCTGGGCTCCGTAGCACCAGAACCCCGGATCCGGCCTATGCGCCGGCCTGATTGAGAGCCGACTGCAACGACTGGATGTAGCCGTCACTGGTATAGGTCGCGCCCGAGATAGTGTCGATCTGTGCGCTCTGGGCCGCCAGAACCTCGCTGCGCAGCTGCGGACCGGCGTAGGCGCTTATCTGGCCCGTATGGCCGCCGCCCCTGGGAAGCTGAAGCGCTTGCACGTCGGTGATCGTCCCGTTCTGGATCGTCACCTGGACCTGGACCGTGCCGAACGGCGTGTCGACGGCCTGCCCGGTGACCTGGCCCGAGTAGCCGCTCTTGATTGTGGCGCCGGTGCCACCGCCACCGCCACCGGTCGTGCTCAGGCCGGCCCCCGCAGGCGTCTTGAAGCTCAGCAGGAGCGCGAGCGCGGCTATGGTCAGCAGCGTCGCCACCATGGGTCGTTTCGGCATCGTCGTCTCTCCTCGGCCTAGAAGGCGAAGCGTTCGTAGTGGATCTGCTTGTCTGGGATCCGGAGGCGCCGCAGGCTGCTCAGCACGCGAGTCATCATCCCGGTCGGGCCGCAGACGAAGATGTCACGATCGAGAATGTCGGGAACGAGTTTGCGCAGAGCCCTCGGGTCCAGTGGATCGACCGGCATCTCGGGCGAGCCGCGGCGGCCTACCAGGTAGTGGACCGTGGCGCCGCGAATGCTGGCCAGCTCATCGATCTCGCGCTTGAAGACCACGTCCTCGGGTCCGCTGGCGCGGTACAAGAGCGTCAGGTTGCCGCGAGACGCCGGCAGCTCCTCGAGCAGCGCCCGCAAAGGCGTGATTCCGATGCCGCCTGCAACGAGCAAGACCCTGGCCCTGGTGCGTGTCGCGCCGGTCATTGCGCCGTGCGGACCTTCGAGGAATACGCGGGTCCCAACGGGGATCGCCTGGATCGTCCGCGTGTAATCGCCGAGCTCTTTGATCGTGAAGCGCAGGAACTTGCCGTTCGGCGCAGCCGAGATTGAGAACGGATGAGCCCGGTACCAGCCCTCCTTGGTCAGGAAGCGGAGGCGGAACCACTGGCCGGCCCGGACGGGGAGCTGGTCGAGGTCGCGGCCGGTCAGGTAGAGAGATGCCACCCCGGGCGCCTCTTCGACCACGTTGGCGACCCGGAACCGGTGCCGCCAGGAGATGGCGATCGGCTGGTAGAAGCGGAAGACACCCAGCGTGCCGAACGCCAGGACATAGAGCCCGATCCAGTACAGGCGGGCGATCAGATCGGTCGTGAAGTCGACGCCGACGAAAAGCTGGTGCAGGAAGCCGAGGGCGATGGCCAGGTACGTGTACAGGTGAATGGCGTACCAGGTCTCATATGAAGCGCGACGGCGCACGGCCCGAACGGAACTGAAGCCGATGACCACGAACAGGCCGAGGGCCACGAGCGACCACAGCACGTAGGGGTAAGTGCCCAGCAGCGTGAGGAACTCGTCGACGGGCGAGGCGCCGATGCCCATGGCGTAGCCGACCGTCGTGAGAACTGCATGACCGAATAGCAGCCAGATCGCCGAGAAGCCAACCCAGCGATGAGCGTCCGTGATTCGGTCCTGACCGAAGATCTGGTCGAGCCAGGGGCTGCGCGACATCAAGATCAGCTGGATCAGGATCAGATAGGTCCCGAACAGGGCGCTGATCTCGCCGGCGGCGGTGAAGACGCCTGCCGTGGTGGCAAGCTCATTCAGGCCGCCGTGGCGGATCCACATGGCCAGGATCAGCAAGGCGTTGCCGCCCAGAATCGCGTAGACGTCGTTGGCCGTGACCGGCCATATCCGCGGCACCGGCACTCGCCTGGCCTTGCGGGCCGGCGCCGCCGCCAGAGCGCTATTTCGACTGGTGGTGCCGTTCATCGAGTTGTGACTGCTCCCGATCTTGGCTGCCCGATACGCCGGCCGCGATGGCGGCGCTCCCTGCATCGACGCCGCCCTGCTCGGTACAGAGCGGCCCGATACGCCAAATCATCGAGCCGCTCTCTGCAGTGAGGCTGAAAAGCACGTGGCGCTGACGTGTGTTTAGCATGGAGGGATCGTGGAGGAGATGGCAAGGCGCGCAGCGCCCGAATTGTCCCGCGGGTCCGGGCTCGCCCGCCGGATCGCCGCGACCGCGAGATTGACAGGCGCGCCTGCCTCTCCAACACTTGCACACGGCCGAGGCCCAGCGAAGCTGCCTGCTTGTCTCTTGCCTCGCCTGACGTCCCGCGCCGGGAGGAGACCGATGTCTAGAGTCAACAGCTGGCTGAAGCCCGCCACCACCGTCTACGCTCACTGCGACGTGCCGTGCGGCGTCTACGACCCGCACGCGGCCGAGCTGGCCGCCCGAACCGTGGCCCGCATGGTCGAGCTGATCGGCCAGCTGCCCAAGGAGAACCCGAGCGAAGCCGATCGCGCCAAGTTCGTCCGCTGCGTCACGGTCAAGGAACAGCATGCCGAGATCGTGAAGCACGAGATCCAGGTCATCTGGAGCGACTACTTCAAGCCCGAGCATGTCGAGCGCTACCCCGACCTCCACGAGCGAACCTGGAAGATTCTCAAGCTCGCGGGGAAGAACAAGCAGACGATCGACGCCGCGGCAGCCGCCGAGCTCGAAGCGGCCGTCAAGGAGTTCGCCGACATCTTCTGGTCGACTAAGAAGTAGCGGACGTTTTACCATGCACGAGACGCCGGAGGACAGCCCTCCGGCGTTCCTTTTTGACGAACCAGCGGAGGCCGATGGACCGATCGAGGACGCCTCTGATCGGACGCCCCGTGCTGGTCGAGGGGGATTGCCCAAGCTCCCCGCTACGCGGTCCAGACCCCTCGCCA
>OCZT010005288.1_pt1 | contig 12922 bp, 8 predicted proteins | sample 1539031 | NCBI WGS metagenome assembly OCZT01 (sample SAMEA3539308, study PRJEB22396) | soil metagenome | biome: tundra; feature: field; material: soil | place: USA | collected 2010-05 | depth 0.15 m | reverse complement strand
CAGTTCGAGTCGAGCGGGATGCGGGACGTGCTGCGGCGGTACAGGCCGGATACGGTCGAGGACCTGACGGCGCTGAATGCGCTGTACCGGCCGGGGCCGATTCAGGGCGGGATGATTGACGACTTCATCGAGCGCAAACTGGGACGGCGCAAGGTGGAGTACATGCTGCCGGAGCTTGAGGGGATTCTCAAGGAGACGTTGGGAGTCATCGTCTACCAGGAGCAGGTGATGCAGATCTCGAACGTGCTGGCGAGTTACTCGCTGGGCGAGGCGGATGTGCTGCGGCGGTCGATGGGCAAGAAGAGCAAGGAGGCGATGGCCGAGCAGCGGGACCGCTTCATGGACGGGGCGGAGGCGGCGGGACATGCGAAGGGAACGGCGGGCGAGATCTTCGACCAGATGGAGAAGTTTGCCGGGTACGGGTTCAACAAGTCGCACTCGGCGGCGTATGCGCTGCTGGCCTACCAGACCGCTTATTTGAAGACACATTACCCGATGGAGTTCATGGCGGCGCTGCTGACGTCGGAGACTTCAAAGCCGGAGAATGTGGTGAAGTATATCGGCGAGTGCAAGGAGATGGGCATCGCGGTGGAGCCGCCGGACGTGCAGGTCTCCGGGGCGCAGTTTACGCCGCATGTTACTCCAAATGGCCAGGCGATACGGTTTGGCCTGGCGGCGGTGAAGAATGTGGGCGGCAACGCGATCGAGTCGATCATGAGAGCGCGGACGGAGGTGGGCGGGCGGTTCAAGAGCCTGTGGGAGTTCTGCGAGAAGGTCGATCTGCGGGTGATGAACAAGCGGGTGATCGAGTCGCTGATCAAGGCCGGGGCGCTGGACGCGCTGGGCAAGCGCGGGCCGCTGATGGCCGCGGTGGACAAGGCGATGGAGCGGGCGCAGAAGACGCAACGCGATGCGGCGCAGGGACAGAGCGGGCTGTTCGGGCTGTTCGACGAGGGGCCCAAGGCGGGACGGGACGGGGGGCGGGGCGTGGACGATCTGCCGCGGGTGGCCGATTGGGAAGAGGGCGAGCGGCTGGCCAATGAGAAAGAAGTGCTGGGGTTCTTTGTGTCGGGGCATCCGCTGGACAAGTACGCGGAGAAGCTGCGGAATCTGACGGGGGTGATTTCAGCGGCCGAGGCGCTGGAGCGCAAGCCGCCGGAGAAGCGGTGGGGTTCGCAGGCAGACCCGGCGGACGAGATACAGGTGGCGGGGATGATTCTGGGGCTGCGGGTGCAGAAGAGCAAGCGGGATCAAAAGCTCTATGCGCAGGCGGCTCTCGAGGATGCGACCGGGAAGATCGACCTGATCTGCTTTTCGCGGGACTACGAGCGGCTTTCAGGGCCGTTGAAGATGGAAGCGCCGGTGCTGGTGCGGGGCGTGCTGATGGGCGATGAGGATGCGGCGCCGAAGATTGCGGTCAGCTCGATTCAGGCGCTGGAAGAGGTGCAGGTGAAGCTGCCAACGGGGGTGCGGATCCGCATCAACCTGGACCGGGCGACGGAGGGGATGTTTGCAGAGCTGAAGAGCGCGGCGGATGCGGCGCCGGGGCCGGGGAAGGTGATGTTGCAACTGGAGAAGAAGGGCGAATATGCGGTGATCCTGGAGCCGGAGGGGATGAGCGTGGCGGCGGACCGGGGCTGGGTGGAGCGGGTGGAGGAGTTAGTGGGCAAGGGGACGGTGCAGGCGGTGGGATAGATTGATTTTCACACCAGCGCCTGACGAACGGCGAAGCTGTGTTCACAGTGGCATACCTATCTGCGGGAAGAAGCCGGTTGGGTTGCTAAATCAAGGAAAAGCATTCCTCAGGGGCTAAACAGGCTGCGGAAAAAGGGGAATACCGGGCGAAAGACCCGAAAAGCATCCCTCAGGGGCTAAAGCCCGCATTGATATTGCTGGACTTATGTCCGGGCTAAGGCCCGGACCTACCGCCCGAATGAGTTTTTCCGCAGCCTGTAAAGCCCGCATTGATTTTGCGCGACTTGATGTACGGGCTAAAGCCCGTACCTACCGCCCGAACGAGTCTTTCCGCAGCCTCTCAAGCCCGTACCCTTCACTCGGAACGGAGTTATTGGAGAGGTTCTTAGACTGTCCCTTTCTTCAAGGAACCCAGATACCTCCGGCGCTAGCAAGACCCGCAATGGAACGACACCTGCTTCAATGTGTCTGGAGGGTGTAGACTTTTTTGCACAAGTCTCAGCCCTTGGGGTTCGCTCTCGAAAGCCGCCAGCCTGGCGAAAGCCAATTGTCCGGGGCCTGGAGGAAGTGCGGCAGGCATGTCATTACCGCAGCAGACAAGCCAGGCACGGAAGGGGAATGGCGCCATGCGACGGTTGATTCTTCTCATGGTTTTGGCAGCCATGGCGCTTTCCGCCGGGGCGGCAAAGCGCGTGACCGTGGCGCAACTGGAGCAGGCGCTGGACGCGGCCGGCGCCGCGCACAAGCCGGACGCGGAGATTGCGCGCCAAATTGGCGGCATGGAGCTTTCAGAACGGCTCACCGAGGCTGCGCTGGGCCGGCTCAATGCGCAACTGGTTCCCGGCTCCCGGGCGGCCCTGGCCCTGGAAATGCTCGCCGATCAGTCGGCGTTTCTCGACCCGCCGGCCAGCGAGTTGCCGGCCACGGCCGCTGCCGACGACGCCGCTCAGCAGCGGATGCTGGCGGCGGCGCGAGGCTATGTGGCGCAAACGCTGCCGCGCCTGCCCAACTTCCTGGCCACCCGGACCATCAACCGCTACGACGACAGCCCCCAGGCGCTCAAGAAAGGCGCGTGGCCGGTTCGTGCGGGACTGCACCGGGTGGACACTTCCAGCCGGGAGATCAGTGTCCGCGACGAACGCGAGAATCAGCCTCCCACCCAGGGTTCCGCAGTCTGGCAGCGGCAGATTGGACTGATCTCCGGAGGCGAGTTCGGCACCACGCTGGGCATGATCCTGACCGACACGGTCCAAGGCAAGGTGACCTGGAGCCACTGGGAACAGGCCGCGGCGGGCCCGGCGGCGGTCTTTCAGTATTCGGTGCCCAGCTCTGCCTCGCACTTTGAGGTCATCGGCACGCTTCAGCGGCAGGCGGCCATCGAGGGTTTCGCAACACACGGCGAGGGCCGCGGGGTTGCGAGCATCGGAGTACGACCGAACCCCAACCCTTCCCGCACCTCGATCATCCGCGTCAGGCCGGGTTATCACGGCTCGGTTTGGCTGGATCCGGCCACCGGGACCATCCTTCGCATCACCATGGAAGCGGAGTTGAAAGATAGCGACCCGTTCCGGCGGGCGGCGATTCTGGTGCAGTATGGCCCGGTCCAGATCGGCGACGGCAAGTTCATCTGCCCGGTGCGTAGCCTGGCCCTCTCCCTGGCGGCCGCCGACGCCCAAGCGAACTCCGGAGATGCGCCGACCCAGTGGTTGAACGAGACCCTGTTCACCGGCTATCACCGCTTCGCCTCGACGACGCGAGTTCTCACCGATACAGCGGCGCCGCAGTGAGACAGAGCGTCCCGCGGACGGGGAGATGAACTTCTACTTTTTGAAGCAATTCTACGCTGAGACCCGCAGAGTGCAAGGCGGCTCGTGGAATTCCAGGTTTGAGAAGAGAGACCTGGGACTCGCGGTAGTTTGAGATTCGCGGTTTCCCACCCATGCGCCAGAAAGAAGGCGCATGGGTGGGAAACCCAACTGTTGTGGGGGCGACGAGAGGGCTGCTGTCGATTCCAAGGGCCGAACAGCTATTTTTTGCTTTTCTCCGCCTTGGGCATGAAGTAACCGCGGCGCGCCTGTAACTCGAAGCCGTCCCGATCCACTTTAACCTTCAAGCGGTGATAGGTGCCGTCCGGCTTGATGTTATCGAGTGAAAGTTCAAGCACATAGACAACCTCCGGCGCCTCCGTCAGGCTTTTGAATCCGGTGTCCAGATCGTTGCTGTTGTGAAAGAACGTGCCGCCGGTTCCGTAGGCGAGAGACTCCATGATGTCTTCCTGGGCAGCATACGGATCTGGGCCAGCAACATACAACCCACGCGCATCCAGGGCGTTGATGGTCACATTGGACTGTACCGCGAGGTCGATAATCCGCGTTTCCGCGGTCCGCGCCTCCGGCTCAATTGTAGGGAAACCCGGCGATGCCAGGATCAGTATGCGTTGCCCTGGAAGAGCCGCCATTCTGCGCACAAACTCCGCGATCGAAGAGTTGGTTACTCGAACATCCTGCCGGCCAAGATTCAGAACTCGCAAATCAGCCGAGTGCAGCAAACTTTCGGCCAAGCCTGCGTCGCGCTGCCGATTCATTTCGGGGTGACAACTGAACACCGCCAGGATCATTTTCTGGAGTGCGTCGTTGTCGTGTTTGTTCTCGATCAGATCGGCAAGGTTGTAATCGATATTCGGACAATCAGTCCCGTCGGCCCGGTAAAGGCTTCGGGTCCGCAGGCTCATGATCGCGTCCCGCAACTTGGTGCGATCGCGCGTGAAGCCGCTGTTGGTTGTTCCGGAAGTTGAGACCACGGCGGCCAGATCCGAGCCGATCAATGCTTCGTCCAGCGCCTTCACGGCGGCCTTTTGAGCGTGCGCAAGGTCTTCGGCGGTGAGGTGCATCTCGTCAAAAAGGAAGACGATGAAACGCTGGGGAGCAGCGTTCGCAAGAACCGCCATCTGCTGACCGCTCGCCGTGTTGCTTTCCGTCGCCCTGCGATTCTCAACCGTGAATGCCGAGACAAGTCGCGGTTTGTCGTTGTCGAAGACTTGAAAGTCCTCTTTTTTCAGGTCGCCCACCGCGCGGCCCTGCTTATCGCGGACCACAACCGGCACCAGGACTTTGTTGACGTTCAATTCAATTCTGGGGGGCGTGTCCTGAGACCCAATCGCTGGTTGAGCGGCGGAGTGTGTGCAGGAGAGGAAGACCAGGCAACCGAGGACAAGAGCAGGGCGCAACCGTACGATCCTGTTCATGCGGAAACTCCTTTTTGGCTTCGAAGCCGGCATAGCCACTCGCGATGAAGCAATCATACGCCGGGGCCTGCGGCGTCCAAGGCGGCCCTGAGGATGGGTGGAGCGGGTAGAAGAGCCGGTGGGCAAGGGGACGGTGCAGGCGGTGGGGTAGCAGCTAGCCGACCGGGGCGCGGGCTGGGGCGCTCTGCTCGATTATTTCCACGTTGGCTGCGAACTCTTGACCGGCCAGGTGGCGGATTCCCCGGTCCAGGGTCGCCAGCTTTCCGTGGTTGTGGATGGCAAGGCCGAGCAAGTAGGCATCGGTTGTTTGGCGGTGGCCCTGCATTCGCGCAAAGAGGGATTTTGTGGCGTCCGGCCAAGTGGGAGTGTCTGGCCAGAAGACGTGACCGGGCTGTTGTACGAGGTGCTCGAGCGCGCTACGCGCTTCCGCCATTTCCATGGGGGCCAATCCGGCGATTCCACGGGTGAGAAGGCGAATGAAGCCGGATTGGGTGATCGGGCAGGTGGCGAAGCGTCTACTTGTTCGATGCGCGAACCATCGAGACACAAGCTTGTAGTGCGGATGAAGCGGGTCGTGGAGAATGAGGAGAAGATTCAGGTCGAGGAGGAAGGTCATTGCCGGCTTCTCGCGCTGTTTCCTTTGGAGACGGACTTTTTCTTGCGCTGGATGAATTGCTCCACGTACTCGCGGTCCATCTCGTCTTCCGCTTGCTTGATGTCTTCGAGCGTGAAATGGACAGCCTGGCGATCCGCGGGTATATCCAGGACGAGAAATCCATTGACGTTCTTGAGCCGGGAGGGTTTCGGCTCGCTGCGCTGGATGATTCGATCGATGGCAGCGCTGGTGGAGGCGCCGCTGGCGCTCTTGAATCGCTCGACGATCTGCTGGGCCTGGGGAGAAAGCGTTATGGTGGTTCTGCGGGAAGTGAGCGTCTGGCGGCGCGCGCTCTCCGGCCTGGCGCGCCGAGAGGCGCTGCCGGAGGCCGCGGAGGATGGAATACCGGTGCTCATGCAACCATTATGATGAACTCTTGCAGAAAAGTATGCAAGAAGAATAACCATGATGCATAGCAAACGATAGTGCATCGGAAAAAGGGGAAAGTATGCAATATCGGCGACTGGGAAATGGGCCGCTGGAAGTTTCGGAGTTGAGTTTTGGAACCTGGCTGACGGTGGCCGGGGGGATTGGGCGGGAGCAGGCGATCCGCTGCATTCATGCGGCGGTGGACCACGGGATTACGCTGTTCGACACGGCGAACCAGTATGGGGCCGGGGAGGCGGAGCGGGTGCTGGGCGAGGCGCTTCGGGCTTTTCCGCGCAGCCGCTATATGGTGGCGACGAAGCTGTACTTTCCGGTGGGGGACGAGCCGGATAAGGGGCTTTCGGCGGCGCAGATTGAGAAGCAGTTGGACCGATCGCTGGAGAGGCTGGGGGTGGACGTGATTGACCTCTACCAGTGCCACCGGTACGACAAGGAGACGCCGCTCGACGAAACTTTGGGCGCGCTGGGCCGGGCGGTGAAGGCGGGCAAGGTGCGGGCTATCGGCTTCAGCGAGTGGACGGGGGAGCAGATCGATGCGGCCGGCGCGATAACGGGCGCGAGCGGGCTGACGGGCTTCAGCTCCAGTCAGCCGCAGTATTCGATGCTGTGGCGGAAGCCGGAGGGGAAGGTTTTTCCGGCCTGCGCGCGGCATGGGATCGGCAATTTGGCATTTTCGCCGCTGGCGCATGGGGTGCTGACGGGCAAGTATGCGCCGGGGCAGGCGCCGCCGCCGGGGAGCCGGGCGGCGAGCGAAGAGATGAATGTCTTCATGGAGACGGCGGGGCGGCATTTCCGGTCGGATTATCTGCTGGAGGCGGTGGCGCAACTGAAGCCGGTTGCCGCCGATCTGGGGCTGACGATGGCGCAGATGGGGCTGGCCTGGGTGCTGCGGCGGCCGGAGGTGGCTTCGGCGATCATCGGGGCGTCGCGGCCGGAGCAGGTGGCGGACAATGTGCGGGCGGTGGGGGTGAAACTGCCGGCCGAGGCGCTGGAGCGGATCGATCGGGCGGTGGGCGGGGTTGCGGTTTGGGAATGAGTCGTTCAAAGGAAAGGCTGGGTACGAGGAATGGGAATGGATGGTAACTGGAACAGGCGGCAGTTTCTGCACGGGGCAGCGGGATCGGCGGCGGCCCTTGCACTGGCGGGGACGGGGGCGGGTGCGTTGGGGGCAGTTGAGAGAGTGGCTGGCTTGCGCGGCAGATTCCTGACGCACGTATCGGTTGTGCGCGTGAACCAGATCGAGGTGACACCTGAGCGCTCGATCGGCGAGGACGAGGCGGCGGACAACCGGCCGGAGCGCATCCGCTCGCGGCGAGAGGCCTTTGCGCGGGGCTGCCCAGGGGGCAGGATGACGTGGGCGATCAGCTGGCTGGCCCTCAACGACAGCCGGCAGGAGTATAAGGAGGCGCGGCGGCTGCTTGCGTCCTACCACGACCGGTATGGCGACGAGATCACGTTCATTCCGGGGGGCTATTTTGCACCGATGTATGACACCCGCCAGCACATCAGGGAGACGATTCACAAGGCGCTGGGGTCGATCTCGGAGATGGTGGGCGGCGGGTACCGGCCGCAGTGCCTGGTGGCAGGCTATCTGGACGCGGAGAACCAGAGGTTTCTGGCCACCGAGGAGGACATTCATGTGTGCCAGGGCCAGATCTGGAGCCAGCACGGCATCGACAACGGCGATGGGGACGGGGGCATCTGCTATCCGTATTACCCCAGCCGGGAGCACTACCTGAAGCCGGCCCAGGGAGCGGCGGATTTTATCGACTGCGTGTGCCTGGACGGCTGGACGTGCGACTTTCTGGCGGCGCGGCGGGACGGATTTCAGGGAGGGTTCAACAGCCGGCTGGGGGTGGGGCCGATCGAGACGGTGGGCAACCTGGGAACCGAAGCGGGCCGCAGGGAGATGATGGCGACTACGGCGATGCACTTTGACCGGGGCCACGCTGTGAATGGATTTGGCTGGGTGACGGGGATTTGGGAAGTGTCGGTGGGCCACGATGAGGACTTGGCGTGGTGGCTGCAGGCAGTCAGGGAAAGGTGGCCGGAGACACAGGTGGTGACCGAAGGGGCGTTTGGCCTGGAATGGCGGAAGCGCACACCGAACAATGCGTCGCTCGACTACCGGTTCGTTGCCAAGGGAACCGGGGCGCCGGGCTCAGAGAAAGAGCTGGAGATCGAGTGGCGCATGAACCGGGAGTTCCGGCTGGGGCTGCTGAGAGACTGGACAACCGGCGGCCCTCCAATGGCGATCGACTTTACCCGGTACGACTTGAAGGCGCAGGAGCCCGAGGCGCTGCAGCGGGAGTGGAGCCTGATGAACGTGCTGAATCAGAAAGGCACTCGACCGCAAGACAAGCCGGTCCGGCTGGGGCAGTTGAGTGGCGAAGATCGGCGCCGAATCTATGCGCGGTACCCGGAGTTGAAGAAGCTGGCTTGAGGAAGAATTGGGGGCGGTCTTCGAGAAGGCGGTGAAGGGCGGATCCAGAGAAGCCCTGAATAAGCGCTGTTGTAAAGGCGGACATTCCCTCGGGGGCTAAAGCCCGGGAGTTCTTTGATTGGTCAAGCGGCGCGGCTAAAGCCGCGCCCTTTCAAGACAGCTTGATAGTGCCATTCCTTCGACTTTTGCAGAGATTGCCTAGGTTTCAGTGAGGCATTTGGCCCATTGGCGCACGGACTCGGGTCTGAGGGGCCGGCCGCTGGCTTCGCTCGCAGCTAACTGGACGGCCAGGTTGCCGATGGTGGAGCCTTCGGGGTGGCCGGTTTCTACGGGGAGGCCGGTGCGTTCGGCGGTCAGCCTGGTGAGGAGCCGGTTGCGGCTGCCGCCGCCGAGGATGTGGATGCGTTCAAGCTTGCGGCCGAGCATCTGTTCGAGGTGGGCGAGGGCTGTCGAGTAGCGGGCGGCGAGGCTTTCGAAGATGAGGCGAGCCACGAGGGGCTCGTTGCCGGCGACGTCGGGGATGGGGGCGAGGCCGCGGAGTGCAAGCTGCTCGTTGATGCGGGCGGGCATGTTGCCGTCGAGCATGAGAGGCTCGGCGTCCACGTCGATTGTGCCCGGCAAGGTCTTGCAGACGGCAGCCTTTTGGATGAGGTCTTCGATGGTCCAGGCGCGGCCCTGGGCACTCCAGGCATCCATGCACTGCTTGATGAGCCACATTCCGTTGACATTGGTGTGGAAGCAGAAGCCGCCGGAGGCTGCGCCCTGGTTGGTGTAGCGGGCGGCCATGGCTTCGGGGCGGGTGATGGGCGTGTCGACCAGGGTGCCGACCAGCGACCAGGTGCCGGAGCAGATGTAGGCGGTGGCGTCGAGGGCGGAGGGGATGGCGGCGATGGCCGAGGCGGTGTCGTGGCAGGCAGGGGCGATGAGCTGGGTTGAGCGGAAGGCGTCGAGGGCGGCCAGCGAGCCCTGGAGGGGGCCGAGGATTTGGCCGGCGGGGACGATGGGCGGGGCGGCTTCGATGGGGATTCCGAGGAGTTCGAACAGGTCGGGAGCCCAGATGCCGGTGGCGATGTCGACCAGGCCGGTGTGGGTGGCGTTGGTGTACTCGGCGACGATGGGGGCGCCGAGCCAGTGGAGGATGTACTCAGGGAAGCAGACCCAGGGGGCGTTGGGGTCGATTCCGGAGGCGGGGTCGGCGAGGAGCTGATACACGGAGTTGATGCGGAGAGGTTGCGCGCCGGTGCGGCGGAAGAGCTGGTCCGGCGGGGCGATGAGGTCGGAGGCTTGCTTGCTGGCGATGGTGCGCTCGTCGCGGTAGCAGAAGGGGTCGCCGAGGGGCGTGCCGCCGGGGCCGAGACGGACGTAGTCCACGGCCCAGCCATCGACGGCGATGGAGGCGATGCCTTCAGGAGCTGCCGCGGCGGCTTTGCGGAGGCCTTCTTCGAGGCCGGCGAGGATGGCGCTGAGCGGCCAGTGGAGGGATGAGCCGCGGTGGACGGGACCGTTGGGGAGGCGGTGGACGAGCTCGATGGTTGGGCGGCCCTTGTCAAAGCGGAGCAGGGAGACGCGGCAGCTCTCGGCGCCGAGATCGATGGCGATTCTTGCAGGTTCTTGCATAGAGCAGGTCGTTCTCCGTTTGTCGATTCGGGCTTGTCAGGTGGAGCGGAAGAAAAGGAAAAGCAACCGCAGGTCCCCTTCGGCTTCGCCCAGGGCAGGCTTTCGATTCCGCTACGCTCCGCTCCTAATGAACGGGGCCGGTTGAGGGTTGTGGTTTCCCACCCTTTCGCCATTTTTTCCTCGAAAAGCCGGCGAAAGGATGGGGCACCCAGCATTTGTGGGAGCATCTGGGCCGTGCTTCATTGCGGTCGTAACTCGCCGTGCGAGCCAAGCTGCTCAGGATGACAGCGCTTTATGGTGGTTCGATCTTCTGGGGCCGGTTCATTCGGTTCACCTTAGGAAAGCCTCCGGAAGTCCGCCATCGACGGGGATGAGGTGGCCGGAGGTGCAGCGGGCGCGGGGTCCGGCGAGAAAGAGAATGGCCTCCGCGCAGTCGGCCGGGTCGATGGGCTGAAGGGTGAGGGTGCGCTGGGCATAGAAGCCGGCGAGGAGACCGCGCAGTTCTTCGTCGGAGAGCGCATCGTCGAAGGGAATTTCGTAGAGGAGGAGTGAGGCGCGGACGCGGTCGCGGGGGAACATGGTGGAGCCTTTGACGACCGTGGCGGGCGAGATGCCGTTGACGCGGACGCCGGGGGCGAGAGAGACGGCGAGTTCGCGGATGAGGTGGGAGAGGGCGGCCTTGCTGACGTCGTAGGCCTCGGAGCCGCGCTTGGGGACGACGGCGTTGGCGGAGCTGGTGAGGACGATGGAGGCGTCGAGGCCCTGTTCGGCGAAGAGTTTGGCGGCTTCGTCGGCGAGCAGGTAGTTGGCGGTGACGTTGATGTCGAGGGTGGTGGCCCACAGGTGGTCGGGGATGACGCCGTCGGGCGAGGAGGGGAACAAGGCGGCGGTGTTGATGAGGATGTCGAGGCCGCCGAAGGCCTGGACGGTGGCGCGGATGGCTTGGGCGATGGCTTCGCGGCTGCGGATGTCGACCGGGGTGGAGGCAAAGAACTCCGGGGAGGTTATGGATTCGAGCTCGGCGGCCACTCGGGCGGCGGCGGCTTCGTCACGGTCGGCGACGACCACGTGGGCGCCGAGAGCGGCGGCTTTGAGGGCGGCTTCGCGGCCGATGCCGCTGGCTGCGCCGACGATGAGGGCGATGCGGCGGCTGAGCTCTTTTTCAGGGGGCTGGCGGCGGATTTTGGCCTCTTCCATGGCCCAGTATTCGATGCGGAAGGCTTCGATGGCGGGGAGGGCCACGTAGTTGGAGAAGACCTTGAAGCTGGCAGGGTCAAAGCCCTCGCCGCACTGGGGAAGCTTGCCCGATGGCTCTCCTTCGGCGAGAAGAGAGGCGCCTTCCATGACGTGGATGGCGTTCAAATAAAACTCGCCGGTGATGCGGGCTTCGGTTTTGTTCTTGCCGAAGCTGAACATGCCGAGGCCGGGGATGAGGACGACGGTGGGACTGGCGTCGCGGAGGGCGGGCGAATCGGGGGTGGCGAAGGAGTGGTAGTAGGCGCGGTACTGCTGGCGGTATTCGTCGAGGGAGAGGGCGATTTGGGCTTTGAGGGCGGCGAGATCGGCGGCTTGATCGGGATTTGGGGCCCAGGGCACGAAGAGGGGGCGGATTTTGGTGCGGATGAAGTGGTCGGGGCAACTGGTGCCGAGGAAGGCGAGGTCCCGGGCGTGGGCGGAGTTGACGAACTGGAGGACGTCGGGGGCGTCGGTGAAGCTCGAGATCCAGCGGTTCTGGGTGCTGACGCGGCCGCGGAGGTAGGGGGCGATCTCGATGGCGAGCTGGTTGCGGTCCTGGCGGGCGGGGATTACCTCGCCGCCGAAGCGGGTTGGACCTTTCTGGATTCCGTGGCGCTCGATGAACTGGCCGATCTGGTCGATGACGGCGAGGGTGTTGAGGTAGCACTCGCGCTGGGTTTGGCCCCAGGTGAAGAGGCCGTGGCCGCCGAGGACAATGCCGTCGCAGCCGGGGTTTTCCTGGACGGCGCGGCGCAGCATCAGGCCGAGCTCGAAGCCGGGGCGCTGCCAGGGGAGCCAGGCGAGAGAGTGGCCGAATTCGCGATTGAACTCCTCCATCTTGGCTTTGCCGTTGGCCGAGGCGGCCAGAGCGATGCCCCAGTCGGGGTGGAGGTGATCGACGTGAGGGAAGGGAAGAAAGCCGTGCAGGGGCGTGTCGATGGAGGCGGCGACGGGGTTGTTGCGGAAGGTGCAAAGCGGGTACATCCCGACCATGTCGTCTTCGGCGGCGACACCCTTGTAGCTGCGTTCCAGAGCGAGGAGCTTGTGCTGGAAGAGAGTGGCGAAGCCGGTACGCTTGATGCTGCCCAGGTCGCCGCCCGAGCCCTTGACCCAGAGGACTTCGACGGGCTCGCCGGTGAGGGGGTCGATCTCCGCGATTTTTGAACTGGTGTTTCCGCCGGCGAAGTTGGTGATGCGCAGGTCGGAGCCGAGGAGGTTGGAGCGATAGCGGAGCAGTTCCGGCTGGTCGAGGGTGGCAGCGATGCCTGGGTCCCAGCGGTCTTCAAGGAACCTGAGCGAGGGGGAAACGGGAGTTGGCAGGGTCATAGACACCACTGTACGGGGAATTTGAACAGCGTAGTCAAGATAGCACACGAAAAAGCAATAGGGAATCTGTTTCTTATACGAAAACAGATTCTTTTCCGCTGGGGTTGACGGAGGGAGCGGTGCGAGGTTCGTGGTTTCTATGCCCAGCCACCGGGAAGAAGGCGCATGGTGGCACTCTGGGCGGTTTGTACAGGGAGGGGAGCAGCAAGATAGCGGCATTTTCAGAGATAGCGGAATGTGGAACCGATGCGAACGTTCTCGCTTGCCACTGGCAGGGTTGGCGCCGGCACATCACCCTGGCCATGCTGGCCCATGCAGT
>OCZT010005287.1_pt1 | contig 12924 bp, 15 predicted proteins | sample 1539031 | NCBI WGS metagenome assembly OCZT01 (sample SAMEA3539308, study PRJEB22396) | soil metagenome | biome: tundra; feature: field; material: soil | place: USA | collected 2010-05 | depth 0.15 m | reverse complement strand
GGCGGCGCCCACTGCGGGGCTGCATTTTACCGAGCGGGTCTTAGCAGATCTCGCCGCGCGCGGCGTGGAGATGTGTGAAGTTACTCTGCACGTGGGGCTGGGAACGTTTCAACCGGTGCGCGTCAAACAGATCGAAGACCATCACATGGAAGCCGAGCGTTACGAGATTTCCGAAGCCGCGGCAACAACCATCAATCGGGCACTCGACCAGCGCCGGCGCGTCATCGCCGTGGGCACAACCAGCGTCCGCACGCTTGAAACTGTGGCCCGTGAGAATGGCGGCCACATCATCCCCGGCGGCGGAGAATCACGCCTTTTCATCACCCCTGGATTCCAATTCCAGGTCATTCGCGGGCTACTGACCAATTTTCATCTTCCGCAATCAACATTGTTGATGCTGGTCTGCGCATTCGCGGACAAGGATCTCACACTCAGCGCTTATCACCATGCAGTGGAAGCTCGCTACCGCTTTTACAGCTATGGCGATTGCATGTTAGTTCTCTAGCTGCGTCGGGATTCGAGCCATTCCACGTAACCCTTTCCCTCACCTTCGCATCTAACCTATTTTAGGACGTAGTAGTTCGGGCCTTGTGTAACCAAATTCCGTGTGCCACGTCAAAATAAATGTGGGGCGTGCGATCTCAGTAATTACACTCTGCTGAAGATAAAACCAAAAACTGGTCGAGAGTCATGAAGCCCAAGCAAAGTCTTCCCATCCCGTTCCTTATCCTGATTCTGGCGGGAGTTGTGTCCCTCTACAGCATTATTGCCGGCCGCGTTTCCGGGGCCGCTACGGTCCAGGATAATTCCTTGCAGATGCAGACGGTTGAGCAGGAACGCGTGGCAGCCATCTATTTCCAAGTCTTGTCTTGGCTATCCGATGTTACGCATCGAACCGCTGAACCGGTGCAAGCCACGCCCAAACCGGCTGCCGAACCGCAAGTTGCAAAAAGACCACGGCGTAGCGAGTGCCAGGTAAGCATCGCACTCTGCGTTTTCCGTTACGCACATGACCTTGCCTGGGGAAAATCGCGCGCCCGCAGCTTAAACTAATTCTCCGCACTAACTATCCGCGAATTGAAATCTTAAGGGTGGAATTGCTTCATTGGGGCAGCACCCAAACCCTGTCTTCCGCCGGACCGGAGGTTTGGCCGCGAGAGTTACAGCGGCTTGCGAAAGGCATGTTGGGTCTTGATCTGCTCGTACCCCCGCGCCGCGTAGAATTTGTGTGCCTCATGGCGAACAATATTTGAGCGCAGGGAAACGGCGCGGGCACCCTTCCGGCGCGCCCACCCTTCCACTTCTTCGACCAGCTTTGCTCCGATTCCCCGGCCTCGATGGGATTCATCCACCACCAAGCCGCCGAGTTCCACGTACATGTCGCTTTCGACCAGGCAGCACACATAGGCGTGCGCCCAGCCCACAACGCGGCCTTCGGAATCGGCAGCCAAAATGAGATGTTTGGGGTCGTGCAGTACGGCGGTTAAACGCTCTTCAACCTGGGGCGGGGAAGAGAGATACCCGAGTTGCGTCGCGAGGCCCGCGAACGCCCCGGCGTCCGTGAGCCTCGCTGGCCGAATCGTGACGGTCGCTGATTCTGCTGGATCGGGGGTCTTTCCCGTGGATATTGTTCGCCCCATTCTACCAACGAACTCGCACCCGGTACTTGAGGAGCGCATCACTATTGGCCGCCACCGGCACGGTGAATCGCGCGGCAAACGCTGCGGTCTTTTCGAATTTGAAAGTCGAATTGAGCATGGACCAATCGCCGCCGATGGGTTCGTTCACAAACACTGTAATGGGATCGGGCTTGTGGTTGCGCAGTGAAACTTCGTACTCCACTTCCACACTGTGCGAGCCCAGCCGCTGGAAATCCGTCTGTTTGTGCTCCGCCACCACGTCGAAGGCGTTACCGATGTGAAGGCTCACGGTTTCATCTTTGGGAGTATGATCGATGCGATCTTCGCCGATGAATTGCACGCGGCCTTTGGAATCCCCCTGGTAGACACGCACGGTCCCCCCCGGGAGCGGAACTCCTAGAGAGTTAGCCTCACTATTCTTGAACTTGATGAAAACTTTCACTGGCTCCTTGGTAGGTTGGCCGGGACTTTGGGCGTTCTGGTAATAATACGATTCGCCGTCAACCTCGAAGATCTTTTCCACCGACATTCCGGCTGCGTCCAGAAGGCTGATCTGCTTGGTTTCATTGTTTCGAATGTTCGTGGGCCGTTGCAGGGTGTAAAGATGATATTCGGAGATGGCTTCCTGTTGAAATTGGGGCGCCGGCGCGTTGGCTGCCTTCATCGACATTTCATACATCACCCTGGACCGTGGTTGCGTGACGCGATTCAATTCGCCCGCCACCAACTGGAGTTGGGCGTTGCGGAAGGACGTACCGCTCTGATTCACTACAGTGACCCAGCCGTTCAGGTCCGCAGCCTTCTGGTCAGAGTGCACAGTGAGCACGTAATCAGAGCTCCAGTTCACAAGATTGGTCAGATAAGAGGCCTCCACTGACTGCTCGCCCGCACGGCGATTATCCAGCAGCCAGACCAGCGTCGGCTTGCTGTAGAGATTTTCCGGCAAATCGGGAAACTCATAACGGTCCGCTCCCATGCCGGTGATGATTTCATTTCCCACTTTCCATACGGGTCCATCGTTGTCTGCCAGAAGCACAGCTTTCACGGGAACTTCCCGGGTAGAATTGTTTTCCGTGATGACCCGAATCAGCGTCAGCTCCTTGCCGACGTATTTTTGCAAAAGCTTTTGCGGGCTCAGCAAATCGTACTCGTAATCCTGTTCGAGAACGTTAAGATCCTTGGGCGCAGTGAGGGAAACAATGTGGACCGTCGCCGGATTTACCTGCGCGGCAATGTCCATATAGCGCAAATCGAACGTGCCCTCAGGCAGGCGCACGCGGCGGACGTCGCGCACCAGGGCGACGTTGGAATTGTAAACGGTGACGGCCAACTCCTTTTGGTCCTGTTCGGTTGAGGTTACCGTGGTCTGCGCGCGGGACTCTCCCGCGGCAATCCATGATGTCAGAACGATGGCTACGATAAGTCTCGCTGCGGTTTGATGCTTCATCATGATGGACCTCTCCATTTCGTAATGACCTTCACCCTCACGGGTAAGCCATCAGCCTGCTGCGGGCGCGCCGGTGCACCGGGCGGGACCGTACCGGGCCTTAGTGGGCTGATGGCACTCGATTATAGAACGGCGGGCCAGCAATTTCTTGCGTCAAACATCACCCTGAATTAATTGCGGGTCTTAACGGAGAAGTAAGAGCGGCAGCGCCGACAGCGCGGTGATGATTGCCAAGCTGTAAAGTGGGCCGACTGGTGAGCAGGTGGCAGCGTTGGGAATAAGAAAATGGTGCCGATGATTGTTCAGCGGAACAATGCGCGGATGGCGCGCAGGTCAACAGCGGCAAAATCCGAGGCAACCAGATCCGCATGCTGGAGCTCCTGGGCCGGCCGGCTGTGGGCGATCGCCAGGCATTCAAATCCGGCTGTCTGCGCGGCCACCACACCCAGAGGTGCGTCCTCGATGGCCAGACACTCTTCTGATTGCAGCGGTTCATCGCGGAAGTTGGGCAATACGCGCAGGCGGAAAAGGGCGGTGAGGTAAACCTCGGGGTCCGGTTTGGAGCGCTGGCAGTCGTCCGCTGTCGCCAGCACGGAAAACTTTTCGCGCAAGCCCATTTTGGTCAGTAGATGGTGAATTTCCACACGCAGGCTGCCGCTGGCAATCGCTAGAGGATAATGGCGCGCCATTTCCGTGATGAATTCCGCCGCGCCCGCGATAGGAGGCAAGCCATCGTGAATGATTGCTTGATAGCGCTGGGCTTTCCACTCCACGAGTTCATCACGCCGTCGAGCGTTGAGAGGCTGTCCGTGGCTGGCGTACAATTGTTCCACGATGCCCCGATCATCCAGCGCCAAGTACTCGTGGTAATACTCATCTTCGCTGACGGCCCAGCCCTCCAGCGCAGCCATCTCCTGGGTCAATTTCAAGATGAGTGGTTCACTGTCAACGATGATGCCATCAAAATCGAAGATAACGGCGCGCAGCAACTTGGCAATCTCCTTGTCTCTAAGTCGGTTGACCGTGTGAATTGATTCATGGGGCCGTTTGACGGGCGGTTTCAATTGGCGATTGACGATTGAAAGCAATCGAAAACCCTGCGCCGACAATCGTCAATCCATTTCGCTATGGTACACTTGAGATGGGAGCGGGTACAAGGGTGGCGTGTCGATTCGAAGACCCATTCCGTCACCTGAAGTGGTCTGCTGCGTCTAATCACTGGGGGGGGCACGGCCGAAAAATGAACCACGAACTTAGCATTCCCATCGCGTTCCTGGCGGGGATCGCTTCTTTTCTATCACCGTGCGTGCTTCCCTTGGTTCCGGGATATATTTCGATGCTCTCGGGAGCCTCCATCGAAGAGTTGAAAAACGACGCCAGCGGAGAGCTTCTGCGCCGCGTGCTCCGCAACTCATTAGCATTTGTAGCCGGCTTTTCTCTGGTCTTTGTGCTCCTCGGGGCTTCCGCCACGTGGGTGGGACAATTCCTGCGGGCACACCAATCGACGTTCAATATCATCGCCGGAATTATTGTGGTTATTTTTGGCTTGCACTTAACCGGTTTAGTGAAGATCCCACTGCTCTACCGTGAGGTGCGTTTGGATACGGGCGCGCCACGCCGCGGCTTGGCTGGGGCGTTTCTGGTGGGATTTGCTTTCGCCTTTGGCTGGACTCCCTGCATTGGACCGATTCTGGCGGCAATCCTGGCCATTGCCGCCCAGCGACAGACGGTGCTTCAGGGCATGTTTCTGCTGGCGGTTTATTCCGCCGGACTTGCCATTCCGTTTCTTCTCACGAGTCTTGGGCTCAGCAGCTTCCTGAAATTCTACAAGGGATTCCGCAAGCACTTGCAGGCCGTGGAAGTGGCCTCGGGGGTGCTGTTGATTTTGCTCGGCACGCTGATGGCATTTAACAAGTTGACGATTATTTCCGGGTACTTCTCTTTCTTGAACCGGTTCGCGCTTTAAGCGGCACACTTCGATGGCATCCGGGTCATCGAGGGCATGGAAGGAAAAAGTTTGCATCCGTTTTTGATAAACATCGGTTGGTTCCATCTTCCCACCTACGGCGTCCTACTGGTGCTGGCCATTCTGGGTGGAATTTACACCGCCATGCGCCTGGGCCGAAACGTGGGCTTTGATTCCGGGCGAATCCTGGATTTTTGCACCTGGGTCATCCTGGTTGCGTTGGTTGGCGCCAAAGTCTTGATGATTCTTACGGAATGGGATTATTTCCGCTCTCACCCCGGGGAGATCTTCAGCTTTTCAACCCTGATGGCGGGCGGCGTTTTTTATGGTGGTTTTTTGGCGGCGCTATTTTTCACCATCTGGTACGTGCGAGTGCAGAAGATTGCTTTTTGGAAGATGACCGATGTGTTGGCGCCCGCCGTAGCGCTGGGCCAAAGCGTGGGACGGCTGGGATGTTTCAGCGCCGGTTGTGATTACGGCACACCCACAACGGCCCCATGGGGAGTCAAGTTTACCAGCACCTTTGCCCATGAAGTCGCGGGGGTACCGTTGGGAGTGCGTTTGCACCCTACGCAGCTCTACGAGTCCATGGCGACTTTGGCGATTTTCGCCTTCCTGCTTTGGTGGTTCCCGCGGAAGAAACGCGATGGGGATGTTTTCCTGGGTTACCTAGGCCTGTATGCAGTGGCGCGATTCTTCCTTGAATTCTTGCGCGGCGACGAGGACCGGGGTTTTGTGTTTCATCACCTTCTTTCCACGTCCCAGTTCATCGCACTGCTGGCGTTGACAGGGGTTGTGATTGTCTTCATCTGGCGGCGCGTTCATAGCGGCAACGAGTTAAGCGAAATTCCTGGAAGTGGGGGCAGGCGGATCGATCCGCAGGCAGACGCAGCACCTTCACCCGATGGATTTGCCTCGGTTCCCGCCCCCAGGCGCGCCAAAAGTTAAATCTTTGTGAGGTGTGGGCCGTGGAAGAACAGACACCGATGGAAAACAAGACGCCCCCGGAATCGACAGCCCCGGAGAGTTCTCCCCAGGAGAAACCTTCGGCCGCCAGATCCAAATTGCTCGTGGGTGCGGCGCTGGCCATTGCTCTGGTGATTGGCCTCTACTACATGAACCGCTATTGGATTGCGCCCGCTGTGAGGGCACAATCGAAGGGTGACGGAAGCCACCCCGCGGCGCCGGCGTTTTCCCTGACGGACATCACCGGCCAGCCGCTCAAGCTGAGTGATTTTCACGGAAAAGTTGTAGTACTGGATTTCTGGGCGACCTGGTGCGGGCCTTGTAGAATTGAGATTCCTGGTTTCATTGTGTTGCAGAAGCGTTATGGAACCCAGGGATTTGCCATGATCGGCATCTCGATGGACGACAGTCCGGAGCCTGTGGTGGATTTCTACAAGGAATTGCAGATGAACTATCCTGTCGCAGTTGGCAATGGCCGAATGGGGGAGCTGTACGGTGGCATTCCGGGACTTCCCACTACCTTTCTGATCGGGCGCGACGGCCGGATCTACGCCAAACACGTTGGCGCCACCGACCCTGCCGTCTTCGAATCGGAAATCAAACAATTGCTGGCGGGTAGTCCGGAGTCCGAAGATAAAACCTTCCACCAGGCTGGGCCAATCTTTGAAGAGGACAAGGTTGAGTTGGGCGACCCGGCCGTGATCGATTCGGAAGTTCCGGGCGTTGATCTGACCAAGCTTACCGCCGACCAGAAAGAAGCATTTAAAAAAAAATTGGAAAATCAGCATTGCACTTGTGGATGCAATCGTAACTTGTTGGATTGCCGCTTGAATGACCGGAGCTGTTCCATCAGCAAGAAGCTGGCGAAAGATCAACTGGAGGCATTTCTCAATGGAAAGGGGACTGACTCCGTCAGCCCTCCGGCGCCGCCACCGACATCCAAGGATAAAGGGACGGACGATGCCACCCCTCCCGCCACGCCACCCAGCAAGTAAACCCGCTAACGAGGGGTCGAATCATTCAGGCACGAATACTGAGATGGAATTGCAAACTGCGAAGAAGCGAGATTTGGGCAAAATGCGGATGCCGCTAGGGGTTTTGGTCTTGACGTTGATGGCGGCGAGCCTCGGCTGGGCTCAGAGTAACATCCCTGTTGTGGAAGCCCACGCGGTGATGGCTACTGACGCGATGCACGCCGACTCCATGGTGAAACTTGCCGTGCTGGCCCAGGTGGCTGCCGGGTACCACATCAACGACCACATGCCATCGCTTGATTACCTGATTCCCACCAAATTTGAAGTCGAGCCCAGTGGTCAGTTCACGGTGAAGAGTGTTGTTTATCCCAAGGGAACTCTGAAGAAATTCCCGTTCTCGGATGTCCCTCTCTCCGTGTATGAGGGCAAGGTGGTTGTGGGCATGGTCCTGCAAGCCGGGAAGACCATGCCGGCGGGGACGTACACCCTGAAAGCGAAGTTCGCCTACCAGGCTTGCAATGATCACGCCTGTCTCGGACCCACCAGCGTGCCCGTTGCCCTGACGATAAAAGTTGTGCCGCATAACGTGCCTTTGAAAGCGGTGGAAACCGATGTCTTCCAACGAATCAAATTCGAATAGTACCCCGCCGCCCCAGGCTCCCGATGGGACACGCCGCGGTTCAGCGGGAACGGTGGCGCTGAGCTTGATCTTGCTGGCCGCACTGGTTTGGGCCATGGCTCCCGGCCGGGCGAAATTTGCTCCTGCCCCGCTTCGACCGGTGCCGCCGGGATGCCCCCTGAAAGCGCCCGACTTTGTTCCCTCAGATGCTACGGAAGTTTCTGGCGTCGACTTGATCTCTCTTTCCGCCGCCCAAAGAAACCGCGTCCTTTTTCGGCTGAACATGGAGCCCTGCCCTTGCAATTGCAACAACAGCATCGCCGCCTGCCGAATCAACCACCCCAATTGCCCTCTGGGAAAGGAAAAGGAACTGGTGGAGAAGATTATGGCGGAGGAGCGGAAGGGGCAGTAGACGGGATACGGTAGACCGCAAACAGGGATGAGATCCCGAAACATGATCCCGTATGCTGTCAACCGTTTGCCGTCTACTTATTTCTATGCGCATTGGCATCGTTTCTGACACTCACGGATATTTTGATCCGCATCTCACTCGACTGCTGCACGGTGTTGATGAGATCTTGCACGCGGGTGATGTTGGATCGGAGGCCGTGCTTGACAAACTCCGCGCCCTTGCGCCGGTGCAGGCGGTGCGGGGCAATGTTGACTCCGCTGCCTTGGGACTTCCACCCACCTTTACGAAGTCATTTTGCGGCCTGCAAACCTACATGCTGCACGAACTCCCCAAATCGCAGTCGGCCATCCGGGATTGGGCACAGGCAGCCCCCCTGGAAGGTAAGGCGGCAGAGCATTGCCGGCGTTTTCTGGAAAGCTGTCCGGAGGACTGCCGCGTTGTGATTTTTGGCCACAGCCACGAGCCCTGCGCCCTGGTTCTTGGCAGCAAACTCTTTTTCAACCCCGGTAGCGCGGGCAAGAAACGATTCTCGCTCCCTCGCTGCTGCGGCGTGCTGGAAATTTCAACGGAAGGTGTGAATGCGACATTCTTGGGTTTGGAAAGGTATAATGAGGACTTGCCGGAGAGCGTTTACCTGCCAACCGGAGGAGCGAAAGCATGTGGAAACTGATGAAGGTCCTTAAAGGCGCCACAGAAGTGCTGGCGACGGCAGGAGCAGTCCTTGCCGCCGCCATCGTTGTCGTGGAGACCTACCAAACTCTGCGTAAGAAGCTGGACTCCGCCAAAGGATAGTGAAGGGCGACGAGTAAACTTGTTACGGTTCGTCATATGTCACTCTCCCGGCGCTGCACTACCCACCCTCTTTTCGTTTTTCCCAGCACATCATGACCAGTTCAGGTCAGGCTAGGCTGCGGCCTCGGGTTTCGGGGAGGGCGAGGGCGAGAATCCCGGCCAGCAGGAACGCGACGCCGCTAATCCCGAAGGCGGAAGCAAGGCCCCCATGGGCGGCGATCACACCAATGGTCCACGGCGCTGCGGCGCTCAAGGCGCGTCCAAAGTTGTAGGTCAGGCCCATGGCCGTGGCGCGGAAGGATGTGGGAAACAGTTCCGCGGTGATGACGCCAAAACCCGTGAAATGGCCAGTGCCAAAGAAGGCCAGCAGCGGACCCACTACCAGCAGGGCCAGCGGTTGCGCCCGTGCATAAAGCGGCACCAGCAGGGCTGCGGCGAAGAGGTAAAAGACGTAGGTCCGTTTGCGGCCCACCATGTCGCTGATGAACCCGAACGTCACGTAGCCAAGCCACATGCCCGCCTGCATGGCGATAATCCAGGCGGAAGAAGCCGCGAGGGAAAGTCCCCGGCCTCCGCTCGCAACGGGTAGGGCGAGGTATGAGGGAATCCACGTGAACAGTCCCCACCACCCAAACAGCGCGGCGCTATTCATGAGCAGGGTTATTAGTATTGCCTTGGCGTAAGGTCGGGACACGGCGGACGAGACAAGGGACATGGGGCACGGGACACGGGATTCAGGGATTGCCGGGTGAGAGCTTACATTTCCAACTCCCAACTCCAGACTGTTCGTGTCGGATTCCAAACTCGAAATTCCGAATTCCAAATGCCGAACCCCTGGCTTTGAATCTCGCGTCCCATACGCCGTGCCCCTTGCCCCGTCTCCCCTGTCCCGTTTCCCGAGCCTGAGCCACAGTGGCGATTCCTCGACGCGTGTACCAATCCACAGGGCGAGGAGGGCGGGGAGGATTCCGGCGAAGAAGACGGGTCGCCATCCCCAGCGGGGCATGATGAGCGCAGCGATTACCGCCGCCAGGGCGTAGCCGATGGCGAAGCCCGACTGCATGAGTCCCAGCGCTTTGCCGCGATGCTCATCGGGCCAAGTTTCGGAAACCAGCGCTGCGCCTGTGGCCCATTCGCCGCCCATTCCCAAACCCAAGCCCAGGCGCCAGGCCGCCAATTCCCACAGGCCGTGGCTGAATCCGCAAGCCGCTGTGAACACCGAGTAAACGACGATGCTCACGATCAGTGCCGAGCGACGGCCGAAACGATCGGCGAGCAGGCCGAATAGAATACCCCCTACGGCCGAAGCGATGAGGGTGACGGAGGCGAGCAGGCCGGCTTGCGCGGTGGTGAGTTGCAACTCGCGCAGAAGTTCTCGCAGGACCATGGCGTAAAGCGTTACGTCCATGCCGTCGAGCATCCAGCCCAGAGTGCTTGCTGCCAGGGCGCGGCGCTCGCGTGACGAACTGGAGACGAGAAATTCCAGTGGTTTTGCGGCCATCGAGAACGGGCAGTATAGCCGAAGCCAGCAGGTTTGGGGAGTAATGGGTGGGCACCGGCCGCGCCGAGGGCTCCCTGACACGTGGCCTCCTCGCCAACCCCATCTTCCGCCGTCCAAATGTATTTCCCCCTTGTCACGGCAAGGGCTTTATGGTAGGAATAGCAAGCCTGTAGATATCAATACTTCCTCATTGCAAGCGGATTGCGCGGGTTGGGAGTACGGACCGGATCGATGGGTTGGTCACCACCCTACGATGTCACGGATTCCGCGAAAGGAGAAAAGGGCATGGCATTCTGTGCGAAGTGTGGAGCACAAGTGGCAGATGGAACACCGTTTTGCGGCTCGTGTGGCGCGGCAGTGGGTGGCGCCGCACCGGTTGTGGCGACGAGTACGGGAGGGGGGCTGACTCCCAATGTGGCAGGAGCGCTTGCCTACGTTACCATCATCCCGGCGATTCTTTTCCTCGTCATGGAACCGTACAACAAGGACAGGTTCATAAGGTTTCATTCATTTCAGTGCCTCTTTTTCGCTGCGACGATGTTTGTGGCGTCAATTGTGGTGATGATTTTGGGGTTTATCCTCGCCTTCGTTCCTGTCCTGGGCTGGATACTGGATTTGATTCTCTGGGGCACACTTTGGCTCGGTTCGATCGCGTTGGTCATTTTCCTCATCTACAAGGCCTACAACAATGAGAAATTCATGTTGCCGGTGATTGGGAATCTTGCCGAGCAGCAAGCATCGAAGTAAGTTGTTTTTACTCGCCGCAGGGATGTTTCCGAAAGCGGCAAAGCATGCGGGCCCTTAATTTCCCGCAGGAAGTTGTCTCTCGGGGGCGAGGGGGGCGATGCGATGGAGCCTCCCCTTTGCTCTCGCCAAGAGCTTGCTCAATGTCCTCCTCGAAAAGTAGGCAGAAGGGTGTAGGCAGTCAGCGATGTGCGAGTTTTTCGCGTTCTGGCACTAACTGAACAGGCCTATGCTGCACTCAGGGCAGCCGCAAGCAAAGTGGCTTGGCCATCTTGGCCATGAGTAGAAAAGGGGCGGGACGCCCGTGGCGCTTTCACCTCGCGGAGGCGGGGAAAATTACATGGATTCGATCTGTTTAATTCTTGGATTGCTGATGGCTTCAGGTTCCGCGCCTGCTCCGGCCCCTACCTACAGCGGTTATGTCAGGCTGCCGGTGGATCTCTACTCCGCCGATGGGACGCATTTGGAAAAAGGTGAGTATGCCGTTCAGGTCAAGCAAGAGAACGGCCAGTACAGCCTGCTTTTTCTCCAAAACGACCAGACCAAGGGCACAATTAAGGGCGAACCACTAAAAGACGACGGAAGCGACGGGCAGATTGCTATGCCCCTGATCGGGACGCAATTCCTGTGCTCTTTGGCCGATCCAGTGGGAACCGAAGCGGAGCGCCACTTCAGCAAAACCGGCCTCGCCCAATATGAGGAAGAGAGCCGCGATTGGAAAGCAACCCTGCGCGTCTATACCACCCGCGACGAAAAGCAGACCCTCTTGTTTTTTGAGGAAAGACAGGCAGCAGGGAAGTGGCTGCACGTTCAGTTCAAGCTGTATTTGAATCCAAAGTAACGGCAATCCGCGCCGCCGCAATCCCGCGAATGAATAATCCAACCCCTCTCAAATTATCGTGACAATACAATAGCGAAACTGACGAAGGCTGGCCTGGGGGAATGGTGCGGCCAAGTGGGGATTCAGTTACGAGAAGCTACGGGCGGATAACAATTTCTTGGGGACCTGAAGGCAATCTGAATTTGGAACCGTGTTCCTCGTTCAGCTTCAGGGTGGCGGGAACATCCAGATTGGCGAATTCGATCTTTCTTGTCCATGATCCACTCGCCCAGTAATCAGACTTCGCATACAACGTGTGGCCGATGATCGTGTAGCTCTTCACTTCTTCCTGATGGCCATCGCGAAACACCAAAACTGCAGGAGGAACCAGTCCCATTGGTTCGGAGGCCGCCTTCTCGCCCGGCGACGCAGCACGCAGATGAGCTGTCTCCACAGGTTTCAGCGGCTCAGATTGGCCGGAAACGGGCGCTTCCTGATAACCCGAAACCTGTACCCACGCGTCGCCTTGCCGTTCGATCAAAATGGGCTGGATGAGTTTCGCTGGCTGAGGCGCTTCGAACATCGCCGGCTGCGGTGGTCCGGACATCGGCGGTGCAAACCCCTGCGATTCGTAATCGGGGCGGTCATCGTAATCCGGGTAAGGCAAATCGGCCCATCCCAATCCATATCCCCAACTGCCTCGTCGAAACCGAAAGGATGAGCGTGGGCCATGAGCGTATCCGAACGTACTTATTCGCCCGGTGGCGAAAGTTCGGCCTGACGCCGGGTGACTTCTTGGTGCCGCTCGACCCCCGAAGCCCCTTTGGGCGCTCGCGGGCGATCCTAGGAGTAATGCTCCCAGAATGGCGATAGGGATTGCGAAGGTAAGGTGATACTTCATGCTCTAAATCTAACCCACCTGAGAAACGCTCGTGCCTCTTACGATGAAAGCTAAACGTAGTCCCAAAGAGACACAAAGTCAAGCGGCCGTATCGAGCCATGCATAATGTTACCGGAGGCAAGGCCGTCAAGCCATTTAAGAT
>OCZT010005286.1_pt1 | contig 12924 bp, 8 predicted proteins | sample 1539031 | NCBI WGS metagenome assembly OCZT01 (sample SAMEA3539308, study PRJEB22396) | soil metagenome | biome: tundra; feature: field; material: soil | place: USA | collected 2010-05 | depth 0.15 m | reverse complement strand
TATCGCGAACAGCGCGCCGATTAAAACGGCCGTCGTTAAAGATTTCTGCATATCTTCTGAATTCTGTGCCGATGCGCGCTCCAAAGTCAACTGTTACAGGATAAGTAGAGTACTGCACGCCTGTTCGGGAGCTCTTTTGCAATTCGTGCGTTGAGGGGCAAGGGGAGTAGTCTTGCATAGTCAATCTAGTCAATCTGAATATAAGTTCGTTTAGCAGCCAACGCAGCTTGCCAGATTGCCGGCATCGTTGCAGTCCGACGGCCAAGCTTCCCCATTTTTGAACTGACCCTTCTTTATCTTCCTTATCTTCTATGTTAATTCAATACCCCTGATGGCAACCGCCGCGGTACGGAAGCTCATCAGCCCCCGCATCGGGCGGTAGTCCTGTTCAATCGTGTTGTTTAGCTCTTGCCTGCAGGTCTAGCCTCAACGCTTTTCGGGCGGTCCCCAAAGCGGTTCAGCACCAACTTTATGTAGCGCGCTTGCGTTTCCGCTTCTCGCCCGGTCACAATCTGTAGAATCTGCAGGAAAAGTTACAAAGGTTACAAAATCCCAGCGGAAGCGTTCTAAACTAGAAATCAAATGATAACAGGCGCTTACCGATCGGAAGGTGGGCGCCAGGCAAGGCAATCCCAATCCGGTTCTGTACCAACTTGCCGCCGGAGAGTACAGCGGCAGTCCGAATCCCGGCAATCTCAGCAATTGCAACGCGAGCAATGGCAATACCATCGGTAGCTCCTGCACCTTCTATGACGTCACCGAGGGAGACAATGACATTCCCTGCCAGGCGGGCACGCCGGATTGCTACAACGCCGCCGGCGACCAATATGGCGTGCTTCCCACGTCCACGCCCGGCAATGCCGATGGTGTTCAAAGCAACATGGTACAAGATCAGCATGAGGATTAGCAGAGTAGCGGGTCTTCTATTAACGTTTCCCTTGCCGGGCCTGTTCTGCCAGACGCTGTTCCTGGTCCCCGGCAAAGCGCCGAGTTCGACGATGCCCTCGGGCGCGAAGCTGCTCGATTGCCGCCCGTTCGGCGCGGTCGCGTTCCACGTCAAGAGCGCTGCCGACAGTCCGGTCGTGCTTCATGTCGACGTGAAGGACGCCGCCGGTGAGGTGTCCAAGGCAACCCTCAAGCTCCGCGTGCGAGGCGACGCGGTGGTGGCTGTCCCGCTGAATTCGCCCGATCCGCTGGAGATGGGCATGCGCGGTCCAGCCGCGATTCCAGGATACCGGCTGGCGTCCTCGGACTACCACAAGATCGACACGAGCCGGGTCACGTCGATTTCGTTGCGGCTTCCCGGCGTAGCGGTCGCGCGCCAGCTCAATATCGATGATGTGAAGCTCATCGGTGGCATCACCTACGACAAGATCGTCGATCCGCTGGGGCAGTTCGCGCTGGATGACTGGCCGGGCAAAGCCAAGGGCGAAGCCGAGCTGAAAACGCGGCGGGCGGCCGAGCAAGCCGCAATCGCCCGAAATTCCCGGCTGCCGCATCGCGACGAATACGGCGGCTGGAGCGCCGGGCCTCAGCTACACGCCAGCGGCTTCTTCCGCTCCACCAAGCGGGACGGCAAGTGGTGGCTGGTGACGCCGAGCGGGCATCTGTTTCTCTCGTTCGGCGCGAACTCCATCAACACCACCGAAGGCGACACCATCACCGAGGGCCGCGAGCAGATGTTCCAGTGGCTGCCGGCCAAAGACGATCCGCTTGCCGGCCACTACAGCGAAAACCGCGACTGGGAAGCGCTGGGCCTGAAGATCAAACACCACATGGGCCAGTCCTTCAATTTCTACTCTGCCAACCTGGAGCGCAAATACGGCAAGAACTGGTATGAAATGTGGGAGCAAGTGACGCTGGCACGGCTGCCCGCCTGGGGAATGAACACCATCGGCAACTGGTCCGACAAGCACCTTTATGCCGCGAAAAAGTTGCCTTACACCGCGACCATCGATCCCTGGCCCGCCGTCACCAGCGGCCACGAAACCAGGTTCGCCGAAGTCGCCAGCGGCAACGACTATTGGAAGCGGATGGCCGATCCTTTCGACCCACGGTACGCCGAGGCTCTCGATCGCGGCACCCGCGGGCAGGCGCTCGCACACCGGGACGATCCGTGGTGCCTTGGCTACTTCATCGATAACGAGATGTCCTGGGGCTCCATGAAGGACGAGCGGTCGCGCTACGGCCTGGCGCTGGGCACGCTGGCGCTGAAAGGCGGTTCTCCGGCCAAGCGGGTTTTCGTCAAGAGCCTTAAGGCGAAGTACGGCCACATTGCGAAGTTGAATCAGGCATGGGGTACCGCGCTGGCTTCCTGGCAGGCGCTTCTCGATAACCCGCTCCGGCCAGTGGACGAACTCGGCGCCGGTATGAAGGAAGATCTCCGCGTCTTCAGCAGGGAATTTGCGCGCCAGTATTTCCGGACGGTCATCGGCATCCTCAAGAAGTACGACCCGAACCATCTGTACCTCGGGCCGCGCTTCGCTTGGCACACGCGTGAATCCGTGGAAGCCTGCGGCGAACTCTGCGACGTGGTGAGCTTTAACATCTACCGACCGAAGGTGGTGCCGTCCGAGTGGACCGTGCTGCAAGGCATCGACAAGCCGGTGCTCATCGGCGAGTTCCACATGGGAGCGCTCGATCGCGGCATGTTCCACAGCGGCCTGGTACCGTCGGAAGACCAGACGGACCGCGCCCGCATGTACCAGGAGTACGTCCGCAGCGTGGTGGATCACCCGCTGATGGTCGGCTGCCATTATTTCAAATACGCCGACGAACCGCTCACCGGCCGCCCTGGCGATGGTGAGAACTACAACATCGGCCTAGTGAGCGTGACCGACACGCCGTACCCGGAATTGATCGAGGCAGCCAGGATCGTGCACGCGGAGGCCTACCGGCGCAGGGCGGCAGGGGTGTCCAACCACTGAAACAGGGCACGAACGGTGTTGAGGTCCCCTTCCAGTACACCCTCAAACGCCCGCCGGCGGGCTTCGTCCTCCAGCCCCCGCGCCGCTTCCACCTTCGCCCGCTCGAACGCACCCTTGTACGCGTGGTCGGTTTTCAGCCAGCGGTAATGCGTGCGGCGGCTGAAATCGGCCGCAAGGCAAAAGTGCTTGGCAGGCCCGTCGACTGGGCTGGCAACCCTGAGTCAAGGATCGTGCGCGGGCTGCTGGAGGCTGGACATTGATCTCTGCCGTGCGTCTCGCCGTCGAGTCGTCACGGGCCTCCGCGTGCGGCGGAGCGCAGCGTGGTACCTGCCAAGCCGGTGCGTGAAGCCGGGCCCCCCATCTTGCCTTCGCCGCAAGCTGAAAGCTGACCGCTGAAAGCTGATAGCTCAAAGCTGTTGTACAATCTCCTCATGGATTGGCACGTGCTCGACCCGATCTATGCCGCCGGGCCGCCCCAGGCGAGCCTCGAAGAGCGGGGCACGCTGAGTCGGCCATACGCCGGGCCGCCCGACTTAGGACACCGGCGACGCGGCAACGCGCGCATCACTACGCACTCGCGGGCCAGGACCAAAAAGGCCGCTTCGCGCGAGAATAGAACGATGGCCTTCGAGTTTTCTCCGCGTGCAGAAGAGGCATTGTCTTCTCAGTTTATTGCGCCAGACGCTCAAGGCGGCTTTTTGGGGCGGCGGCTCGAATGTCACCGAGATCATCGCCGGCTGAGGCTGCAACACGAAGATCCCCGGCACGCCCCTGCCGTGGCCTTGACCTGATGAAGAGAGTGAAAAAAGAGCTGTGAACGCAGCGCATCTCAACCGGTTGTTTTACACACCCCTTCTTTGGTCCGCGGCCCTCATGGCCGCTCCGGCCTGGGGACAGGTGTCCGCGTCGATTTCCGGCAGAGTGGAGGATGCCTCCGGCAGCCCCATCAGCGGCGCTACCGTGACGGTCAAGAGTCTGGAGACCGGCGCATCGCGAACGGCCGCCACGAATGCGGAGGGCAACTACAGAGTTCTCTCCCTGCCTCTCGGGGCGCAGGAAGTGAAGGCGGGAAAGTCGGGGTTCAAGGCAGCGTTGCGCATCGGCATCGATCTGCGGATCGGCCAGGAAGCGGTCGTGAACCTTCGGCTGCAATTGGGCGACCTGGCCCAGCAGGTCACTGTTTCCGAACAGGTGCTGGTGGTCAACACGACCACCGCGTCTGTCGCCGGGCTGGTTGGCGAGCGCGAAGTGAAAGATCTGCCGCTCAATGGAAGAAGCTTCGATAACCTGATCGCCCTGAACCCAGGCTCGATTAACTACAGCGCCATGAAGAGCGCCCAGACCAGTACGAGCAACGGCAACACTTTTTCGGTAGACGGACGGCGGACCGCGGAGAACCTGTTCCTGTTAAATGGAATTGAATACATGGGCGCCAGCCAACTGGCTGTCACGCCGGGAGGCGCCAGTGGAGAGTTGCTGGGAATCGACGCCATTCGGGAGTTCAACGTCCTGACCGATACCTACGGAGCGGAGTACGGCAAGCGCGCCGGGGCTCAGGTCAGCGTAGCGACTCAGGCCGGCACCAAGGTGCTGCACGGGTCGGTGTTTGAGTTCTTGCGGAATAGTGCGCTCGACGCGCGCAACTTCTTCGATCAGGCTTCGGTTCCACCGTTTCGCCGGAACCAGTTCGGAGGGGCGCTGGGAGGGCCGCTACAGAAAAACAAGTTGTTCCTGTTTGGCAACTACGAAGGCTTCCGCCAGGCTCTGGCGGTCAGCAACGTGGCGGTGGTTCCCGACGCGCAGGCGCGCCTGGGTCTGCTGCCAAATGCCGCGGGCGTCTATACGAAGGTCGCGAATCTGAATCCGGCGATGCTCGCATACATGTCTTTTTGGCCCCAACCCAACGGTCCGGAGAGACTCGTCGGCGGGCTGCCGACGGGGACGGCGCTCGCCTACAACAATCCCCGCCAGTCGATCCGGGAAGATTTCGGCACCACGCGAGCCGATTACACGCTGGGCAGCCGCGATTGGCTCGCGGGGATCTACACGATCGACGATGGCAATAGTCTGATCCCGCTGTCCGATCCACTGTTTGCGTCTTACGAGACGCTGCGCGCCCAGGTTGCCAGCGCGCAGGAAACGCACGTTTTTTCGCCGTGGTTTCTGAACACATTCGACGCCGGGTTCTCGCGCGCGGGCTTCAACCTGGATTCACCGCTTCTGGCTTCGTTTCCGGCGAGCGATTCGTTTGTCAGCGGGTTGGGGCCTGGCGGAATCGTGATTGGCGGCGGCGTCACCACCACGGGTCTCGGATCCATCACTTCGGCCGGGCCGAACAACGCGGCCAATGTCTGGAGCCGACGCAATCTTTACACCTGGACGGATGGTGTCCAGATCGTCAAGGGGATCCATCAGATCAGTGCCGGAGTGTGGTTTCAGCGGCTACAGGATAACGAGGACACTGCGTCGCGCCAATTGGGACAAGCGAGTTTCACCAGTCTGACGACCTTTCTGCAGGGCAAGGTCAGCAGTTTCCAGGTAGTGCCCACACCCAGTGAACTGGGCTGGAGAAGTCTCTTCGGCGCCTGGTATTTCGAGGACACCATCAAGCTGCTGCCGAATCTCACGCTCCAGGCGGGCATCCGGCACGAGTTTACTAACGGATGGAACGGAGTGGCCGGCCGGGCCGCCAACTACATCACCAACGGTGATGGCGTGCTGGAAACCACCCCGGTCGTCGGCCATTCGGCGTTCACGGAAAACAATGCGACCCGGCTGTTCGGACCCCGGATTGCCCTGGCGTGGGATGTCTTTGGGAATGGCCGCACGGTACTGCGTGCCGGTTTTGGTACCTATTACTCACTGATCGACGATCTCAGCTTCCTTCTGAATTCAGTGCCGCCCTACAACGGGGCTCTCTCGTTTGCGAACGTCTCGCTGCCTCCGATCCTGCCGATTCTTCCGAACGTGGCTCCCCCGCCCTCGTGTGGCCCTGGTGTCCCGGCGCCGTGCACTACTTACGCGCCCCAAGGAATACAGCCAAATGCGAAAACACCAGCGGTTCAGGAGTGGCGTTTCACCGTGGAGCGGCAGCTCGATCGCAATACGGTCCTACGCTTGGCATATGTGGGGTCGTTCGGATACCACGGTCTCCTCAGCGTGGACCCGAACACTATTCCCGCCCGGATCTGCGCGAGCGCTAGCGGTTGCACGGCAGGCGGAACGCCGGGCACCACGACCAGCATCGTGCCCCAAGGCGCGCAGTATATCCCCGCCGGAAGCCGGCCGAACCCGTACTTGGGTGCGGGCTTCTTCTGGTACACGGAGGGGAACAGCAGTTACAACGCTCTGCAGGTGGACGCGAGCCGGCGTCTTACGCAGGGCCTGGAATTCAGGGCAAATTACACATGGTCGAAGAATCTCGACATGAATTCGGCGCTGACTGGCGCGCAGGCGAACAATCAGGCACAAATGATTCTGGACCGCAACGACCTACTGAGAGACTGGGGGCCTTCGGCGTTGAACGTCACAAGCCAGGCCAGCATCTCCTGGATTTACTCACTGCCTTTCGGACGCGACAGGCGTTGGTCGGCAGGTCTGAGCCGAATCCAGGACGCACTCATCGGCGGATGGCAACTCGACGGAATCGCGACGTTGTTGAGCGGTTTCCCGTTCACTCCCCAGATTGGCTCGAACCGTTCCGGCGATGGAGACACGCGAAATCCCGACCGGCCGTCCCTGAATCCGGCATTCAGCGGACCGGTCGTGGTGGGCAACCCAAACCAATGGTTCAACCCGAGCGCGTTCGTTCTGCCCGCACCTGGGACATACGGCGACCTCGGCCGGGGAACTTACACCGGCCCAGGACTGGCCGTTTTGGACCTATCCCTAGTCAAGGACATCGCTGCTACCGAGAGAATGAATCTTCAGCTTCGATCGGAATTCTTTAACATATTCAACCACACGAATCTTGGAACGCCTAACGCCATCGTATTCTCGGGCGGCGCGATCAGCCCGTCAGCGGGGTTAATCACCGCGACGGCGACTACGTCGCGGCAGATTCAGTTCGGGCTGAAACTGATTTTTTGAGCTCGGCCGCTCCGCTGCACGGCGCGGAGAGCAATGTTTTTTCAGGGGGCGTAGACGAAACAGGGCAGGGGTAGGCGGAAGATCGTTTGGACGCCGCTCAGATAGAATGGCACGAGATGGGCACCCCACATGCCGACCGAATTCTTTGAAAAATACCCCACGTCGCTTCGCCTGGAAATGTTCACCGTCATGAACAAGGGATTCCAGCGATGGGACCCAGTGCCGATATCAGCGGAAGCCAAAGTATTCCTGGTGATCACGGCTGAAGATCTCAGCGACGGAGCCTTCACGACCCAAATTGTCGGCTTGAGCCTGAACGGGCTGAAGGACATGGGGAAGAACGGAATCCAGCACGTCGCGGAACCCACGGAGAAACAGCGCGCGATTGTCAATGGTTGTCTTGAGAGTGCGTCACGGGCAATCGTGAATCGGATGGCTGAGAAGTTCGATCCGTTTATGCGGACCGAGGGGCCGGTTCAATAGGTCTTCCGGGCGTCACCGTTGGAACGTTGCTCGGCGCACGCCTTGGCTGCCTTGAGCAACCCTCAAACGCCCGCCGCCGGCAGGCCCCCGTCTCCACGACCTGCGCCTCGGTCCGGCGCGTCATCCGGTGCCGGGTCTCCTGCTCGCTGACTCCAGAGCTGCTTCGATTTCGATACGAACGGAGTCGAGGCCGTCTTGAACGACGCGGATAGCCAGCACTTGCTCTTCGGACAGCTTGGCCAGGGTTTCCTCGTCGATGAATGGCGCCGGCATGTCGCCGCCCTTACCGGTACCCGGCTGCCTTGCCGCTGGCTTGTACGCGGGGTGGTGTGCCTTGAGCAGTTGCACCAGCAGGCGGTCGGAATACTTCAGTTCGTACCCCACAAGCTTGCCCCGGTAGTAGACGCCCTTCAGGACACCCTCAAACGCCCGCCGACGTGCTGCGTCTTCCAGCACCTGCGCAGCTTCCAGTTCCGCCCGCTCGAACGCAAATTGTTACGCGTTGTCGGTTGCCAGCCATCGGTCATTGGTGCGGCCCGCCTCGTCCGCCAAGCCGGCCACGCCGCCGCCAAGCCCACGGTCCAAGCAGTAGGCCCGCAGGCTTCGTCACATTGAGGTCTATTGCGCGATGCGTCTCCTCTAGCACGCTGACGACGTTCGGCAACATCACGGGCGCATCGGACGCACGGAATCGGCAGTTCGGCGGGAAGCTTCTGATTGATTTCAAGTCTGCGCGAATTGCGACGCCTGAGGCGCCTGGTAGACCACCTGGAGATGGGGCGTTTCCAGTCGCGCGTTGTTCTGGAGCTTTGAAGCGAGGCAGCTTTCCAGAATGCCGCTAGTGAGAAGCGTCCGCTCCACTGGATAGGGGGCTACACCCGTCTCGAACATCTGCTCCGCCTTGTGCATCAAGCAGGCGGAGTAGGTGACGTTCGGGTCGGGAGTCAGAAGAAACTGTGTGGACCAGATCTCTTTCGAGCCTTTCAGCCGGGCAGCGAAATTGAAATCCTTGATGGCGCCATCGAGCATCAGCAGAGTGGCCTTCAGGCCGTCGCGGTACTCGATGAAGTAGGCGGCGGGTGATTTAACCAGTTTCGGCAACTCGTTCGAGGCGACCAGGTCTTGCGTCCGGCCGTCGGTAACCGTCAGTCCCAGGGGAGTGTCGCTGCGGGAGAGCGCGGCAGCGAGCAGATCTTTCGAATAGCGGCCCGCTTCTCCGGCCTGCCAGACGGCACCGCCTTGGACCAATTGAACGGCCTGGACGCCGGTTTCGCCGCCGCGGCGGCGTTCCACCATGCACTGGAGGCCCTCAAGGGCATGAAAATCCATCGCGTCGGAGCCGCCCTCACCCACCATGAGCGCGTCTTCGATCACGCAATCCAGCGGAAGCTCGATTGAGGGCAACCGCCACGTCACGGGAATCGAAGAACCGGCAAGCATCGGGAAGTGTAGCCGGCGCGAGGCGTCGACCATCGCTTTTGCCTTCTCGAAGCTGTAGGAAAGGTGCTTATCGTTGTACAGGGGAACGGCGCGGCGGTCCTCTTCGAAGACCTTGACACACTGCTGGAAGAACTCGGAGCGCGGATAGAGGATCTGGCCCTTTTCATTGCGCGCATAGTTGCCGTGCTCTGCGATGAGGAGCACCGCATCTATTGCGAGCTGCTTGCCGCCACAACGAAGGGCCTCGGGAATCGAGGAGTATACCTGGAAGCCGAATTCGCGCGCGCGGGCCGCGCTCAAATCGCCTTCCGGCGTCTGATCGACGTACAGCGACACCACCCGCGCGTCCGGCTTGCGCCACACGCCGCCATACGGATAGCCGACGAGGAAACGATCGCCCATGTGCTGTGCGTGCGATTGAAGCCGGTAGATGGTTGCGAGGATCGCGATGCGTTTCGGCGGGGTGGCGGGAGGGGCCGCTAGGGCCGCGCTGGCTTGCAGAGAGGTTTCGAGAAAAGTGCGCCGGGTCAGCATGGTCAGGTTCTCCAGAAGGTGGATTCCTCCGGGGGCTGATAGTGGATTGCGAGGTGCGGCGTCTCAAACCGCTTTTGCCCGAGGTACAAGCTCTCGACGCCAGCGGCCGTCAGGCCAGTGGTGAGTAGCGTGCGTTCGACAGGATACGGCGAGCGGCCTGTGAGAAACAGCTTCTCCATATGGTTAACCAGCGGGCTGAAGAAGTTTGCGAGCGTGGTGCGGCCATCCGGCATGGGTAGATACATCTGCGTCGACCATGGGCCGCGCGAGCCGTTCACGTACGCTGCAAAGTTGAAGTCGCGGACCAGGCCGGTCATCAGGAGCACAGTACACTTGAGGCCATCGGCATGCTCGTAGCGGTAAGCGACCGGGTCCCGCACGAGGCGGCGCATGTCGTCATCGGTCGGGAGGACGTGGCTGAAGCTCTGGCGAGCTGGCGTGAGCGTGTGGCTCCGGGTCAGCGCCGCCTCCATCAGCGGCCGGGGCCAGACGCCTTCGCGCAGCGCGTCCCAAAACTTGTCTCCGCGATATGCCTGCACCCACTCGACGCCAGTCTCGCCGCCGCGCCGCCGTTCGACCATGCATTGGATGGTCTCCAGACCGTGAAAGTCGTAGCTGTCCACGCCGCCGTAGCAGACGCACACGGCTTCTCCGACGCGTGATCCGAGCGGCATCTCGACTGATGGTATACGCCAGGTGACCGGCAGGCTCGATCCCGCCATGAAGGCGAATCGCAGCTCCCGGGACGTGTCGAACATCTGGCGGGCCCACTCCCAGTTCCAGGACAGGTGCTTATCGTTGAAGACGGGGACGGAATGGCCGGTCGCGCGGAAAACCTTCACGATCTCCTCGAAGAATTCGTGGCGCGGATACTGGGTCTGTCCCTTTTCGTTACGCGGGTAATTGCCGTGCTCGGCGACGAGCACCACACCATCCACCGCAAGCTTCGAGCCGCCAAGCGTCAGCGCTTCCGCAATCGAGGGGCAGGTCTTCATCGTAGGGTGCCGGTTCGCACGTTCCCGGCTGAGATCGTTCTGCCCGACCTGATCGACGTATAGCGACACCAAGTCCATGGGAGGATAATGGTGAGCGCCGTTCCACCCGTAGCCATCGAGGAAGCGATCCACGATGTGCTGCGCATGCGAGTACTTGAAATAGGTGGTTACGACGGCGGCCAGTTTGGGGCGATAGGAGCTGCTCATGGGACGAAAACCAGGCACCTACGATTATAAGCTGGCGACATGTCTGCTGGCGGCGGCCCTGGGGTTGCTTGGCCAGACCACTGATCGGGGGCGCGCGCTGCACGCGAGTTCGCTGGTGTTCGACGGCCATGTGCATGCGATCGACCGCGAGTTCTATCACGGCGGCGATATCGGCAGCCGGAAGGCCGACGGCCAGTTCGATCTGCCGCGCGCCAAGGAGGGTGGGCTGGGCGCACTCTTCTTCTCCATCTTCGTCACGGAAGACTACTATCCTGCGCGTCTAGAGACCAAACAGGCGCTGCGCATGCTGGATTGCGCGTTCGAGCAGATCGGGAGGAACAGCGCATCGATCGCAATTGCGCGGACGGCGAACGACATTGAACAGATTCATAAGAGCGGCAGGATCGCCGCGGTGCTCGATATCGAGGGCAGTTTCGACCTGGATGGCGACTTGGGCGTTCTGCGCCAGATGTACCGGATGGGGCTTCGGTCCGTTCAGCTCTCGGCGCATAACTGGACCAGCAACTATGCGGATTCCTGCTGCTCGCCCGCAAAGTGGCGCGGGCTGAATGAACGGGGCATCGCCTTCGTTCACGAGATGAATCGGCTCGGCATGGTGATCGATGTGTCGCATGCTTCCGATGACGCGATCTCGCAGGCGATCGATGCGAGCAGCGACCCGGTGATTGCAACTCACCACGGCCTGCGCGCTGTGAACGACATTCCACGGAACATGCCGGATTGGCTGTTGAAAAAGCTTGCGGCCAAGGGCGGCGTGATCGGGTTCCAGCTTGGCAACGAGTTTCACAACCGAAAAGCCTTCGAGTGGCGCACAGAACACGCCGGCAAGCCGTTTTGGGACACGGCGAGCATTGTGGCGCGCGGCACGCAAATGAGCATCGCTGAGCTCGACCGGATCGTTGCTCCGCAGTTCCCAATGGTCCCCGCCGGGATCCCCGATGAAATCCGCATGACCGTGGGCGAGTGGGTGGGCGTGATCGACCGCGCCATAGGGCTGATCGGCGAGGACCACGTCGCGCTCGGCAGCGATTTCGATGGCGGGCCGCCGCTGCCGCGCGGGATGCGCGACGTCCGCGATCTCCCGATGATTACGGACGCAATGCTGCGTCGAGGGTATTCCGATGAGCGCATCCGGAAATTTCTGGGCGGCAATCTGCTCCGGGTCTTCCGCAAGGTCACGGAGAAGGCGGGATTGCGCTAGAGCTAGAGTATCCGGTACCCGTCGAAAGGGCGCTTCAAGCGCATTGCCGTCCACACAGACGGCCCGCATCGTTTGTGGATGCCCGGCGCAAGCCGGATAGTGGTCGGCGCGTCGCCTGCGAACATCCCGTCCACTTGGATATCGGAGCCCGGCTGGTTGGAGTTGATCGGCAGCGTGGCGGGCATGCCCTGCGTCATCGGGCGGGTCTTTTGCGGGGGGCATTGGCGGTCGCGCTCCTGTGGCTCGCGGCCGATCCATTCGCGGCCGAGCGGGACAGGATGGTCCGCGAGCAGATCGAAGCCCGCGGTATTCTCGACGCGGATGTGCTGCGGGTCATGCGGGATACGCCGCGGTGCCGGTTTGTGCCCGCACTGCTGCGAGCGCACGCCTGCGACGATACGCCGTTGCCGATCGGACACGGCGCCGCGATCTCGCAGCCATTCATCGTGGCGTTGATGACGGAACTGCTGGAACCCGGCAGAGGGCACAGCGTGTTGGAGATTGGCACCGGCTCGGGATACCAGGCGGCGGTGCTGGCGTGACTGGCCCAGCACGTGTACACGATCGAGATCGTGCCGGAACTGGCGCGGTCGGCGGCCGCGCTGCTGGCCGAACTCGGTTACGCCAACGTGACCGTACGGCAGGGTGACGGGTACCGAGGCTGGGCCGGCCGAGCGCCTTTCGATCGCATCATCCTGACGGCGGCTCCGCCGGAAGTGCCGCAAGCGCTGCTCGATCAGCTCGCGCGCGGGGGCCGGCTGGTAGCGCCGGTGGGCAGTGCATTGCGGGGACAAGACCTGGTTGTGATCGACAAGACAGCCAGCGGCGCCATTCGCCGGCGCACGGCAAGCGCCGTGCAATTTGTCCCCATGGTGCATGGGCCGGACGAAAAGCCGTAGAGCATGGGACTCTGGACCCCTCGCCCGCCACGATTCAATACGTGCGTGTAGACCATCGTGGTCTGGACGTCCTGCTCTTTTGTTGGGGATGGTCATGCTGGTAAACGGTCTTCCTAATTCATGGCAGC
>OCZT010005285.1_pt1 | contig 12927 bp, 12 predicted proteins | sample 1539031 | NCBI WGS metagenome assembly OCZT01 (sample SAMEA3539308, study PRJEB22396) | soil metagenome | biome: tundra; feature: field; material: soil | place: USA | collected 2010-05 | depth 0.15 m | reverse complement strand
ACTGCCACCCTGGCAAAGCCGGGGGGTCTCCCCTTGGACTAGTTTCTCAGTCGTGCCAAACATGTCCTAAGCCTCGAGAATTTCACCGGTGCGGTTCTGATGCTCGAATTTGGTCGCCACTGCCGCTTCGATCTGACTCCAGGGCAGCCGAGTTGCCAGGACTGCCAAGGGATCCTTCAAGTTGATCATGACGTCAATTCGACTGCGGAAAAAGTCAACGGCTTGCATACAAAAATCCCTCAGAAAGTATCTCTACTATTAACGTTTTCTGGGGGACTGGGTGCACACAATTTTTACAAAAAAGCGAGTGTTTATGCGGGTCGCAGGGGTTTTTCATGGCCGACTACTTATCAGCCCGGCTCAAGGTCAGCGGAAACTGCAAACCAGGCATCGTCCAATCGCCGCTAATTTCATTTTTCAATACCTTGCCTTTGAATTCTGCTGCGATACCTTTTACCGCAAGGTTCAGGTTTTCGCCTTTGAGCGTTACGTCAGATATTGGTAATGAAAAGAGCTGTCGGTTTGGAATATCCTGCAGCGCAATCAAGTCCCCTCGCTCATTTAGTTGGAATCTCAGAATCATATAGGTGTTTGCTGACTTTCCTATCCACTTACCAATCAATTTGTTGGCGAGGTCCGTTGGAACCTGCACTACCTCAGGAGCATATTCTCCGCGTGCAAAGACCAGGTTTCTACTCTGTCCTCCAGCCGAAAATTTGCCATTGATGGAGTCTTGCGCCAAAACTCCCTCAAAGGTGGCACCAACGCCGTCGATTCGAATGGAAATTTTGTTGGTATCGACCTTGACTGCGCTGATCGGTACGCCTTTGCGACCTTCATAGGGGCTATCAAGAGATGCGCTGAGAGTGCCATTCTCGTTTTCTCTAAACTTGAGAGCGAGTCCTATGCCATTACTGAATTTTCCATACCAATTGCCATCCAGTTTTTCACGAACTGATTTTTCGAGAACCAGGCTAGCCGTTTGATACTTCCCCTTATTGAATGTGAGAGGAGCGTCGCCACCCTGCGTCCATTTTCCCACCAATTGGCTACCCACGATCTTACCGGTGAAGCTCATTTCGGGCCGTAACACCTTAACGCGCAGATTTCCATCCTCCAGTGAGACGCTATCTACGGGAATACCGAATGCCGACTGATCCGGGCTATCGATGGTTGCAATTATGCCGCTTTCGCTCTCGCTGGCCGCCTTAAAATTGATCACCAGGTACAGCTTTCTGTCGGTTTGGGGAATACTCAGCACACCATTCCAGGGACCATTCAAATTAGCGATAGTTTCGGGAGGAATTTTCGCTTTAACATAAGGTGTCAAGGCCAGGTCAAATAAAGTGCCGTTCTGTTTCCACTTGCCGACGATTTTCCCGTCCTTCAGTACTCCGTCGTAACGGCCACTCACTTCATCTACGATGAATGTAACTTTCTCGCCACTCAGACTGAACGTACTAACTGCGATGTTTTGCAGATTTGCCTCGTCAGGGGCGTTCAACACTGCTGAATATTTATTTTGTGTATTACGATTGACAATAAACTGTATGGTCAAGCGAGTAGACGGATTGATGACTAACTTGCCTTGCCATGTACCCAGCAGTGCTTCATTGTTTTGCTCTGCCCCATAGGTCAAGGTACTGCACAGAATCAGTAAAAAAGCGCCGAACATTGCGATGCACGTTGCCCAGCTTCGATTTGGCCGATACATAAATGATTTCTCCGATGGTTGTAGTCTGATAATGGTTGATTTATGATTTACCTGTTCTTAAACCGGCATATCCTGGATATCTCATAAGATCACTCAAATTTTCTCGGTGGCCGCATGACTTCCGATATTCTGGAAACAATGGAATGCATGGGTTCAATGCGAACCCACCGCACCCATTTGCGCACATACCACACTCCCCGGCAACATGGAGCGCCAAGGCACGCACTTTTTCAGAGTGCGTGCCTATCCCATACTTTGGTACGTCCCAATTGAGAGCTCGGTTTAAAACATTTCTATGCGGCTTCTACTAGTTTCAAGGAGCCATAACCCATAAGTGTAACGAGATCAATGTTTACGCTACAGGTAACTGGCTGATAGTCCAGTGTCAGCGAACCGTTGAGCTCGATTTTCTCGCCCGTCATATCAATATTTTTTTCGCCTTTATTCAATTTCATCCCCACTTCCGTTCCACCTTGAGTGTCGGTAAACTTGACGAGTACAAGTCCACGCTCAATAGCTTCCTTAATATCGGCAGTGCACTTATAGCGAATCAGTGACACTGGATGCTGTTCCTTCGACAATCTTTCAACAAGGGTCACGATATTCTCCTAAATTTTTTCTTGTTGCATCTGTTTTTGGAGACTAAGTGGACGCATATCGGTCCACACTATTTCGATATGGTCCAGGCATTCTTGTTTTGTTCCAACCTTGCCTTCATTAAACCAGCCAAGTGCATTTTCGCGATCTCTTGGCCAAATTGAGTATTGCTTCTCGTGGTTTAAAACTACGTTATAAATAGTTTTATCTTCTTCATCAAAACTAGACATCGTAAGTTCTCCTTATTGCTATGAATTTGTTTAAAAATATCATTTTCGAGTAATGATATTTATCCAGACGACTTGAAAAATTAATTGCGAAAAATGACGCTCTCCCTTCGAAACAAGGCAACTGAGAAAAGCAAGGCTGCGGTGCCAATCACGATTGTCGTCGCGAAGATAGACCCAATCATTAAATAATTGGTCAAGGTGCCCTTGATCAATTCGCGAATTACCAGCCCGACGTTAGAGACCGGAACCATGGACCATAGCCATGTCAAATTCACTCCCGGCATAAATATTGCCGTTGCAGTGATGACCACGAGAAAATTGGCAAAACCACCCAATGCATTTGCTTCGCGATAGCTCTTGGCATAAGTTGAAATGGCCAATAAAACCGCCGCAAATAGCGCATTTACAGGAACCAACATGAGCCATACAAGAAATATGTCGCCGACGCCTATCTGAGTCAGTACGCTCTTGAATGCTTCCGTTGAATTCATTCCTTCGGCAAAAAGCCAAGTTGATATACTGACCATGCTCAACGTTGAATACAACAAGCCGAGCACCAACACCACGAGATACTTGGCAAGGATAATGTAGGTACGAGGAATAGGGAGCATTACCAGGATTTCCAATGTGCCCTTTTCTCTTTCTCCCGTAGCGAGTTCTACCGCCGTAAAAGCACACCCCATAAAGCAGATGATGAGTAGGGGGTAAGCCAAAATAGTCCCCAGATTGTGTCCAATTCGCTCTCGGTCACTGGCAGTATTTACCACATCAAAGGTCACAGGGTCCAAGAGTTTTGATTGAGCGTTCGCGCCGACAACACCTAAAAACGTGAGCTGCCAATCGCGCTGTTTTTGGCTGTAGGCCGATAGCGGAGCCGTTCCTCGTTCCTTGATAATTCCATGACTCGGGGCTGATTGATAATACATAAACGTAACATTAATTCCCTCCCTTTTTCCGAGCTGCTGTTTAGCATTTTCTGGGATCTTGAGTGCGAAATTTATTGTCTTTTTTCTGATTGCTTCAGTCAGCTTTTCTTCAGGGACGTCTACCCGGTGAAAACTGGTTTCATCGGCGTACATTTTGGCAAGCTCTGGCAGGAACTGATCTCCGATAATGGTATATTCCAGGATTTTTTTATCGAGTTTATCCGCATGGTTATCGACAAACTCCAAAAAAAAGTGCCCCATCATTGGAATCAGGAAGAACGGCAAGAAAAACATACGCATGAGATTCCGCTTGTCCCGCAATGTTTCGCGAAGATCTTTCCAGAAAATGGTAGAAATAATATTCATCATTGCGAGCTACTCACAAGGTTTGTTATAAGTTGTTTGGGATCTATAGGTTGAATTATTCTCGGCCCAGCTTCGCCTGTAAGCGTCAGATAGGCATCATCAAGGTGAGTGCAGTTTGTTTGTTTTTTCATTTGCTCGACGGTCCCGTAAAAGCGGATAAAGCCTTTATGGATAAGCACCACCTGGTCGCATAGTTTTTCAACTTCATGCATATGATGGGTAGAAAAAATGACCGATTTAGTCGTGTTTTTACATTTTTCGATGTAGCTCAGAATAATTTGCGCTGTAGGCACATCCAGCCCGGTTGTTGGTTCGTCGAAAATGATGAGTTCCGGCGAATGAATGAGGCTGCGAGCAATCGAGACGCGCTGCTTCATGCCGGTAGAGAGATTTTCGATTCGGCGGTGCGCGAACTCCTTGATTTCGAGTTCAGTAAACAGCATGTCGATGTTAAATTTGAGTTTGCTTGGAGAAATACCGTATAGTCGGCCGAAAAAATTCAACAACTCCTCTGGATTTAAATTGTTGTATAGACCTGTATTCCCGGATAGAAAACCAATACGTCTTCTTACCTCATTGGCATCGTTGACGCTGTCGAATCCAAGCAAGTTAACTGTGCCTGACGTGGGCTTAAGAGATGTGCCCAGAATTCTCATCAACGTGGTCTTGCCGGCGCCATTAGCGCCCAACAGTCCAACTATCGTTCCTTTCGGTACGCTAAAATCTATTCTTCGAAGCGCATGAAAAAGATTCCCTTCTTCACGGGGATCAACACCGCCGACGCTCTTCTTCTTAATTTGTTTCAATGAGAATATTTTACTAAGTAAACGGACTTCTAGCATGTTTGTTCCGAATGTAAATTTATAATCTAATGAATTGAAAATGCCAGTAACACGTTCCCCGGTCGGCCGCCATTTGTACCGTAACCAGAGTTTACAAACACCATCCCTCCGGCAATAGTTGGTCCCGAACCGATTAAAGAACCACCATTCGCGGCAACCCCATTGACAGTCTCAAAGTCTTTATTGGTGTCATATTCCCAAAGGAGGGTACCGTCTTCGCTTGAATACGCACGAAACCCACCATCAATACTGCCGGCAAACAAAACTCCAGGTACCACACTGATGCCGACAGGCTGTGCGGCATTGCAACCATAACGAAGTGAACCACAGAGCAGCGGGCCGGATGACGCAATCCAGCGACGTTCACCCGTTGCTACCGTTACTGCATGAATCCCGCCCGGCGTTGCCGACGTAATGTCTGACAACGGGAAGTAAACAGTAGTGCCCATCGCGGCCGATCCCCAAACAATACCACCGCCGGTGCCTCCTTCGCCTACGCGATACTGCCAAACAATAGCGCCTCGACGGTCAGGATCCAACGCATAAGCGACGCCAGATTTTTGGCCAACTACAACAACGTCCTTTACCTGACCATGGAACTTTGCCTTCACCAGCATGGGCGGGCTACCTATGTCAAGATTTGGTCCACTTTCATATTTGCAGCGAGATCTATCCTTGTACCGGCACCCCGACACCCATACGTCGTCAGCAGTTAGTTGTCTGGCCCAACGCAAATTGCCGCTTCTAATGTCGAATGCAAGAATGGAGTCGGAATGTATAGCCGGACCGGTGTAACTGTTGCCTGTCCCGACGTACACCAACTGCCGCTTTACATCGACCATGGGTGGTGACCAAATGGCGCTGCCCGACGGACCAAGGATCGACTTACCCTGCTGCGTTGTGCTACCCAATAACCGCGCTTCGCCTGGAATGGTGTAGCTTTTCCATAGACGCTTTCCTGTCGCCACATCCAGCGCGCTCAAGCTGCCACGGAAGGTACAGCACCCGTCATCGGGCTTGACTATGGTGCTCCAGGAAGACATCGGAACAAAATAGCGGCCTTCAAATAATAATGGCGATCCTGTGATGCGTGCTTTGGGGTGTGTATCAACTTTCACTTTCCACAGAAGCTTCCCGGTACTGGCATCCAATGCGTAGGCATTGCCCGACAAATCGCCAAACAAAACACCGTATGCTGTTCCTTGCAGTTTCTGTGATCGCTTGTCGAAGGCGGCGATGCTAGCAGCGCCTCGAATTCCTGCATCTGCCTTAAACTGCCAATAGGTGCAGCCAGTGGACGCTGACAGAGAATAGAAAATGCCAGCCTGACTTCCTACGAAAATTCGATCTGACGCAACCACTGGTTGTGACCACGCTGAAAATGAATCGGGGAATCCGAAAGCCCATTTTAGTTTCAGGTCTTTTACGTTGTCAGCCGTTACCCCAGCTGCCTTTGCTGCTTGAAAGCTGGAGTTGCTAATGCTGTTACCCCATCCATTCCATTGCGGCCCATCCTCAGGATTCCGCATCTCGGGATTTTCTTTGCAACGCCCTTGACTTTCCGTAAGAAGGTCATTGTCAAATTTCTGGTTGGTAAGATATTCGGCAATCAGGCGGCGTTGATCCCCACTTAGAGAATAACCCTGGGCTCGCATCAAACCGACTGTCAAAGCATAAACGATAGTCCGTGGCGGAAATTTGGCAAGCACCTGCTGAGAGGGAGCGCGGCTACCGAGAAATCCGCTGTGACAGGCCACACAGTGCTGGGCAAACAATCGTTCACCGCCAAACGGTGCTTCAACTTTGCTTTCACTATCGGCATACGCGAGCGAGCTCATTGAAAAACATAACACCGCTAACCAGATGGTTAGGCGCACACCTCGATGAATTTGCTTGGCGTTCATCACAACTTAGCTATACCCGCTTAGAGGAAAATTTTCGTGAAGAACAGCGTTATCGTATACCGAGATGGTGGCAGATACCTCGATCCAAATTTTGCTGGCGTAAACTGCTAGACGGATACCGGCATCACTCTTGCCAGATACCGAATGTACGATCGAGGTGCACGAATCTACAATACTCTTTATGCGTCTGTTCCTCCGGGGAAGCTGCGAAACATGCGTTGACATTGCAAGCAGTGTTCTTTTCGGAAGCGCCACAGCAGTGTGAAATATAGCGGGAAAATATGACGACAATGTGACACCTAGAACCAATTCAGGCACGTCATCTGCGCCTATTCTTACCATGAGAATGCAGGCGATGATTCGGTCCGCCAACGGTAGTGATTCGCTCCTGTCAAGACAGTGAGTTGGTAGCGCAGACCCCGTCAGCCTGCAGGCCGCGCAGTCAATATTACGCGATAGAAATTGATGAACTTTTTCTGGGGGCATATCTATATATTGCTATTCATACCTTAGCGCATTTATCGGGTTCCGCAATGCGGTTCTGCCAGCTTGAATCGCGACTGACAAAAATGCCAAAATCGCGATCAAGGCGCTAGCGACGAAAAATATTCCGATATGAATGTCCGTTTTGTACGCAAAGGTCTGCAGCCAATAGCGCATGATGAAAAACGTCATGAACGACGCTGCACATGCGGCAGCTAAAACCCAGGTCATCAGATCCTTGGACACCATTAATATGATATTTAATGGCGTGGCACCCATCACTTTTCTTACGCCGATCTCTTTTGTGCGCTGCTGTGTGGTGAACGCCGCAAGTCCAAATAGCCCCAGGCAAGATATGACAATACACACTAGCGAAAAACCACCTGTCAACCGCAAGATATTGGATTCGCTGGCATACTGCTGATTGAGTAGATCATCGAAGAAGGAGAATTCGAATGGGTGCTTCGGGTCAAGGGTCGACACCACACGCTTGATGGTTGCCAGCGCCTCCGGGGTATCGGTCCCTTTAATTCCAATGATTATCGAACGCGTAATCAAGTTGCGTTGATTAAGCGGGATATTCTCAAGTTCATTTTTTTGAAACTGCCGGATCACGACCGGTCCAACCTGTGTGTGCAACGAACTAAAGTGAAAATCCTTTACGACGCCTATGACATGTCCGTCAAGTTGAAAACGCTTACCGATGGGATCTTTCCATCCCATAAAGCGCACAAACGACTCATTCACCAGTACCGAGGCCCCGATATCGGTCAACATGCGTTTGGAAAAATCTCTGCCACTGACAATTTCGATTTTCAGGTTTTTAACAAAATCGCGGTCGATTGCAATCTGATTGACTGTCGCTTCCTGCATGTTTCCGTCATTCGCCTCGATGTTTACAAGACTGGCCGCAACCTCGTCCCCCGGCACGAAGGACGATTCAGTGACACTGATGATATTCGGCTGGTTTTCCAATTCGGATTTCATCACCGGTATCTTCTCGATCGCCTCAATACCTCGAATCAATATTGCAATCTTGTTGTCTCTCTCGAATCCAAGCGGTTTCTTCGCAATGTAATCAAGCTGACTACCCATGATCATGGTGCTGGCTATGATGCCAATTGATACAAAAAACTGAATGAATACCAAGACCTCTCTTAGGCTGAATACCGATTTGCGCATCGTACGTTGATTGTATATGGCAGCTATCGTGCTGATCGATGAAAGATAGAGAGCGGGATAAAGCCCTGCCGCAATGCCGACAATTATTACAGCTAACAATATCCACACCAACATCACAGGTTGCTGAGAAATATTTAATTCGACGGTCGAACCCAACATCGCGTCGAGGCCGATGATCATATTGATTACGTACAGCACACCAACACCAATTACTGCGGCAATTATGGTAAAGCAAACTGACTCTCCAAGAAATTGAATGATCAGTTGTTGCTTGGTAGCGCCAATAACGCGACGCATACCGATTTCTTTTGAACGACCAATTGCACGCGCAGTGGCCAAATTCGTGTAATTGATACAAGCCACAATGACAAGAAATAATGCGATCGCAACGAACCCATAAATATACAAAATATTCCCTATCGGCTGATCGTAACGATAACCATTGTCAAAATGAATATCCGTCAGAGCCTGACTTATATAAGCGATTTGTGAGTGCATTCGCTTGCCCGCTTCGGACGTCGAATCTTCTGAAAATTTTGTGAGCAGTTGATCGAATGATCTTCGGTCTGTCCCAGGTTTTAGCTGAAAATACGTATAATTTTCAATATCAAACAATTGTTCAGGGGACGAACTTGTATCGTCCAAACCAAAATCGCGCAGGCGCTTCATTGAAATCACCGCGTCATAGCGCAGATGACTGTTTTTAGGAATATCTTTATAGACGGCAGAAATACGATAGCTGTATGTGTCGGTGCTGACCGTTTCTCCAACAGGATTTCGATCACCAAAATAGCTCTTCGCGAAACTTTCACTTACGGCTATCCAGGATGGGTCTGATAGCGCCTTCTTCAGGTCGCCGTAAACCGCCTCATGCGAAAACACATCGAATATATTTTCGTCGGCTATCTTTACGCTATCCCAGTATTTGGCGGTTTCTTTGTAGCGGAATACAGCCCGCGGTATTGCAAAATTTCGAACTCGAACATAGTCGCCAACTTGCGGATACTGTTTTGTCAGCAGCGGGCCCAGTGCACGCGAAGTCAAGGCATAGCTATTGGATTGTCCGTTTGTGGTAATTTCATTTGCCACTCTAAAAATGGAATCGTGATTTTTGTGATACTTGTCGTAGCTAAGCTGATTGCTGACGTATAATGTCAGCGCTATCGCGCATGCGATTGCCAACGAGAGGCTCAATAAATTGATCGCCGAATACACCCTGTCTTTAAGTAGATTCCGGATTGCAATTTTCAGATAATGACTAAACACGGGCTTGCTCCTGGCCAGTAACTACATTTTTGATGCGTGATATCAAATCACGATGCCGATCTTCTCTTCTCGATAGCGTCTATCGAACTCGGAATCGGCCAGGTCTTATCCGAATGAGTCGTGTTCACGAATCGTCCGTCAAGTAGCTCCAATACTCGACTGCAGTATTTTGCATCGTGCTGTGAGTGAGTCACCATGACTATGGTGCTTCCCTCTTCAATGAGCTGTTTCAGGATATTCATAACCTCCTCACCGTGGTGTGAGTCCAAGTTGCCGGTTGGTTCGTCGGCAAGAATCAATCTGGGTGAATTGACTACCGCTCTGGCAACCGCCACGCGTTGCTGCTGACCACCGGATAACTGCAGGGGATAGTGGCCTTTGCGATTTGCGATATCCAGTTTGGCGAGTACCGCGTCCACCTTTTGCCGACGTTGGCCGGGTGCGACACCAGCATAAATTAGTGGAAGCTCTACATTTTCGAATACCGTTAGCTCATCGATCAAATTGAAACTTTGAAAGATGAAGCCGATGTTTTTTTTCCTGAAATTGGAACGCTGGCGCTCCGAAAGATGAGCGACTTCTTCACCTAAGAAAAGATAACCGCCACTAGAGGGATTGTCTAATAATCCAATGATATGCATCAGAGTAGACTTGCCGCATCCGGACGGACCCATCAAGGCGACGAACTCACCTGCCCTTACTTCCAAATCAATATTATTGACTGCCGTCGTTTCCACCTCATTGGTACGAAAGACTTTTGACAACCCGCTAGTTTGAATGATCATATTATGTTCCAACTGGTCAGTGACAGGTAGCCAAACATCTCTACCCGGTTCTTACGGGGCTGATTGCAGAGAATTTCCATAACGAGTTAAACAAGCACCGTTGAGTTATTCAAATAATTAACTCTCGTATAAAATACTATCAGCGCTTCTTGTCTTGATGCTTTCGCATATTGCGTTTACGACCGATGCCCTATTTTCGTCCATGAAAAAATGCCCCCCTTCGAAAATTCTGAAGTCTATTTTCCTGGTAAAGTGGTCTTGCCAACCAGCCAAGTCTTCCTTCATGACTTTATCGTCTTTAGCGCCGCCAAAAACGGAGACGTCACATTCCAGCTTTACAAGCGGTTCACGACGATAGGCGTACGCTGCTTTGAAATCTGTACGAAGTATCGGAACGAATATTTCCATCAAGTCGGCATTGTTCAAGATGACTTCTGGCGTTCCATTGAGCTTTTTAAGTTCAGATTTGAATTTCTCGAACGGATAGTCGTGAATCGGCGGAATGCGCGGCGTGGCATGAGGTGCCCCTCGTCCTCCGGAAAAAAATCTGATTGGCGACGGAAAATGTTTTGCGTTCAGCGCGTGCAATAATTCAAAACTCACTGCCGAGCCCAAGCTGTGCCCATAGATTATGTAAGGAAGGTTTAGCCACGGTCCTATGGCACTAACGATTTGATCCGCCATTTGATGAACCGACGTAAGCAGACTTTCATTCAAACGATTCGCGTGCCCAGGCGGCTGGATAGCCACGAGTTCAATATTGCCTGGCAAAAGATCTTCCCATGCCAAATATGCCGTTGCACTACCTCCGGCATAGGGAAAACAAAATAACCTGTACTCTGCGTTTGGCTTCGGATTGGTTATTAAAAACCATTTGGATGTATACATGATTATTACCCTAGGTTGTGCGGTTCTGTTGAGTATTCAGACTGAATTGGCGTCGTAGAATAGCCAAGAGTCAACTCAGCTCCGCGAAAAAAATGTTTGGCAGTGATCCCACTAGACAAAGGAGCATGTACGAGAACCGCTAGGGACCATCACCGAATTCTGATACTGAGCGGTAACGTCCTTTTATTAGCAGAGTATTGGATCTCCTCTTGCTGAAAATGCCAAATTTCCGCCCCAAACGTACAAATCAATTGACGTTAACCGTCGATGATTCTTGCTGCGTAAGCTGCGAAACATGCATTGCGTATTGCAAGCAGCCCTTTGTTTTGTGGCTATCTAGCGTGTGCAATCTACAGGAAAAATATGTCAATACCGTGACATCAGGTTTTTGTGTGCGTTCAACGCATTTTTAGATGAAATTGTCGCTGTTGAAAATTGTGATGACTCCTTGCCCCAGGCTCGTTTCTTTTGTCCGATCCAATCGAATTGGTGTTGGCCGCAATGTATAAGTCGCTCCACAACTTTAGAAATGGCTCTTCATCAATTTCATTGTGAATTTTCACTCAATCCTGGAGAGTCCGGTTTTTAAATATTTCCGGCCTGAACGTGAAAGGCATGAGCAGCTTTTTGGACTGAAGTTGCCCTGGTCGGACAAGAAGGTCGACCTTTCGCTGACGGAACGCGAGTGAACCAAACCGTGGGAGGGGCGAAATCATGCCGCCTTGCGGGCTTTATCGGTGGCGAAACTCGGTAGCAGAGCGTCGCCCTGATGGACAAATCCAGCTGCGTTGGTTGTGGGCGGCACCGTCCAAAGCACTCCACCCGCCAAATCAGCGAGGTACTGGAGCATATCGATCTGCTGTACGCGCTGGATATTCATAAACACCTGGCTGATATCCCCGATCTCATCTTGCGCCGGCAGGCTCGCCGGTAAGATTCGTGAAAAACCGACCACTCACCCTCAATCTCTAGTTTTTGGCTGGGCCGCGATGTTGTTTGGCCTTGTTACGGTTCACGGTCAGCAAGTAAGTATCGACACTTTTGACACCGTATGACACCATCATCCGAACCGTGTGGTCAAACTTTGAGAATTCGCGCGACCAGTGGTGGGCGCCAGGATAAGCTTCCATCCCGATCAGGCAGGGCGGAAGATTGGCGATGAACTGCAGCAGAACGTCAAGGTTGCCAAACTGTAAGCCGACTCCGTATCCCGCAGAGCCAGCATGGATGAGATTTGCCCAACGGCGCCAAACCGCTGAGGGTTGCTCAACGCGTCAGCGAAAATGTTGGGGTATCCACTCTGGCGACAGCAGCATGAGCGCTGTGCGCCGCAGTTGTTCGCCATGGTCGCGTCATCAACCAATCGACCGGCACTGTGGTTCTTCAAATCCCCATAGCTGTGTAGCTCACCTCAACCACAGCAGCACTCGCCGCGGTTTCCTCCATCGAGGCTTGTACGACGCCCACCCTCTGTGGCTGATTGGGGCGACAATTGCTCGCCACCACGGGCGGGCATCCTACAACCCTTAAAGGTTGCAGTCATTGACGTTTTGGCCGTGTCAGTCTTGTGGAGACACAGACCGGCTGCTGAGCCGTCGGGACTGGCGGCGGCATAGCAGCCATTCAGGGCCACGGGCAGATCCCAGATGGGGTGGATTTATCCGCCACCGCTTTGCGTCGGTAGCATGGCGGCCTGCCAGCCGGTTATGCCTGCCGACATCACCTTGACATCGCTGTAGCCCAT
>OCZT010005284.1_pt1 | contig 12927 bp, 9 predicted proteins | sample 1539031 | NCBI WGS metagenome assembly OCZT01 (sample SAMEA3539308, study PRJEB22396) | soil metagenome | biome: tundra; feature: field; material: soil | place: USA | collected 2010-05 | depth 0.15 m | reverse complement strand
TTCCACGAAATACCTATGTATATGTTGAAGAAGTTCTTACAAATAGTAAGCAGGAGTTATTATACCTGATAAATGGTATTGTATATTCTTATAAGAACTTTTACATCCGCATTAAGTTTTGAAGTTCTACCAGCCGGGAGTTATGCTGTATTTTCTTTCTATGTATTAATTCAGATACATAGTTTCTTTTGAGATGGTTTAACTCTTGTAAACTCAAAAACCACTGAAAAGTAAATGACCTTTAAAATGCAAATCATAAAACACTGAATTGTGTTTTGGGTTATGGGATGTAAGCTGAAAGGCTTACTCCCTTTTTTTAGATACCAATTGTATCCAGTTTTTATAAGAATACTAACAAGAGTTAATTATCAATTTAACGTGAATTGAAAATAAATTGGTATGTGATCGGATATAATTCTTGCTTCTTTTGGGGTAGAAAAACTTTTGTAAAATTCAATAACTCCAGAATTGAGATATTTAACTTTAGAAATTTTATAGAACATATTGTCAAACTCTGAAGCCAAGCAATCATTATTAATACATGTTTGTTTTAAAGATGTTTTTTGATTTATAAAAATAGGTTTATATCCCATTGCTTTTAAGGGATTAAATACCGTATGTGTTTGAGGACAATTGAAATCTCCAGCAAATATTAAATTTTTATCAGGGTATTCAGCAGGAAGAAATTTGAAATATTTTATTTCTGTTTCCGGCTGTTTGGATTTTGTGATAGCATGAAAGTTTACAAGTGTAAAAAGTTTTCCGTTTGATTTAAAAGTGGCAAAGTATGGCTCTCGGTCAATTTCAATATTATATTTTTTCTCCAACCAAGCTTTTCCTATTATGGCTAGCTTACTTGTTTTCCATATAAATGCATAGCGTTCTGTTTTATAAGCGCTGCCGGACGTAATATCGCTGATTGTATAATCCCATTTCGTTCCTTTTCTGTTTAATTCATCAACCAATCTTGCAACTGCTGGTGCTCCACCATCCTTTGCTACCACTTCTTGTATAGCAATAACATCATAATCTTTAACAGTATTAGCAATAAAACTTAAGGCAATTTCAGTTTTTGATTTACCGAAATCTTTTAGATTCCAAGAGCAAACTGAGATGGGAATTTGTGCGATTGAAAAAACTCGTAATAGAGAAAGTATTATGAAAATAAGATTTCCTTTTACAAAAGTCTTAGCTAAATTCTTACTAAAATAAAGGTTAAAGGAATTTACCAATTTGATTTAAAAAAAACTGTGAGTAAATACTAAATTATTCTTCGTAACGAGAAAATTGCATAGCACTAAACCTTAAATATCCTTCTCGATCATTACTCTTTATTTTTGCCCATTCTATTTTGTTTGAATCAAAATAACCTACGTTAAGTACTTGTACTTCAGCTCCTTTTTTTAAGCTAAAAAGTATTGCTTTTTTAATTGATGGACCTGTCCTCACCTTTACATTTGCAATTGTTATGTAATAATATTTACGAGTTGCAGGGTTAGTCGGTGTAGTGTTACTAACTTGATTTTCTGGGGAAATATATGTACCGGCAACACTTGTAGGTTTATTCACAAAACACATAATACTAATGAGTATTGCGACTAAAACAATCGGGTAAAGTATTAGTGTCTTTGATAGCTTGTATTTTTTTACAGCGATAATAACCCCAAATATACTTCCTATAAATAGACCAAATAATCCCCATATTACAACAGGATTGAAATTCCCAATCATCAATAAATTATCTAAAAAGAAAAGCCAGTTGTATCCTAAAAACACAATTACACGAATTAGTAAAACAGTAAACCAATAAATAAGATAAACTCCTAAGACAATACCAAGAAGATAAATTACTGGGTGAATATCTGTCTTAGAATTGCTCATTTTTTTATTAAATATTTAATTAAGAAATACATACCAAACGAAATAGCTATTAGAAAAAGAAAAAATGTCCAGCCAAATAATGCAAAATTTCCTGGGTTAGTATATGCAATATCCCAGTTTAGATAAAAATCGAAAGACCTCTTTAACCAGTCGGAAAAACTTGAAGTAATAATCAAACGCATCACTATAAAAAGTGTGGCAACAATTCCCGCATATTTTACAATTTCTAAAATAAAGGCAGTTTTAGGAAAAACAATATCAAAAGATACTGGGATTTCAATCTTTTGTCCAATTGAGGTTTCTAATTGTATATTTGTTTCATAGTTAACTCCTTTTACTAACTGCGTAGTGTCAATTTTTATAATTATAATTTGATTATTTATTCCAGAGGCTACATTAAGAACAAGTTTTTCAGAAGATAGTGTTACACCTTTTAATTCTTTGGATAATGCTAAATTACCGTTTACATAACCCCGAGTATCATTTCTAAATGTTAGCACTGTAGTTATTAATTTCCCACTTTGAATTTTCGGATAAGTCAGAGTATTTTGATCAACTTTGATATAAGGATCTATAATTTTATTATTGAGTAAATGTAAAAAAACTTCAGTTCCTACATCCTTATTCTCTTTATAATTGTTTTTGATATTCTCCCATTTCTCTACAATATGAGTTTTACTAGTCAATCTAAGCCAAACGATTATTGAAGAATTAAAAAGCTCATTTTTGCCAGCTTCCCAATTTTCAGCATTTTTATTTATTTCTATGGATAATTCTTCAGGAGTTTTAATTAATATTTTTCCTGAAAAACGATATGGTAATGTTGCATTAAAAGTGTAAATAAATTCTAAAAATGCTATATCAATATTTTTAGCCGAATCCCTTATTTTGATAAACTTTTCGTATGCTTGTTTGTTAGTTTCTTTTAACCAAATTTCTATATATCCCTTTTGAAGATATTCTTTTCCCAATTTTAAATTTGACTCATTTTCAGATATTACAGTAACTAATTCTTCTGCTGTTTTTATAAAATTCTCTTTTGAAAATCTGAATGGCAACAAAGGATTAAGCTTATAGACTATTTCTAAAAAAGCAGCATCTATATTTTTTGTCCCCTTTGAAATATTTCCTATTTCTCTTGCAAGTACAATATCTTTTTGTGCAATAACTTGCTTTAATAAATCTTCTTTAATTATTTCCTTGGCTTCTTGAGGATCCTCAAATAAAATATTCCCTATTTCTTCAATGCTTGTTGCATACTTACCCGGAAGAATTTGTATTTTTAAAGAATCTCGTTCTTTTTTTAAACGATCAGCTTCATCAATTTTTTGTTGAGTCATCCAATGCTCAACTGATAATAGCTGTTCTATTAAGGAGTTTCCAGAAACATTGCCATAAGGTTTGAAATTCCCCTCATCAAGGGTTTTTCTAATTATATTAGCAGTTTCTTCATGCGATAAACCATATTTTAATCCACGCTCTAAGCAAAGTTGAATTTCAGGTTTATCTGCACTCCCATCCATAACCATATTCTCAATGCTATCTCTTAAATTTTCTTCACCCTTTTTTAACCGATCAATATTTATTTCTATAAAATATTGCTCTATACCTTCTTTACTATTAAGTTTGTCTAAAGATTTTTTTAATTTTTGTAAACTATTTTCAACAGTACCTTCTCTATATTTATTTTTGAAGGCTACTCGATTTCCCCCTGTATTCATTACCCCGATTTTCTCTCTCCAAAAACTTTCTAAAATGGTATAACTCTTTATTACAATTTCAGGAGAAATGAATTTATATAGTTTGTAATCTAAATACAGCACTTCAAATGGATCAGTAGAATTTATAGTTATCCAATCTCCATTTTGTTCATCAAACCTATCTGGTAGCTGCTTTAATCCGCCAGATTCTGTACTAATTGCAATTCGGTCTTTTAAACTACTTACTTCTCTATTTACTTCAATTATAGGAATAGTACTCTCACTTGCAATTATAGTTCCCCCCGTATTATTTTCTGTTTGGTCGTTCGAAAGTATTTTTTCTTCTGACATTATATTTAAGCACTTTTTGGATTCACTGATAGAGAAAAAACTATAATCTAATATCAATTGCATTTACTTTTTGTCTCAATTCTTCTTTATTAACTTCACCATTATCAGTTTTTATGTGTAATTCTTTTTTATGGTCAGGAGGAAATTCAACTAATGATGATAGAACACCATCTTCATTTACACTCATTGTAACTTTGACATTGCCTTCAGTATTACCTAATTCCAATCTGCCTCTTAAAATACATTCATCTTTACTATGGGATTCACCTTCATATACTTTTAATACTGCATTCTGTTCTGCCATAAAATTTTCTTCAACTAACACTGGAAGTAATTTGTTTTTTTGAATTAAGTGCTCAATAAATGATCTTCCATTTACCTTTACTTCGATACCTATAGTTTTTGATGTAACATCCTTAACATTACTCCTCTTAAACCCATACATTGCTGCTCCAATAGCAATAGCAGTATCATAACTGAAACCTGGAATATTTCTGGGGATCTTTCTTCCGATTAATTCTTCAAGCATTTGTGGTACCATTGGCATTCTGCAAGAACCACCTGCCAAAACAATGTCATCAATATCCCCCCACTTTAGTTCTGCTTTTTCGATTACTCTAGTACAAATAGTTCTGCAAAGTGATAATAAGTTCGAAGAACGCTCTTCAAAATAAAATGGATGATCTGCATCCATATCCATATCAAAATCCAAGAATGAAGGATTCTTTATTTCATTAGCACGATACAACATTATTTCTACATCATCTCCTTCATTACTAATAATGATTGTAGTTTGTGTATTATCAGTCAAATCTAGTTTTGCCTGTAATGCCTTTTGCTGAATTTCCCATCCCATGTCATCAGGAATATCTTTACCTGTTCTTTTTTTAAACTCACTATATAAATATTCCATAATAAGTTCATCCCAATCTTTACCCCCTAACTGGTCTGCACCATCAGAAACAATAACTTTTGCCTCTCCTTCATGAATCCTAAGTATGGTAACATCAAAAGTTCCTCCTCCTAAATCAAATACCATTATTTTTTTATTCTCTTGCAAATTTCGCCCGAAAGCCAATGCTGCTGCAGTAGGTTCATTTATAATTGAAATTACATTTAAGCCTGCTGCATACCCTGCATTTCTTGTTTCATGTCTTTGCAAATCGCCAAAATATGCAGGAACAGTAATCACTGCCGGTATAATGGTATTTTTCTCTTCAGATTCTTGCGGAATAATTCCTTTTCTTTTAAAAAAATTGAATGCTTCCTTTTTTAATTTTCTTAATATTATAGCAGACAAACCTTCTGCCCCATAGTAATATCCATTAATTTCATATCTAGTATTGATATATTTAGGTTTACCTATATCTCTCTTTACAAACTCATAAATAGGAGAAGTGGGAGTTATTTTCCTATCATTAGCTTTTTTTCCAATAAAAGCTGCTTTGCCATCAAACCAAATAACTGATGGAGTGGTTTCCATTCCATCAGTTGTGGGAAGTACTTTGGGAATGCCTTCTTCATCAATAAATGCCACACAGGAATATGTAGTTCCTAAATCTATTCCTAAACATAAATCCATTTAATTCATTTTTGATTTAATAATTTCAAGTAATAGCTTTATTTCAGAAATAAAAATTGGTTCGATTAACCGCTGGCTCTCATTAAGTCTTTGCATTTCAATAAATTTAGCTTGCACACGATCCTTAATCAATCTTTTTTCAGGTACTCCTAAAATTATTTTAGTATCATCTGTAAATAATCCATTTTTTATACCGAAAAAATTCAATATTTCAACGAATCTAATAAGCCTATCAAGCGTCGTTGATTTAAATTTTGTATTATTATTTTCGTCAAATAAATCCTTATTTGTTATTGGAGTAAAGAATGAAATATTGCTATCAATCAATTCAATATTTTCTCCACAGACTATCCCTGTATAAAAAGTTTCTTTTCCGTCCTCATCAGTTGGCATATCATAATCATTTTCAAAATCTGCGGGTAATATTCCAGAATGATTTCCATTACTACTATCTAAATCCATAACTACTAACCCTCCTGATGCTTCACTTTTATGCCCTGGCGATTGAAGTTGCAATAATGATTTAGGTTTAATAGCTCTTTCAGCCAAGGATATATCATCAAGACATTTAAAAAAAGTAGCATTTAAAATTTTTGAAGCAATACCTTCACGATTATATTTACCGAAATCAATCCAATTAATGAGTTTGGCTGCATTTCCACCCCAATGAAGATTTATACCGTCATTCGCAATTCTTTTAAGTAATCCACCTACTTTTTCGTTTGTAGAGACACAAACTTCTGCTGCATAAAATGATAATGCCCCAAATTCAAGAGCAATTATCTGTCTCAGCCATTGAATATCTTTATTGTTTGCATGTTTTACAAGCATTTCTTGAATTCGTTCTTCTTCCTTTTTTAAAATGAGATTTAACCTTGCAGAAAAATATCCTGACTCATTTTTTTTCTCTTCTAATGCTATTGCTGCTTCCTTCGAAAATAATAATTCTCTTACCCGATTATTTATTTGCAATAGATTAGCCAACTCTCGACCCGCTAATAACACGGAAGCATCAAACTCAATATTATTTAAGTACCAAATGCTAATGTCAGTTGTGCCTCCTCCTACATCAAGACATATTGCGGCTATTTCCTTATTCGCTCTTTCCTCTATTTTAGGAATAGTTAGTTTATTGGCAAAATATTCTCCTGCAGCAATACCTTCAGTTCTAAATTTCGGTTTTTTTATAATAACTTTTAATTCATTATCCGAAACATCTCTATGTACATCTAATATTCTATGCGAATTATTTTGATCCGACTTCACAAGTTTATCAAACACTCCTTCCCACTCTCTTTGAAAAACTTGAATATTTGTGTCCGAAAATGCTTTCGGATATGAACAGGCAAGTTGAACCTCTGCCACTTGATTTTTAACAACTTCTATCAATAATAAAAACAATAAACTTTCCAAAAAATATTCAGTCTTTCTTTCTCCAGCACCATCCCATTTGATATCTGATAAAACATTTTCAGGATACTTATACTTTTCGGGATAATAAATAAAATAATCCAATACCATAGAATCCTTTTTTGCAAGATTGTATATTTTTAAAGTAGTTGGAATTGGTAATTTTACTTCTTTTGTAGGGAAAAAATATTCCTCTAAAACTTTATCACGAATGGTGGGGTCTGTAACTGATATGGTACGATAATACTCCGGAAAATCATATGACCATCTTTCTGCGGAATCGGCAGACCCTCTATTTTTATAAACGTTAGTGTTTGATGTTCCAAAATCAATTCCTATTGTCCATTTATGTTTTAAACCTTGAACTGATTCCTTTTTGCTTATTAAAATAAGGCCCAAAGCATTCCTTCTGTCATCTGTAACTTCGGTAGCTTCAGGGAAACTGTTATTGCCAATGATCTCATATATTCTGACCCTTTGATTGATTCCTGTATCTCTAAATTCCCTCTCTCTAAAATTTGATATATTCTTTTTATCTTCTAAAATGGGATTAATAAAAAAGTTTTCCGCTTTTCCTTGAAACATATAATATCTTCTCCAACTGTTTCCAAGATAATCAGGGAAAATTTCAATAATCGGGACTTCAATTTCCGAAATTTCTCCTTCATCTTTTTGAGTGGTTTTTGTCTTATATGTTTTTTCAATCTTAATTATTGTTTCCCCTACAGGTAGGGTAAATGAAAATTTTATTACACCATTATCTTCTTTAAATGAGGGGGCTAGTTTTTCTTTAATTTCTAACGGAGAAAAGAAATCAAGTATTTCTTTTTTAAAAGGCAAAATATATTTGGTTTCAACATTCAATTCAGCTTCTGTATCTTTTAAAATATTTTCACCCTTAGCATGTATCAGGGTATTGGTGAGAAAAAATAATTCAGGTCTTATCCATAAACCACCATCCTTACCAATATCTACAGTATCAATTTTTGTTCCTGATGGAGAATTGAAAAATGTTTCAATAATTACTTTTGCATTTTCATTTAAAGATTTAGGTCTTTGCTCATTCCATATATTAATTTGCTCACTCAAAATTCTCTCTGTTATCACAACAACTCTTTTACTGGAATTTCGAGATGATTTTAGTAAAATATCTGAAATCAAGATTTCATCTTTTACTGCATCGTCTTTTACTAAAGGATGAAGCAACCTTTCATATATTTTATATTCGTTAATGTAACTGGCAACTCCTTTAATTTCATCAGCATCTTCAGCTACTTTATGAGTTTTTACATCTATTGGATCGTTTTCCTTGATTGCCAATTTTTCTCTAATTTCTTTCAGCCACTCGTCAAATAAATCATTTAGATTTCCAATCACTTGATGATCTGAATTGCTTTGTTCACTATAAAAAAATGAATTAAGCTTTATTTGGAGATTATATACCCATTCTCCTAAATATTCTAATCCATCTTCCTTTGTTTCAGGCGGAGCAAGAAAGCCATCTTTATCCTTAAAAGAAAAAGGTTTGTTTATTAATTTTTTATTGTAATCAACGCTAGTATAAACAAGAGTTGTTGGAGAGAAAGCTCCGATAGCTATTCCTTTAAACCTAATCATTAAAATATTTTGCCAATCATATTTTATAGTTTTCTCCAATTGTACCGGACTTGGTGTTAGATTTCTTAAGGCTGTTGAAAATGTTTCCTCATCTAGTTTTACAGAAACAATTTCTAAATCAGCCAATTCTTGTTTAACCTTATGCAGAGCTAATAAACTAAGTAAACCTCTCCATTCCTGAATGCATCTTTTTCTCATTGGATGCTTTGAATTAGGCTTCAAAGCTGATTGAAATAATAATGGTCTCGCCCAAATATCTGGAATTGAAGAAACACCTGCTGTAGATGCTTTTTCATCTATAATAATTCCATCACTTATTCCTAAAATAATCTTCTTATCATTGTTGAACCAATGAGAATTTTTTGTAGGCACAGGGATATTTGATTCAACTTCAGGAAGGAAAAAATGTTGAGCCATAATAAGTAATTTTAGTTGACATTGTAGTTTAACTTGCTATACTTAATTGCTGCTTCATAAAATATATTAATAAATTTACTTGAAGCATCTGTTATTTTTTTGTCTTTAAATTGAACATCATTTAATCCTCTTTTAATAAATTCATTAAAATCTTTGCCTTTGTTTTCTTTCTCATTTTTAATTAAATATCCAATATTACTTTTTGTTGTTTCACCTTCAGAATTTATTAACGAAATTTCTTTTCCAACTTCTAACTCTTTATTGACGAGCATTTTTTTATCTATTAGTTCAACTTTACCGGAATCATCATCTATTGCAGAAATCCAGAATATAAAATTCTTAAGAAACTTCTCAAAATCTTGCAAAGCTTCTTTACTATCTTTTTGACGTGGATCTTTTATTTTTTCTTTTTCATCCTTGTCATTAAACTTGAAGTAATCTAAGTACCAGGTTTCTTTTATGTCCTTGTGATTTGCATTGAGCATTCTTTTTCCATAAGTAAGAAAGGAAAAAGAAAACACCGTCATATATGTAACTAGAGTTTTTAATTCTTTTTGTTTTTGGCTAATCTTTGATGAATCTCTTGTTATAGGTAAATCAGACCACCTTAATTTATCACTTTCACGAGTAGCAGTAAAAAGCATTTTATCTGCCTCACCCTTAATTTCAGGTTGTTCATAAAAATCAAATGCAGCCAGAGATGATACAATTTCAATATAGTGTGGAAGATTCTCTTGTTTCTTTGCTCCAACACCAAATTTTCCAACTTTTTGTGCAAGTGAATCACCTATAAAATAGATTTGGTCGAATCCTAAATCTTTTTCATTATAATATTGAAGAGCAGCTTTTGTTGCAACGGGAAAATCATTGGTTGTAACAAACATATTTTCCGTTTTTTGAGCTTCCACATCTAAATCAAAACTAAAGTAAGGGAGTACTAATGCTCCCCCTAACAATATTTGACTTATGTTATCTTGAAATTTAGCTAAGGGATGATATTTAAGTATTTGTTTTGACCCAAGTGTTGGAAACCCCGCAGCACCTGTACCACCAAAAACAGAACCTACGAGAAACACTCGAACATCATTAGGTTTTTTGTTAGCAGCCAGATCATCAAATAACATTTTAAATGGATAACGATCTTGTGGAGGATTCGCCATTACTACAGAACCTATTGATGGATGTCCTCTAAATCCTTCATTTAGTTCAGTATTTAATTCTTTTTCCGTAAATAAAATGGAAGCAAACTCTGCCAATTCAGTTTTTGTTTGCACCATATTTTTATAATTAATAAAATTGGATAGAGTAGCACCAGTTTCATTAAAGATTTCCCAAACCAATCCCTTTTCATCAGGAGGTATTTTTATATCGGTTTTAAAAATATTTGTATTATCTGTTTTATTCAAACTCTTGCGACATTTGATATAATTTGAAATTAAATTTTTTGTTCTCGTTAAATTTCCATTTCCCGAATCAGGATCAACAATAAATATAGAAAGTTCGGCAGGTCCATAACCTGTAGCGCAGAGATTTACAGCTGCTTCAATTACTCTTGCTCCAGTACCGCCAATCCCTATAAGATAATTTTTAGGCATAGTTAATGAGTTTTACTATTTGAAAAGTGGTATATACTTTACAGTTCTAGGGGACATTAAAAAAGTAGAAAGCCAAAAGAAAAACCAAGTATGGAGAGAAAGTAATCCAAATGTGATTAACCAATCAGTTGTCAGTATTCCTTCTTTAAGATTCATAAAAACTAATACAAATAATGCTGCTGCAGCAGCTAGAAATTGTATAATAAATAATATCCACCAAATCCTTTTTGCCTTTTGCAAATTCCCAGCTGTTGAATCTAATCCACCATAGTAATACCAATACAAGCAACTAATAATACCTATCCCAGCTGCGATACCCATAATTAATCGAAAGTTAGCGAGAAATGCTTCAGGAGTTGATATAGCAAGCATAAGTGATTCGCTAAATGTTCCACCATAAAATATTGCAGTAACAATCCACAAAACTCCACCTAGGGCAATTGTAATTATATAATTTAATGGACTTCTATTCATATTGATTAACGTTTATAAATATTAATAAAAAATTTTGAAATATAGGTCGGAGATATTGAAGCATTAGCTATGAGCAATAATTCTGTTAACTTCTGAAGATTATAAGTTTTACTGGCTGAAGGAGTGTTCGGAATTGGATCCTCAGTGGAAAAAGCTTTAATCCATTGTGGAGTTTGAAAGCCATTAAGTTGATTGACTTTTAAATATACCTCATAGGAATAGTTACCAGGTGGGTCGTCATTTTTTAATAGAACTGTTCCTGTAAGTTTATCACCAACCCGTTGAATATTTTCTATAGAAACGTCATTAGTTAAAGTGCTATCTACTGCAATATTTTTAGAATCCTGAATTGATTTTTTGAATACTAATGCTTGAATGTTTTTTTCCAAATAATCTGCGCATCTTGTATTTCGATTGATATTAATTTCTAGATTAAATTTGGCTTCTTTGCCCTCTTTTTTCATACTAAAATCAAATGAGTTTTTTATTTCAGTTCTAGGAGCTTTTTTATTCACAAATTTTGAATCCTTTGTTTTTATCAGTGTAGGTTCAAACGATTTAATAATATATTTAGAAAAAATTAGAAATTGATCTTCTTTGACAAATGACTTTGTTTTTAAGGCTTCAAATAATAACTCCATATTATAGGGGTTGCCGAAAATCAAAGCATAAAAAGGTCTTTCTTTTGATTCCAAATCGTAACCCTTTTGATAATTTCGTACATCATAAACTTTGCCTTTAAAATCACTTTTTACTCCTATAATTCCTACCATTACATCTCTTACAAAACATTTTTCTTTAATACGTTCAACCATTATATTTACATCTCCTTCATCCTGAAATAAATCTGTAATTAACACACTTAATCTTTTACTATCTGTCCGTTTAACTACGCTATCAATATAAGTCTTCTTGAAAATATCTTTGTCTTTATAAAATTGGAGATTGTTTTTAGCAGACAAAAATTCAATTCTATTAATTGGTTTAATAATTTCTCCAAATTTGAAGAATTGTGGTTCTGCATTTCTCCAAGCAGATAGTGCACTTGCTTCTAATTGATCTAAAAATTGACTATAAATAGATGAATTACTAACTGCAAATCCTTCCATCGAAGTAGTAGCATCAAGATAAATATCAAGCTTAATTGTCTCGGATTTTTCTGGTTTTTCTCCAATAACTTCTTTATTAGAAAAATCCCACTTTATATCTGGAAGATTTTTTGAACAAGCTTGAAGAAAAATTAGAAATGCAAAATATCTAAAGATATTTAGACCCTTTTGTAAAAGCATTTTTGCTAGTTTTTAGTATTTTAAGGTTAGCCTAGAATGAATCAAAATATTCATAAATATATAAAAAAAAAGCGAGGATTGTAATTTTTTGTTAAATTGATTAAGAACTAATATAGATCAGAACAGGGAAATTAGACCTGATAATAAAAAGAAGAATGAATATTATGAATGGGAAAATTTGCCTGAATTAGAGCTAGCATGAAAACCCTGCATTTAATAATCTGAATACATTATAATAAAATAATGTTAGAAGATATTACTTTATATGAATTCAATAACCTTAATGATAATGAGAAATATGAGGCTATAATGGAATATGCTACACTTGTAGGTGATAGATTTGAAAGCCAATTCAAAATCTTACTATATCAGTTTGACAATTTCTATGTTGAGCTATTTTATAACAGCCAGCATAATGCAATTGATAAATTTAGAAGCTTTATAAATCAAGACCTCCTTATTCCATATTTAAATCAAATTGATTTGAAAGAATTAAAATAAGAATGAAGTTTGGGATAACTCAAAAACCATTGAAAAGTAAAGTGGTTATTTTAAGTGTAAATTCCGGCTAAACTGACCCCCTTGCGCCATTTCAAATTGACCCCCTAAAA
>OCZT010005282.1_pt1 | contig 12928 bp, 11 predicted proteins | sample 1539031 | NCBI WGS metagenome assembly OCZT01 (sample SAMEA3539308, study PRJEB22396) | soil metagenome | biome: tundra; feature: field; material: soil | place: USA | collected 2010-05 | depth 0.15 m | reverse complement strand
CAAGGTCGCGTGGTTGATCCCGACTTCGGCAGTTGGTTTGCCTTCTCGGGCTATCTAGGCCACAGCTCGACCAGTAGCCCGGCAGGCGGCACGATTTCGTATCTCAGTCGAGACGTTTTCGTTCATATGCAGGAGCACCGTGCGAGGAGTGTGCAGTCGAGGCGTCCCTCGGCGCGACTACTGCTCGGCTGTTTCCTTGAGGCCAAGAAGCATCGGCCCCCAGTTGTCTTCGGCCATCTTGTCGGCTTCATCCTGCGTCGCGTTGTTGTCCTGGGTGAGAGTCAGGGTGGTCTTGCCACCGTCCTCCGCCAGTTCGTAGGTGACGGTGTGGTAGTTCTCGGGCTTGTCCGGAGTGCCGCCCATCGGGCTCCAGTGGGTGTTCTTCAGGAGCCTCTGCGGCTCGAACGCAAGGACAGTGCCTTTGTCCACATAGGACTTGCCCTTCCATTCGCCCTTCCAGGCGATCGGACTGCCAACCTTCCAGTCCGTAGAGAGGTTGGTCCCATGCATGTACTTCTTCACCTTGGCGGGATTGATCAGCGCGTCCCAGACTTTGGCCCTGGGAGCGTCAATCGTGACGGTCTTGACCGCTTCGAAGCCTCTGGACACCGGCGTCCTCCTTATGTTGCTTTGTCCCGGGACGGCGGGCACTTTCCTAATGCGACCCGTGGACCTCGCATTCGAGTGTGGGCTGGATCTGGCGCCTGCAGCGACGATGAATACCCTCTCGCTCGCTCGAAATCGAGGCGCGGTGGGAGCGCAAAATCGGCGATGGGTCGCGCCGACCTAAATCCGGTCGGGCCGCAAGCTCCCGCCGTCCTACGTGCCCGGAGCCGAGGGCGGTGGCCTCCGGCGGGCTCGGCGCCCCGGCGGATTCCTCTTCCAGCCAGTGCTTGGCACGAGCGGGCCACTCGACACGGTGGCCGAAAGGCCCAGCCGTAGGGGCCATTCTTCCCTGTCGGGCGCGCCTCAGATCGGGCTTACTGTGCCGGTGAGCAATTCTGAGTCAGCAACTCGGGTATCGACGGCCGACCCTGTCGCGTCGGGCAGTCGGCTTGTCGACGCTGCCGTTGCACAGCCGCTGCGAGTCACTAACCTGGATCCCGAGTGCCGAGCGTCCCTAACCCCCGAGGGCTTCGACGTTGGGGTCGAGATCACCGTCGAGCGGCGGCTTGCCCTGGGCGGGCCGCTCATCGTCCGATTGGGCCGCGCGAGAATCGCCATCGCCCGCAGCGTTGCGGCCAGGGTCACGGTGGAGCCTGCCGAGGTACCGAGACCGGCATGCTGACACGCAGTTGCCACGAGACCGCTTCCACGGAGCGTGGCCTTGACCTGCCCGTGGTTGCGATCGTGGGCCGCCCCAATGTGGGCAAGTCCACACTCTTCGGCGTCGCCACCGGACGGTTCGCCGAAACGGTGAACGCGCCCGGGACGACCCTCGCCGCGTCCCGGCGCCTCATCCACTTACACGAAGGCGACGCGTACCTGGTGGACCTGCCCGGCACGCTCTCGCTAGAGGATAGGCCCGCTGGTGGAGAGCCCTTTTGGCGCGATCTCGTGGACGCGCGTCCCGACTCAATATTGGTTGTCGGCGACGCCGGTGATCTGCAGCGCCACTTGCCCCTGGCCCTTGCCTGCCGTGATTTGGGTCTGCCGATCGTCTTCGCCGCCAACCTCGCAGACGAGGCATCGGCGCGTGGCATCGACCTCGATTCCGGACGGCTTTCGCAGCTGCTGGCCGCTCCCGTCCACGTGACCACCGGTCGAAGCGGCCGCGGGGTCCAGGCCGCAGTTGCGCAGGTTGTGAGCCTCGCCCGCCAGCGCCGAGCATTTCTGGGCGGCGCCAGGCCTCGGGGAACTGTTCCGGTGAGGGTGTATGGGTCCCAGCTCGAAATGCAGTTGGACAAACTCGCCCGCGCGATCACTCCAGCCCATTCCCTTGGCGCGGCAGCGCTAGATGCCACGGGCTGGGGCCTTGGCGAGCTTGTAGGTGGATCGGTGATCTCCGCTCGCGGCACGGCTTCGCTGCAACTGGGCGGGGTCCTCGAGTCGGCGCGCTGGCGCTTGGCCGCCGACTGGGCCACGCAAGTCGAACGCCATCGCGACGTACCAGTCCGCCTGGCGGACAGATTCGCGGTCTGGAGCACGTCGCTCTGGCCTGGGTTGCCGATCTTCTTCGCGGTTACCGGACTCGTCTTCGGAACGATGATGTGGGTGGGCGGCACTCTCTCCACGTTGCTGACCAACGCCTGGAGCGCGACCGCCTCTCCAGTGCTTGGGACCGCCGTCCATACGGTCGTCCCGCAGCCGGTCGTGGCTGCCGGTCTGCTTTGGGGCCTCGACGGAGGCATGCTCGGCCTCCTGTCGGTCGGCATTCCCTACATTCTGACCTTCTACATGCTGCTCGCCTTTCTCGAAGACTCGGGCTACCTCACGAGCGCGGCGGTCCTGACGGATCGCCTCTTCAACACGCTGGGGTTGCCGGGCCGTGTAGCGATCCCGCTGCTCGCGGCGAGTGGCTGCAACGTCCCAGCCATCTACGGAACGCGCGTCTTGCCGACGCGCCGCGAGCGCCTGCTTGGCGCCTTCCTCGTGACGATGACGCCGTGCTCGGCTCGCTCGGCTGTTGTGGTTGCCGCGGTGGCGCCGTTCGCCGGACCCGTTGCAGCCGTGGGCGCCTTCGGCCTCATCGCGACGATCACCTTTGCCTCAGGTCTCGCCGCCAATGCCCTGATCCCGGGCCGCCAGCCGGCCCTCGTTCTGGAACTCGCACCGATCCGCCGTCCCATCGCCCGCCAGGTCGTTCGCAAAGCCTGGCGCCGTTTCTCCGACTTCGTCCGGACCGCCGCTCCGATCATGCTCATCGGCTCGGTCGTCCTTGGGCTGTTGTACGAGAGCGGACTCATCTGGTACGCGACCGCCGTCCTCGATCCGGTCGTTCGTGGCTGGCTCGGGCTGCCGTCTGTGGCAGGGCTCGCACTGGTGTTTGCGTTCCTGCGAAAGGAACTGGCCATCCAGTTGCTGGTCGCTCTAGCCGTGATACAGCTGGGAGCCGGAGTCGCCGGTCTCGGCTCGATCATGTCCCCGGCGCAGCTCTTCGTGTACGCCATCGTCACGTCGGTTTCCGTGCCGTGCGTGGCAACGCTGGCGGCCTTGCGCGGCGAGTTCGGATGGCGGCCCGCCCTGGCGATGTGCGGCGCGACGCTTGGCATTGCCCTGGCCGTGGGTGGCATCCTGGCCCGCTTGCTCGGGACGGTCTAGCCTGATACCCGTTCGCCCGATCCAGGCAGGAGTGGGCGAGATGGTTCTCGCGGATCGGAATGGGGTCAGACTCCGGCGGGCGCCACTCCCGGCGCCTCCGGTGCCGCAAGCTGGGGCCAGGGCTCTGGCAACGCCCCGTCCGGTGTCGCGAGCTGGAGTCAGGGCGCGGCGGGCAGCTCCGCCGGCTCCCCCCGCGGTGAGGGCGCGGGTGATCGGCAGGAACCTGGTTCAGGAGGCTGGGCTTAGTCGCCTAAGGAAGACAATTACGGCGGGGTTGGGCGTTGCCCGGCCCCGCCGGCGCTTTGCGAGAGAATCACCTTTCAGGTAAGGAGGTCACTTCTTCCGCTGAGCGACACACCCCGCGGCGTACTTCATTCGCACTGGCACGAACCATGGGAGCCCACGGGCCTACGCCTCTCCCGCGACCGCAATAGCCCTGGTGCCGCGATCTCGTATCTCAGTTGGAAAGCATGGGCCCCACTCCGGTGGCGCCGCCGACTACGCCACCTCGACGACCAGCCCGACGGCCGGCGCGATCTCATACCTCAGTTGGAAAGTGTGGCCGTTACTCCTCTCGCCCCGACCACTTACGGGTTAGTCGAACTCAGCCGGCCGCACTGCCGCCAGACCATCACGGAGCGCGCGCGCTGAGCGTGACGGTGGCCTCGCGCATTCTGAGTGAGCCTGCGCGAACCCGTCCAGCCCCGTCCGAAGCTGTAGGCTCTGAGCCATGTACCGGAAGGCCGATCCATCGGCGTGGCACTGCTCGGACCTTTCGCATGTCGATCTGCTCCGGCACTTGGCCAAGCTCATCGTCGTCATCTTCGGTCTCACCGTGGGCTTCGCCTACCTGTGGCAGGTCCCCAGGGAGCTAACCTCCTGGCCGGCCGGGGTTGACCTTGAGATTCCCCTTCGCGCAGCTTCAAATTGGAGCCACGGCGTGGGGCCATATCCGCCGTCGGCAATGCTCATCCAAAGCGGCCCGGACTTGCCCTACCTCTACCCGCCCTACCTACTGCCGTTCCTGACGCCCATCACCGCTCTGCCTCGCGGCATCGCAATAGCTCTCTGGCTGACAGGATGTGGCGCCGCGGCAGTCTGGACTTGCCGGCGGCTTGGCGTTCGTTGGCTCCTCATCCCGTTCGTCCTCGCTTGGCCGCCATTTGTCGAGGGCCTGGTAACAGGCAATGTCCAGATCTTTGCCTTCGCTGCGTTCGTCGCTCTTCTCTACGAGCCCCCAGGAATTGCGCGCTCGCGGCCGATCAAATCCGAGCGCGCGATACGGGACGGGCTCCTTTCGGCCTTGATCGGCGCCCTCAAGGTGGTCCAGCTATTGCCCATCGTGTTCGTCGTTCGTCGTAGCCCGAGGACTGGCCTCGTCGCCATCCTGCTACTGGCGGCCATAGCCATTGCAACCTTGCCGTTGACCGGCCTCGCGATCTACGCAGACTGGCTGGCTCAATTGCAGCGAGCCTCTAACCCGTACTGGGGCCCCGGAGGAACGTCGATAGGTCGGTTTCTTGGATTGCCCGACCCGTTGTTTGTCGTCATCGGTCTGGCAGTCGCCTTCTTTGCGCGCGGTCGCAACGCCGCGGCTTGGTTGGGCCTCGCCATGATTGCTGTCAACCCGAGTGTCCACCTGTACACGTATCTCTTCCTGCTCCCTGGACTTCTCTCAATCCGGCGGGAGTTCGCCATCGCGATCGGAGTGCTCTTTCTTGGCCCGTATCCAGATGGATGGTGGCTTGCAACCGCCGCGATTGCCGTCCTGCTGATTGCTTCGCGGCGTCGGCAAGGGGACGACCCACCTTCGCGGCTGCCAGAAGATTCAAGAGGAATCGGCCTGATGGCGCGGAGTTCACCGTGATGGACGAGCAGCGATACTCTCGGGAGTGGAGAGTAGGGCCATGACACACATCGGCATTACGAGGACCCCGATCCCGCCTGGGCTCGCCGAAAACGGCGGACAAAGGCCGAGATTCGTCGGACTTGGGCGTGTGCTTCTGGCTGTCGCCTCTCTGATCATCCTCGCACTCGGTGCGTCTTGGGGCGTCGCGCTAGCTCGTGAGGTGATATCGCCGAACAGCGTGTCCGGCCATCACGACTTCTTCGCGTTCTTCTCGGCCGCGACCCTCATCCGGGACTTGAGACCGGATGCCCTGTACGACCGCGCAGCCGTGATGGCGGTTCAGCGAGACTTCTTTCCTTATCCGGTGGGTTGGGCGGGCTACATGGCCTACATCAATCCGCCCTTTGCCGCCGTCCTTCAGCTGCCGCTCGCATTCCTTCGAGAGGACTCGGCACGCCTGCTCTGGCTCGCGATCTGCGTCCCAATAGTGGCCGCCTGCGGCGCGCTGCTCACCGCTGACCTTCACGGCCGAAGACGTTGGCTCGTCGGCACCATGCTCGTGGCGACATTTCCCACCTACCAGGCTCTGGTGAATGGCCAATGGTCGCCGGTTCTGCTCCTGGCGTGTCTGGGGGCGTTGGCTCTCGGGCGTCGCAATCGGCCCGTGGCGGCCGGGCTATGCCTCGGTGTGCTGGCAATCAAGCCGCCCGTGTTGCTCCTTGTGTTGGCCTGGCTCCTGCTCGCCAGGCGATGGCGCGTCATCGGCGGAGCCCTTCTGGCAGCTTCGGCCTGCGTTGTGGTCGCGCTCCCGCTCACGGGAGTCATGCCATACCTCGAGTACGGGCGGTATCTCATCGACGTGGCCCTTAGTCACACCAATGGTGCGGGCGCAACGGGCGCCAGCACATGGTCTGGCTCACTCCAGAACATGGAGGGTTTGAACGGCTTGGCCGCCACCATTTTCGGGCAGGCCAATACGACCGCCACGAACCAGCTCACGATCGTTCTTGGGATCCTTGTCGTTGCCGCCGTAGTTATCGCTCGACCAGCGCAGCGCGTCTCGACAACCAGTGCGGTCGTCGCTGTCTGCGCCGGCCTGCTGCTCAACCCGAACCTGTTTGGCCAGGACTGCATGCTGGGTCTGCTGCTTTTTCCGATAGTCGCGCCGAGATTCCGCAGTGCGGATGCGCAGATGGCCCTGGCGGTGGGACTGGCCGCCGTCCTGGACGTTGCGTACCTGGACACCGCGGCGACGCAGCAGGGATTGCTGTACGCGCCGCACGTGCTGACGCTGGTGCTGCTCTCGCTCGCGGTTATCGGCGCCGCGTCCCGGAGGCGGTCGGTCGCACCAGGGGCTGGGCGTACTGCCGCGACCGAAGGGAGTGCCAGCTCCTTACCGGCGTCGTGACAACTGGCCGCCGGAAGGCTTGCATCCTTGTTCCGCTGGGCTTAGCCGGGACTGCTCATTAGGGCTGGCGCCGACACGAAAAGGTCGTCGACGCGTTCGTTTGGGAGGGCGGTTGGCTGAGTTCGCCCAAAGAATCGGGGCATGTGCACCGGCCCGATTCGACCCCTCGAAGCCGCCTCCGTTGCTCCGTGGGAATCACCCTGGACTGTCGAGTGGCACTGTTCGGGTCGGATTTACGGTCATCCATCCATTGCGGGTCTAGAGTGAATCCAGGCGAACCTGACCACTGAGAATACGAAGAGACCTGCGGCGGTCCATTTGGCTATGCACCGCCGATGTAGATTCCGCACCATCACTTCGGAGACTGGAACCCAGCGTTTCCATGATCGGGCTGCAGCCCTACGGCATGCCGCGGATCATGCCGCCGTCGATCGGGACGAAGGTGCCGGTCTGGTAGCAGGCCGCATCCGAGCAGAGCCAGGCCACGTATGCCGCAAGCTCGTCTGGTTGGCCGTAGCGGCCGGCGGGGATGTTCTTCTCCATGGCGGCACGCACCGCTTCTTCCGTCGTGCCTTCCTTCAGAGCCCGGGCCTTGTCCAGGGCGGCTGTTCGGGCTGTGTCGATGCGGCCGGGGATCACGCCGTTGACGGTTACGCCGTCGGCGATGACGTCGGCGGCGATTGTCTTGAGCCAGGCCGCGAGCGCGCTCCTGCAGGCGTTGGAGTAGGCGAGGTTCGGGATCGGCTGGCGGATGCCGGACGACATGATCGAGACGATGCGGCCGAAACCGCGCTGGCGCATCCCGGGCAGGAGCACTGTCGCCAACTCGATCGGGGTGAGAGCCAGCAACTGGAAGGAGCGTCGCCACTCCTCCATATCCGTGTTGGTCGCTTCGGCCGCGATTGGACCGCCGGCGTTGAGAATGGCGATGTCGATCGGCCCGAGGCTTCGCTCCGCCTGCCAGGCCACCTTGGCCGCCGTCGCGGGATCTGCGGCGTCTCCGGCGATCGTCACGACAACCACCGAATGGAGTTTCCGGATCTCCTCGGCCGCCTTTTCCAGCGCGTCCCCGCCGCGAGACCACAGGGCCAGCTTGCAGCCCTCCGAGGCGAGCCGTTCGGCCGTCGCCCGACCTAGCCCCGCCGAAGCGCCACCAACGAGTGCGGTTCGACCCTTGAGCCCCAGGTCCATCTCATCCTCCGATCGGTAGCGGAGCCGGCCGTGTGGACGCGGCGAACCGGTCGCTTTGCGGTTCCGCATAACCGTAGATCGATTGAGGCGCGTTGTCGCGGCCATTTCGTAGCGGCCAGCCGAAGAAGCCGACTCCCGGTACGCTTGTCCCGTGACCGACCGCGAACAATCCAGCACCGCGACCGCCGCCGAAGTCGTCGAACGCGCGGCCGAGGCGTACTCGACCCTCGCCGAACTGGCCGAGACCATCGAGGACGAGTGGCAATACGTCACGGATCTCGTGGACCTGTACCTGCCCGGCATCCGATCCCTGGCGGAGCCGGTTCCGGGCCGCGTCCTTGGTGCAGCGCAGGTCGCGGCCGTGGATGAGGCGATCGCGGAGATCGGCCTGATCACGGATCCGCACAAGGCCATCGATTGGCTATCGACGTTCCCGCACGTTGTGGGTCTGGCCCTGGGCGGTGACGTGGATGGGGCGGGGGCGGGCGCGGGCACGGGCAGCCGGGCCGGCCCAGCCGCGGCGGACGCGGACGACGACTCGCCCTTCGGCGCGCTGCGGGGCTTCCGATGAGATTTCAGGATGCGGCCAAGGATGCCCGGGCCGTTGTCTATGCGGGCATCCAGGCGGATCCACTCGTTGCCCGGGCTGCCACTCTGCTGGTCAAGGCCACTGCCGGGGAGCGGCTGCTTGCCCGAGCGGCCATGAACGGCGAGCGGACGGACGCTGAGACGTGGCGGCGGATGTTTCCGGCACTCTTTGGCGAGAGCGTGGACGCGGCCCTGCGGGATCATGCGAACCAGGTGTTGGCCGCTTCGCTGGAGGTTGCGGAGCGCGGCGAGGCAGCACGCAGCCAATATCGCGGAGCGCTGGTAGAGGAGCTGACCGCTCGCCTGCTGGCCGGCCGGGTCGGGCCGGAGGCGCCCGTCCGCCGAGAGCGGCGCGTCTTGTTCGATGGTGTCCGGGCGGAGATCCATCCCTACGACGTGACCGTTGAGTCGGAAGCGAGGCCGGAGGTCTACGACTGCAAGTGGGGCGCGCGCGGCATCAACGCCGATGTTCTCAACCAACTGGACGACGCTCGTGCCCACGCCGCCGACGAGGAAATCAAGCTCGCCGTTGCGATCGTCGTCTTCGACGCGCGCAGTTCATGCGAAGTGCGCCTGGATCGGGCTACCGCGGAACACGCCGGGACCCGCCTGATCGCCCTGGAGTCGCTCGATGAGCTGGGCCGACCGGGCCGATGACCGTCGCCGAGTCGCCGGACGCCCTGGCGGACCAAATGCCCTATCGCATTGTCCGGCCCTACCGCGTCCGATTCGAAGAGGCTACCGGCGCCGAGACGATGCGCACGGCCATCTATCTGGCCTGGGCCGCGGATGCGGCGTGGCAGCATTCGACGCTGCTGGGTTTCGGGCGCGACTGGTACAGCGAGCGCGGTCTCTTCTGGCTGGTCCGGTCCGTGCGGCTCGATATCCTACAGCCGATCCGCACCTACGAAACCGCCTTCATGACCACGCAGGTGACCGGCTATCGCCGCATTGCCGCCCACCGCCACAGCGAAGTTCGAAACGGGGCCGGCGAGTTGCTGGCCGCCCTCGAGATCGACTGGGTCATGACAAACCAGAAGGGCATGCCCACCAGAGTCCCCGACGAGATGTTCGGGTTCGTCGCCGACAAGACAGCCACGTTCGACATGTTCAAGCTGGCCCTGCCCGAGACGCCGCGGGACGCGGCCGAGCACACGTTCAGAGTGCGCCGACGTGACCTGGATCCGCTTGACCATGTCAACAACAGCGTCTACATCGACTACTTCGAAGAGGCGCTGGAGGCCGCCGGCCAGGGCTCGCTGCTGGCGGAGACTCCACGGCGCTACGAGATCGACTTCGTCGCCGCAGCCGAGCGGGACAACGTTCTGACCGGTCGGACATGGCAGGTCGAAGACGGCTGGGCCTACCGGCTCAGCCGCAACGACGGTTCGGAGATCTTTCGAGCGCGAGTTACCAGCGCCGGCTGACCGGCGGCCGGGTGACTAGCCCTTGGCTTCGTCTTCGAACGGCGGCTCTTCGGATGCCGGCTCTACGGCCGCATCGCCTGCTGCAGCTGCCTGGCGACCTGCCTCGGCGGCCTTGCGAAGATCCGCGGCCAGGTCCTTGCTTCGGGCGGCCAGCTTGTCACCAACAGACTCGGTGACGTTGGCGGCCTTTTGGGCAACCGGCCCGGCGTTTTCTGCCGCAACGGCGGCAAGCTCGGCGGCCTTGGCGGCGACGTCGCGCAAAATCGGGCCGCCGGTCTTTCGGGCCTCTTCGATCATGACCTGGAGCTGGCTGAGCCACCGCTCGCCCAGTTCGCGGGCCTGCTGACCGCGGTTGCTGCCGCCGGTCGGATCGCCTTCACCGGGCTGCTCGTTGGTACCCATTTCAATCACCTCGAACTAGGCGAGGATTCGCTGCCCCTCGACATCTGGCAGTGGCCATCGTACGCCGGAGGAGAGGAGATCGCCTAGCGGCGTACCGATTCCATGTGTCTGACCCGCCGACGGTCGCTTGGTTCGGCGATGTCAGGACGCAGGTTCGGACAGGACTCCCGAGAGCCAGGTTCCGCTGTGGCCGGCGGAGTCCACGAGCGTCACGCGCCAGCGGTAGCAGTAGTAGTGGACCAGCCCGGAACTGACCACGCCGGATGCCGGGTGGCTGGCCGTGCCCGACACCCACGTGGCGCCGGCGCAGCTGCCGGGCGTCGTTTGCGCGGCGTATTCCGGAGTGAGCGTCCGCGTGGAGATCGTTGTGCCCGGCGCGGAAGTCTCCGACCATTGGATCGTGGCGGTGGTGTCCGCGTATGGCACAGCCGTGCCGTTGGCCGGATTCGTGAATGCGGCAACCGGCGCCGCCGTGTCGACTCGCATCACGGATGAGGCCGTGTAGGTCGTTTTTGCGGTCGAATCGGTGAGGCCGACGACGAAGCGGTAGCAGTAGCCTTGCTTGAGGCCCGTGGCGGTCTGCGGGGATGCGCCGGTTGAGGTCCAGGGCGGAGACGACGGTAGCCATCGCTCCACGGTGCAACTGCCGTTGATCGGCGCGGCCATCTGAAGGGCGATGTGGCGGGCGGCGATCGTCGTGCCGTTTGTGGGCTCTTCGATCCAGGCGACCGTGGCAGTTCCCACGGAAGTCACGGTTCCGGTGCCGTTGCCGCCGCCGGGCGATCCGAAGACCATGCCCGGCTTGGCGGGCGGCTTCCAGAAGGTCAGCCCGGGGCCGTAGTAGGTCTGGAGAATCTGGTCCGAGGTGAGACCGGAAGTGGCGCAGTAGTACGAACTCCACTGGAACAGGTGGTATGTGTCCGCGTCGGCACCGCACGGCAGGTCGGTGCCGGGTCGATAGCCGGTCATGATCGGCGAGCCGCCCTTTGTGATGGACTCGTACCAGGTAGCGTCAATGGCGGCCTGCTGCGAGGCGCTGGGCGTGGGGCCCTCCGGGTAGTAGATCTGGTCGTTGTTGTTGTCGATGACGTCGTAGCAGTTGCCACCGACGCTGTAGCCGCGCGGATGCGTCACGTAGTACCAGGCGTATTCCTTGACCGCCATGGCGCCGGCCTGGAGAGCTGCGCTCGGCCACGCGTTGGACCACTCCGAGGCCATCACGACACCGACGTAGCTCCGGAAACCCACGGTCTGGACCGTCCCAGCGCCAGATCCCGTCGTCCGATAGACGCGGATCGCGGTCGGCGGAATTCGGCTGCTGCTCCACGATGTGCACGCGGACGCGGCCCGCGCCGGCGCCACGGTCGAGACCGCGGGCAGCCAAATCAAGACTGTCAGCACGAGGAAAGACGCAATTCGACGCCGCATCGGCCGAAGGTAGCCCCGCGGGGCGCATAGCGTCAAGTCAACGAGCGGGCCACAGCAAGGTAACCATATGCCGTACGAGAACTGCCTACTGCCGGACCTACTGCCGGACCTACTGCCGGACCTACTGCCGGACCTACTGCCGGACCTACTGCTTGTTGGGGTCCACGGCGCTCCACTGGGCGACGCGATGCTCCAGCTCCGGGTCTTCCCACGGCGCGGCCAATTCCTCCAAATCGGTCTCGCCGGCCGGGCCGGTCTCGTCCAGGAGCCCGGCCTCCAGGGCCTCCAGCGCCTCTACTGAAGGGGCGTCGACCTCGATAGCCTCGTCGCCAGTGGGATTCATGACGACGGAGCCGGCATTCTCGATCTGGGCCTCGAGCTCCATCTTGCGCATCTCGAGGCGAACTGCCTCGCTGGGCGGCTCGAAGGCGGTGTCGCTGGCCAAAGCGCCGTCTTTGTCGGTCGACAGCCAGGCTGTGGGGTCGATCGCGTCGGGAACGATGTCTTCATCCGGCACGTCCAATTTGGCCGTGGGATCCACCATGGCCAGGCCCGGCAAATCCTTCGCGATCGCGCCTTCCACCAGCGCATTGCACTTGGGGCAGGCATCGGCGCTGGATGGGATCGGGGTGGAGCACCAGGGGCAAATGCGGTTGGTTTCTTCCATGACATGCACCCTAGCCCGCCGCGACCGTCCTGGACTATCCGACGTTTGGGCCATGGAACGACCATGACCCCGGTGCCGGCCGCGTGTCTCTCTCAAGATAGGGGAGCCGCGGACCGTTTGCGAGGCAATTTCGCGCGCTCTCCGATTCGGGACAGAGTCTGACCGGCGCCGTCAGGTTTTATGCCCGATGGATTCATGCCCGAGCGGCGCCGGGTTATCATTGCCGCCCGATCGCGGTCTTGACCGTGCTCGTGTCGCGCGCCCGTAGCTCAGCGGATAGAGCGTCGGCCTCCGAAGCCGAAGGTCACAGGTCCGAATCCTGCCGGGCGCGCCAAACCACCCTTTCTGGCAGAGCCAGTGCGAGGCCATGGGCCTGGGCATGGGCCTGGGCATGGGCCCCAGGCGTGAGACGGCCTGACACGAATTCCCTCCCTGCTATGTGGAGCCTAGGGTGCGGAGTTGTGGTCCACATGACTCACTCAGCCGATCGGTAATGGCAACACAATGACCAAATGGTGGGCCGTTCGAGGGCGTCGGATCGGACTGTCGATACGTATCGGCGACTGTCCCGAGACGAGTGGGTCGCAACAACCCATCGTCCACCGGTAGACTTGTGCGGTGAGATCCTGGAGCCGTCCTGTGGTTCCACGGTTGCCAGGGCATGGCGCCGTTCCCCACATCTACGACACGGCGACGAGACAGCTCGT
>OCZT010005281.1_pt1 | contig 12928 bp, 15 predicted proteins | sample 1539031 | NCBI WGS metagenome assembly OCZT01 (sample SAMEA3539308, study PRJEB22396) | soil metagenome | biome: tundra; feature: field; material: soil | place: USA | collected 2010-05 | depth 0.15 m | reverse complement strand
AGCTGTTCTCGTTGCCGAGCCCGGTGGCGCGGGCGATGGCGGGGATGAATGCCATGGTGCCCGACAGGATTCCCCAGCTCAGCATGATACGGGCGATCCATTTGCGGGCGCCGAATCGTTCGAGCAACAGGTTGGAGGGCACCTCGAAGATGAAATACGCGATGAAGAAGATGCCGGCGCCGAAGCCGAACGCGGTCTGCGACAGGCCAAGATCCTGGTTCATCGTGAGCGCAGCAAAGCCCACATTTACCCGGTCCAGATAGGCGATGAAGTAGCAGACGACGAGGAACGGTACGAGCCGCTTCGTGACTTTCGCGATAGTGCGGGTTTCTACAGCGTGCATATGACTGCCCCAACGGGATCTGCTAGGCGGACTCTCGTCAGTTCACCGCGCCATTGAAATGAAATGCCGGATTAATCCGCCGATGCTGGCATGGTGGCGGCGAACATGGGTTTGCGCGGCCGGTTGATTGGAAAGTCCCGCGCGGCGCGGCCCGATCGCCTCGAACTGCGCCTTCTGCTCATCGCTTAACTTTCCATAGAAGTCGTCCAAGGCTGCGCGCACGGTCTTGACCGCCTGCAACATGGCGTCCAGCCGTTTGCCGACTGCTTCAAGCCGTGCCGGCGGCGTGATGGCTTCGGCCGCCTGGCATGAGGCCTTGAGCAGTTCCGCCGCCTTTCCACCGGCGTCCTGGAGCGTGGCAAGACTGGCACGTTGCGCCTCGGTCGGATGAAGCGTCGCGTCGATCTCGGCGGTCGGCCAGTCCGTCACGCTCGCTTGCGCAGCCCCGCAGCTTTGCGCGAGCGAGCCGTTTGTCTTTTGCGCGGTCTCGCCCCTGCGCTGATTCTGGCCGAGCGCATTCAGCCGGGCTTTCTGTTCATCGTTCAGGAGGCCGTAAAAATTCTGCAGCGGCGGCTGAACCGTCCCGACTGCGGATATCATCGCCTCGATACGCGCTTGCATGGATGCGAGCCGGGCAGGCGCCGTCAACGATATCTGCGTCGGACATGCGGCTTTGATGTCCTGTGCCGCCTTCACCGAGGCGTTGGCGAGATCATCCAGCGCCGCACGTTGGGCGTCATTGGGCTGAATGGCCGCTTGGATTTGATCGATCGGCAAGCCGGCGATGTCGCGGCTGTCCTCGCCGCACATTTGCGCCAATTGGTCCGGCGCCGCAGTCGGGCTGCCAGATGCCTGTCCAGCACCGACCGGGTGACCGCCGGCGCTTTGCGGCAAATAGCCCGTGAGGTCATCATAGCCGTAGGGCGCGAACACGCCGGCGTAAATGTCATTGTAGCCGTAACCCCAGAACGGGTCGTCGTCATAGCCCCACATCGCATAGTCATAGATGTCGTAATAAGCGAACGGCCAGAACAACGGGCCGACCCAGCCGTATCCGCCGTTGCCGTGTCGCCACCATCCATTTCTGCCGCCGCGGCCGTGATGCCATCCCGCCGTGGCCGCACTCGCAGCGATTTGAGCGCGCGTGTTTGGATTGTGCAGCGCGGTTCTGTTGTGCAATGCGCCAGCGACGGAGCGTGAGATCAACACGTTCCGCACGGCGCTCGACCTTACGGTCGCGCTCCGATTTCGACTGAAACTTGCATTTAGATCCCGGCTGAAGGTCGCGCTTCGATTTGAGTTGAACGTGGCCCTGCGGCTGGCAGCCAGGTTCGGATTACCATGAACCGCAAACGAGCGCTGACCACGGAAGCTTGGCCTTGCCGCAGACCGCGATATCGCAGACCTGCCACTGAAGTGAGGCGCGCCGCCAAAATGCCCGCCACCGCCGAAGTGGCCGCCACCGCCCACGGCATGCGGGACTCCGCCGCTACCCATGGCATGCGGCGCTCCACCGCCACGACCGCCGCCTTTTCCCGGAGCCGCATAGGCAGCGCCCGCCAGAACGGTCGTTAGAACAACGACGGCATAAATTTTGATTTTTGCCATGGCACCCTCGAGCGGCCCCGCGAGCCTCCCATGAGAGAGCGGCTCAAATCGGATGCTACACAACCGCGGCGCGAGGCTAAAGTTCCCGGGCTTTAGGCCGATCGACAAGGCGTTTCCAGGTCCGCCACCAGGTGCGGCGAAGCAGGACATCGCAACCGAGTTTCCAGGCGCCGAAGTCAAAGTTCCTGAGTCTGCTGGCAGACTCTCCCGAATCGTAATGACACTGTCTTGAAATCGGTTTTAGATGATCGGGGGCAGAGAGGTTGGAGGCGAGAATGAAAGACCTTGTTCGCTACCGCGCAATGGAGTCTTTGTGCCGCCAGAGCGCGGTGTTTCATCCCCTTGAGAGCTGGCGGCTGCTCGCTGAAGCGGAGATGTGGCACCACAAGGCGCAGGACGAAATCGCTTCCCATTTTATGGAATGCAATGGCACCCCGCCGACCGGGGCACTCGTTCAAACGGCCTCTCTCTCCAACGCACGCGATCGAAGCCGATTGCCGGCGGATTGAGGCTCTGCGAAGTCCGTCTGCAGCTTGGCCGGCGCCTTCGCATATGCACAAAGCGGAGCGCCAAGCGGCCGAGGTTCCGAGACCGGCGACCCGGCGAAGTTCGGCTACCCCGGGCACATCGCCGACCACGGGGAGCTCGATGAAGCCGAGCCGGTCGCACTCGCGATCATAAGATACTGACTCGGAGAGATGATTCCGGCTCAAACAATCTTTCGCGCACGAAAGCCGGCAATCGCCTTGTCGTCATAGCCGTATTCTTTCAGGACTTCCTCGGTATGCTCGCCCTTTTCTGGCGTCGGATGCGCAATATGGCTCGGCGTGCGGCTAAGCTTGACGGCCTGATTGACGACCTCGATCTTGCCAAGCGATCCATGCTGCACCGGCGCGGCCATGCCGAGATGCTGGACTTGCGGGTCGGCGAAGACCTCATCCATTCGATTGATCGGGCCGCAGGGTACGCCTGCCTTGTTCAGCATCGCAATCAGCTCAATGCTCGAGCGTTGCCTGGTGACATCCGAGATGGCCTGATTGAGGGCGAGCCGGTTTTTGGAGCGCGACGCATCATCGGCAAAAAGAGGATCTTCGAGCAGATGATTGAGACCGAGCGTTTGGCAAAAGCGCGTGAAGATATGCTTGCCTGACGCTGCAATATTGATGTGGCCATCGCGCGTGGGAAACACCCCGGTGGGAATGCTGGTCGGATGGTCATTGCCGGCCTGGCCCGGGACTTCCTTGGCGATCAACCAGCGCGCCGCCTGGAAGTCCAGAAGCGATATTTGTGCCCCGAGCAGCGATGACTGCACCCATTGGCCCTCACCTGAAACTTCGCGTTCCAGCAAGGCGACCAGAATTCCCATTGCGCAGAAAATGCCGGCGCCGAGATCCGCAACGGGAATGCCGACGCGCACCGGACCTTGCCCCGGCAGCCCCGTGATCGACATCAACCCGCCCATGCCCTGGGCGATTTGGTCAAAACCCGGACGCTCGCGATAAGGACCGTCCTCACCAAAGCCGGAAATGGAACCATAGACGATGCGCTTGTTGATCGAACGGACACTCTCGTAATCGATCCCGAGGCGGAATTTTACGTCCGGCCGGTAGTTCTCGATAACAACATCGGCGGTCTTGACCATCCGTTTGAAGATTTCGATGCCGTCCGCTTCCTTCAAATTAAGCGTGAGGCTTCGCTTGTTGCGATGAAGGTTCTGGAAATCCGGCCCGTGCCGCGGCCCGCCCATATCGCTCTCGCCGAGCCCTGGTGGAAGTTCGATCTTAATGACATCGGCGCCCCAGTCGGCAAATTGCCGCGCTGCTGTCGGTCCCGCCCGCACCCGCGTGAGATCGAGCACTTTGAAACGGGCGAGCGCCTTCGAGGCGGGGGTGAACGACATGGGATTTGCTCCAATTCACTTTATTTGGGCTGACCAGGTTCAGGCGATCGACGCCATTTGACGCGGTTCAAACTCAAGCCAGGCGGTGGCTCCGATCGGGAAATCGTCCAAGGGTGAGGTTGTAACCTTGAGCGTCAGCGCGCCCTCGCGCGGCTTAACAACGTAATCCCAGTGCTCCCCTAGAAACGCACGCTCAACAACGGTGACACCGACCGAGCTGCAGCCGTCGCGGGCGGCTGGCGGCACGTCTGAAAGCCGCATGCTGTGCGGCCGTACCGAAAACACCACCGTTCCCTGCGCAGGCACATCTCGCTCAAACGCGGAGCGCGGCAGCGCAAAACCGTCGAACGAAATCTCATGCCCATTGCTGGTGCCCTCGATGAAATTGGTGCGTCCGATGAACCCGGCCACAAAACGCGTCTTCGGCTTGTTATAGAGCGCGCGTGGATGATCGACCTGCTCGATGCGGCCATGGTTCATGACGGCAATTCGATCGGAGGTCACCATGGCCTCGGCCTGGTCATGCGTCACGTAAACTGTGGTCACGCGAAATTCGTCATGCAAGCGTCGAATCTCAAAACGCATTTCCTCCCGCAAGGTCGCGTCCAGATTGGACAAAGGCTCGTCCAGCAGGAGGACGGAGGGCCGGATAACGATCGAGCGGGCCAGTGCCACCCGCTGTTGCTGACCGCCGCTGAGTTCAGCAGGATATCGGTCGGCCAAGTGGCTCATATGTACGACTTCCAGCATTTCTCCGACACGGCGTTTCACCTCGGCGTTCGGCATCCTGCGCAGTTCCAATCCGAACGCCACGTTCTGTTCAACCGTCATGTTCGGCCAGATGGCATAGCTCTGAAAGATCATGGACATTTGGCGCCGGTCCGGTGGAACCGAGCCGGCAGGCGAGGAGAGAACCTGACCGTCCATCTCGATGGTGCCGAGACTGGGGTCGACGAAGCCGGCTATCATCCGCAAGGTCGTGGTCTTGCCGCAACCGGAAGGCCCGAGCAGCGAGACGAATTCGCCGTTTTGCAGCTCGAGGTCGATGCCGTCGACCGCGAGAAAACCGCCATAGCGCTTGCTGAGACCGCTTAGCTTGAGCCTGCTCAACTAATTCCTCCGCAGCATGAAATCGCGTCCAATTATCTTGGATCCGATGCCGGCGATCGCGACGGTCGCAATCAGCAGGATTACGCCAAGGGCTGACAGCACCTCGAAATTGCCTTCCTCCGACAGGTCGAACAGCATCACCGAGATAACCCGCGTGTTAGGCCCGACGAGGAAGATCGCCGAGGACAGTTCGCGCGTCGCCGGGATGAAGACCAGGATCCAGGCGCCGGCGAGGCTTTTCTTCAGCAGCGGAATGAGCACCTTGCGAATTGCCAGAAGACGGCTGCCGCCGAGAATTCGCACCGCTTCTTCCATTTCCGGGTTGATGCTGCGTAGCCCTGCCGCACTTGATGTGTAGGCGATCGGCAGAAAGCGCGTGGTAAAACCCAGAATCAGGATCGTCGCGGTGCCGTAGAGCGCCAGCGGAGGCGGAGCGTAGGCGGCATAAAACCCGATTGCGAGTACGATGCCCGGAACCACGAACGGAGCGACGCAGAGAAACGCCAGCACATTGCTCCATGGCACCAATTTTCGACTGACCACATAAGCAATGGCCAATGACAGGCTTATCGCCGCGAAAGCCGTCACACCTGAATAGACGAAGGTGTTGAGGATCGTCTGCTTCGCCTGGGTTTGCTCGACGAGAAGGTAGTAGAAATTGTGGAAGGTCAGATTGTCGATGCTGAACCCCCGGCCCCAGGCCTTGGCAAAAGCGGCCTGAAGTAGCACCAGCATGGGAAGAAAGACCGAAAGCGCACAGACGAAGAGCGCATAACCCAGCATTACCCAGCGCCAGGCCCCAAGAGCAATCATCCGTCGTTCGCCACCCTTGCCGCTAACGGATGTGTAGCCCTTGCGGCCCAATAGGCTGCGCTGCAACCAGAACATCAGGACGGTAATGGCGAGCAGGGGCATTGCGTAGGCCGCCGCTTCCTCGACGCGGACTGGATATTCAAAAAATTGCCAAAGCTGCGTCGAGACCACGTTGAAACGCGCGGGCAATGCGATCAGTGCCGGCGCACCGAACAATGCGATTGCTTCGAGAAAGCTGATGATGACACCTCCGATGATCGCGGGGGTCACCAATGGCAACGTTATGCGCAGCGTGGTCCGAAGCGTGCGGGCACCGAGTATATTCGCCGCGTCTTCCATTTCCGACGACACCAGATCGAGCGCCGAACTCGTGAACACGAAAGTGTACGGAAACGACGTCACGGCGATGACTAAAATCAAGCCTGTCATCGAATAGACATTGAAAATGCCGTGTTCGGCACCGGTCAGCGCCATCCAGACCTTATTGAGCCATCCGGAATTCGGACCCGCCAGAAGAATCCACCCGATGGCGCCGAGATAGGGCGGCGTCACAAAGGCTGCGAACACCATCAGGCGAACGAACGCCTTGCCCGGCATATCGGTGCGAGAAATGGCCCACGCGATGGGGACACCAAAGCAGGTGGCAAGCAGGGCGACACCGACGCCAAGTTCCAATGAATTGGCGAGCGCCTGAAGATGTCGAATGTTGCCATAGGCAACCCGGTAATTGGCGAGGGTAAAGCGTCCGCTATCGATCTCTTGCAGACTCGAAATGATCAGCCGCAAAACCGGGTTCAATACGAGGAAGGCCAGCAATGCGATCAGCGCCAGCCACAACAGCATACTGGCGTCGAGGCGCCTCAATCTTGATACAACGCTGGAAAATTGCAGCGCGCGGAGGTCGAGAGAATTGTCAGTCACGTTTTTCTACCCTGTCGTGACCTAGACGCCGAAGGTTTCGCGCCACTGCTTGATGACTTCCGGTATGCCCTTTGTGATTTCGGCGACGGTCGGCCGAATAATCTTCAGATCTTTGGCCGATTTGGCGTCCTTGGAAGCCGAGATTTCGGGTCGGATCGATTCATTGAAGTGATCCACCCAGATCTGGGAGGCTCCCGCGCTCATCAGGAATTCCATGAACAGGCGCGCGGCATTAAGATGTTTGCTGCCCTTCATGATGCTCGAGGGTGCGATGATCAATACGGTGCCATCGGTCGGATAGACCATTGCAAGCGGGTTGCCCTTCTGCACGCTCTCAAGCAGCGTTCCTACCGGGCCGCACCCTGCAATGGCGCTTTCTCCTGCGTTCAGCATTGTGACGGTATCGTTGATCGACCGGCCGACCCGTGGATTGTTTTTCGCCAGCTTTTCGAAGAACTGCCAGCCGTATTGGTTACGCAGCGTCAGCGCCCAGGTGCCGACGTAGCCGCTGAAGCCGGGGTGACCCAGTGCAATGTCATTATTCCACTTGGGATCGAGGAGGTCGGTCCAGTTCTTGGGAGCGTCGGCTTGCTTGACCTTGGCGGTATTGTATCCAATGCCGATCATGCCCGCAGAGGTGACGAAATAATAACCGTCCGGATCGTAGCCCTTGTAGATGTCGAGCACCTTGCTGGCGTTTTCCGGGATATATTTTTCGAAAGCGCCCTTGGCTTTCAATTCGACCGAGTGACCGAGGTCCGTCGAGCTGAAGACGTCGCACTGGACAGCGCTGGCCTTGATTTCCTGGGTGATGCGTTGGTAGGCGGCCTGGGCGGTCGTGCGCAACACGTTGACCTTGATGCCGGGGTAGATGGATTCGAAGCTGCGGCCGAGAGCCTGTGCAGTGATATCGTCAGAGTGGGCGGTGTACCATGTCAGTTCACCACCCTCCTTCTTCGCGGCATCGTAGAGCTCCTTCTCGTGAGCCGTCATCGATGTTGCGGGTTGCGCCAGAACTTTTGGGCCGGTGCCGAACGCCAGAAGGGCTGAACTGCCGAGAATGAAGTTGCGCCTCCGAATTGGGAACATTGCCGGTCCTCGCCTAAATCCTGTTTGTTGTTGAGGTGAGTATGCTGACATTTCGAACAGGCTTCAATTCATTCCGCCGGGAAATACCTCACACTTTGGAAGGGCTCAGCATTGCGGTGCACCATTGTCTGCTTATCGGGCTAGAGTACTCCCGAGACGCCGCGAATGCCGGCCGTGCGCATCGCCGTTTCACGTGATGGATCTCACGGCGTCGCCAGAGGCCCAGTTTCTGTTCTGCGCGGCCAGCCAAAGCCTGTTTCGCCGAAACTCGTGGTGTCGAAGCAGTAACGGCAAGCCAGCTACCCACGTAGCTGCTTCGCGTCCATCACACCGCCTCATGCTTCCGGAGATCGCGGCAATGGTCGAAACCGCCGGCCTGCAGATCGGCGCCGGCGATCGGGATTTCGGGAAGTGCGGCCTCCGCCAGAATCTCGGCGGTGATATCGTCGACCGCAGAATCGGCGATTTCATGAATGAAGCTGATGTTCTTGTACTCGCCGGACGCAACGCGCGAGATAACTTCGCGCCGGGTGATTTCAGGATCGACAATGGCCTCGCGGCCGCGCCGTCCATAATCGATCATCACGACGAAATACTGCATGGCGATGCTCCCCCCGGAAGCGAGGCTTGCGGATGCGGCCCATTATTTCGTAAAATCAGAAATAGGTCAAGATCGATAATTCGGAAAATCAGAAAAAATAGCTTCAGCCCATAAACCTGGGCCCGGAGCCGGTGAGAATCATGCGGCGCGCTCATTTGGAGCCGCCCTTCATTTTTCCGGTGTGCGCCCGGCATGCGTTTTTGCCGCCTTGCGCGCACGGGCCGCGGCCTTGGCCCGCAAACGCTCGATCTGGCCCCTCGGCAGGGTGACGCAGATCTCGCCGATCCATTCCAGTTTCACCCCGTTGATCGGCTTGGCGTTGAAGCTCGTGAGGTTGACAAGGGTGGAGGATTTTCCCCGCTCGATGGTCTTCAGGTAACGCTCGCCCGTCTTCAGCCTGACCGCGGCCTCTTCACCGTAGAAGCTGGAGACCGGGTGGCGCTGCTCCCTGTAGACCACAATAACATCGCCGTTTTCGTATTTAGGCAGCATGGAATCGCCGGCCACTTCAAAGGCGATAGTTTCCTCCGCGATAGGGAAGGGCAACTCAACCTCGCCGAGGCCTTCGGGCGGTACCTGCTCGTGTTCCGGCTCGATGATTGCGCCGGCGCCGACGCGGCCCATGATCGGCACCGAATTCAGCTCGAGGTAATCGATGATGGGTTGAATCTCCGTAGCCTTGATCAGGCGGGCGTCGGCCAATATCTCGGAGACTGCGCCCGGGCGGACGCCCATCGCGATTGCCAGACCGCCCTTGGTCTTGCCCGGCTTCTGCAGCCCCCGCTCGATCATCCTGATATCCAGCATGGCGTCATCTTTTCTGAATTTCAGAAATAGTACAATTCCGATTATTCGAAATAAAGCTTGACTTTAATTTCGGAATATCCGAAATTACTTGGCATGGATCCGGCAGCAGCCATCATCGGGAAGCTCGGCGGCGAGGCCAAAGTGGCCGATCTCACCGGCACGGCGCTGACGGCGCCGTACCGGTGGCAGCGTGAAAAAGCCAGGGGCGGAACCGGCGGTCTGATTCCACAGGCCCACCATCGCACCTTGCTCGATTACGCCCACGCGCACGGAATCTCGCTTTCGGCGGAGGAATTTCTTGCGCCGCGCACGTGGGCGTAATCGGGTCTGCAGCTTTTGCATTTGAGGTCGAGAACCAGCGCGGTCGCCACGCCGCGTGCGGAAACGAAAAGGGCAGGGGAAGGGAGAAGAAGCCAATGCAATCGACAAACTGGGCGCCGGAGCATTCAGACGCGCTGCGGGAATATCTGGCGAAGGGCATGTCCTATTCGGAAATCGCGGATGCGATCAACGCGAAATTCAAAACCGCCTATTCCCGCAATGCCGCGATCGGCCGCGCCAAACGCATGGAGCTTGCCGGTCCCAACCGGCCGAAGGATCTGCCCGAGCAGTGGCCGAAGCGGCCGCCCCAGACCAAACAGCTGCGGCTGCACAAGCCGCGTGAACCCCATGCTGCCGAGTTCATGCGGCCCATGCCGGTGTTCGAAGTTGCGCAGACCGTCAAACTCCGCTGTGTCTCCATCGTGCCGCGCTATCTTTCGCTGTTCGATCTCCAAGCCGGCGATTGTCGCTACCCTTACGGCGGCGACGAGGAGGACGAAGCCATCTCCTTCTGCGGTCACCCCCGCCGAAAGGGCTCAAGCTATTGCGCGCCGCATTTTCACCTGACGCGCGGCCCCGGCACCGCGTCGGAACGGGCCGCCGGCACCGTCTCATTGAGGCTTGTGGAGGCGGCATGAACACGCCGGCTGCGGTCATGCTCATCGGGATGAAGCGGCTGCCGCGTCGCCACCGCATCGCGCATCTCGCGCGCTGATCCTTAACGGTGGGGTGAAAGCTGCCGATCCCCCAAGGCAGCAACCGGCAGCACGCGCGGAAAAACCTTGCATCGCCGTCAGCCCCGAGCTTGCGGCCTATGCCGCCAAGCGGACGGCGTAACCAACGATTCAATTTCCACCATCCAAGGGAGGCAATCCAACATGGCACGGGCCAAACGCAACAAGTCGCATAGACCAGCCAAGGTTCATGACCGGCGATCCCAGGATTTGCTGCGCAACGCCGAAGTGGCGGCCATTGAAGTGGACGATCCGCTGGCGCTGGAGCCGGGAGAGAAGATCGTTACACTGCGGTCGATCCGCAACGATCCCTTGGCGCGGCTGCATACGCATCGCCAGATCGACGAGGCGCAGTATCAGGGCGGGCGGGCTTTTCAGGACGATTGGGAGAAGGCCGAGCGCGGCCCGCAGGCCGTCGATCCCACGCGGGAATATGTCGATGGCGGGCGGACGCGGGAGCCAATCACGGAACGCCAGCGCAAGGCCGTGCTGCGGCTGAACCGCGCCGAGCGCGAACTCGGCGCCGACGGCTCGGCGCTGGTGCATGAGGTTCTGATTCTCGGCATGACCATGGAGCAGGTCGGGCAGCGGCGCGGATTGCGCGGGCAGCGCTGGATCGATTATTTCGCGCGGCGATTCCGCGAGTGTCTCGACCGGCTGGCGTTGATCTACGGATTTGCAACGGAGCGAAGGTAGCAAGTAGAGCCGGACTGGCTGAGCGTAATCCGCCGCACCACCCGCCGAATCGGCGGATTTGCGCCGATAGCCAACGAGGCGCGCGGAACGCCGCCCGATGACCAGGCTCCGCGTATTGCGCCATGATGCGGGTTCGCCTGCCGCGTCCGCGCGAAGTCCGAAGCCAGGCTCCGCCGCCCATCGGCCCTATATCAAGGCAACAGTTAGGCGGAGATTTGAGGCCGGTTATGCCGATGCCCACGGAGTATCAACTTGCAGCGCAGGGATTTGAAAGGTTCCTGCGCGACGCAATCGAAGCGTCCGGGCTTGCCACGCGCAACCAAGTCTACACGATGGTACAGGGCGTTTTCCAGGTCTTCCGCCGCCGGCTTGACGTTCGCGACGCGGTGCGCTTCGCCGATATCCTTCCGCCTATCCTGCGAGCGATTTTTGTTTCGAATTGGGATACAGATGTGCCGAAACGTAGTTTCGAAAGTCGCAACCTCATGACTGAAGAAGCCCGGTCGCTTCGCCGCGATCATAACTTTTCGCCAAGCACTGCGATCAAGGATGTTGCGACCGCGTTGCGCAAGAATGTGAACGAAACGGAACTGGGTCGCGTTCTTTCGACGCTGCCGAAGGAAGCCTCCGAGTTCTGGCGCATTTGAGACGGCCACCCGAATAGAACCGGCGACGAACAGATCCTTCAGGGCCGCGTTCGCGCGGAATCCATGGCCATGGCAATCCCGGTCGTGATCAATGGGAAGGCAAGGTAGGTGGGCGCGATGTCGGCCGTGTACTCAGGCAGCGGCATGCCGAAGACATTCAGAAAGATCGGCAAGTCGATGAGAACGGAGATCGCCGCCTATGCGACGCCGGCTTCCAGGCCCGGTACCAGCCCCGGCCTCCCGAATATTCCGAAAGAGAGCAACGACACCGCCACGGCACAGGCGACGCCGATCACCGTGATCAGGCTTTCGAACAGCGCGCGATTGCTTTGCCGGACGCCGAACAGGACGAAAGCGACCAAGAAAGGCACCAACCACAAAATGAATCCGTAACCGGCAATCCGTCTCCAGCCCATGTCATTCTCCGCCGCGTCCCGGCAATCAACCTGGTGGAAGCCTACCGAACCACTTTGAGCTGTATCACGTTCGGCGAGCGCGACTTTGTCGGCACCGCAGGCAATTGGGGGTGGACGGAAATTTACGGCCTTCGTGAACTCGCGGAAAGCGCGGCCAGCCGCTACAGGCTGGGGCAGCCCGTCACCGTCTATTACGACCCGGCGCAGCCGGGCAATGCCGTGCTGGAGCCGGGCGATCGGCGGGGATCGATCGCGCCGCTGATCTTCGGTGCCATTTCTACCGCCGTTGGCGGGGTAATTCTCGCGTTCTTTATCAAGGTCGGCTTCGGCCATTAGGGCCATCGACAGGCCGCTCGCGGCAACGAAAACCCGCGCGATGGATCGGCTTCTCGCGCGGGCTCTGTCAGATGTTTGATTTTCGAGGAGAGCGGAGCGCGCTCTCCGAGAAAGGGAGGATCTAAACAGGGTTATTGCAACTGGGTATTGATCGAAGTGAACTTGTTGTTAAGATTGGTGCCCAAGCCGTTCACCACCGCGATAATCGCAAGCGAGATACCCGCTGCGATCAGACCGTATTCAATCGCGGTCGCACCCGATTGATCGGACAAGAACTTCAAAAAGTTGCGCTTCAAGCCTGCCTCCTGTGAGGTTGTGATGAAATGGTTCAATCTTTCTCCTATACAGGCAAATGTTTTAAGGCTGGATAAATCGATTCGGCTCAATTTTAGCTAGAGTTTCCTGACCGGCGAATCGCTTCGCCTTGCGCTCATCGCGCGCAACGATCGGCGTCACCATAGCTTCATACTCCAGAGCCTGTCCGTGACGCCGGCCCTTGCTTGCAAGCGGTCGCGCGTAACCGCTTGCAACATCGTGCCGGGCACGGTCGGCCATCGCGCACTGGCGCTTGCCAGCCGCCGCGTCT
>OCZT010005280.1_pt1 | contig 12930 bp, 17 predicted proteins | sample 1539031 | NCBI WGS metagenome assembly OCZT01 (sample SAMEA3539308, study PRJEB22396) | soil metagenome | biome: tundra; feature: field; material: soil | place: USA | collected 2010-05 | depth 0.15 m | reverse complement strand
GTCTGTGTGAAAAGCCAGCTTAGACCGCTCCTGATAGTCGCGGCTCTATTTCGAGTTTTTGGGATTCATCTAGGTTAGGAGAGCCGCGACCACCGGGAGCGGTCAGCACCGTAGTTTCCACACACACTCGTAAGCTAGGGGACAGACAGCCTTTTTCGCCGCGAGGCTTGTCGTCACGCGCAGAGTGTGGGGCGAAAAAGGTGTCAGTCCCCGGGTATTGATCGCTGCCGATGGCTTGCACCGAGACTTCCTGCTTCGAATATTCTTCTTGGGCGAACGCCGGCACGGAGGCCGGCACGATGGCGATAATTGTTTTTGAACGCATGCCGATGAAGAGGCATTTCCGGGTCCACTTGGATTCGGTTGAAAAAGAAGCGCCTAAGGTGCCAAAAGAGGCCGAAATGCTGGCGAAATACCGACTGTTGGGCAGGCCAACATTTCACCGCATCCAAAGACGGCGCGGCTGCATCTAAAGATGGCATATGGGGCTGGTCGCGGAGCATCCTGTTGTTCTCGCAAGATCGATCAGCGCCCGCTGCCGCGCGTTGATCCGCATCGCGCAAGCGATTCGAGGGCATCGCAATCCCAAGGAACTGTTTGAACTGCTGACGTGCGAGCTGCGCGGAGTGCTGCCTTTTGACGGGATTGTGCAGTTCGATGAAGCTGCGAAGAAAGTTCATTTTCACGCGTGCATGGACCATCCGCACCCGCGTCCGGATTCAGTGCGCCTGGCTCCGGAAGATACCGTCGCGTGGTGGGTTTATCAGAACCAGCAGCCGCTGGTGATTCGCGACACCGAGAGGGAGACGCTGTTCCCGGCGATGATGGCGATGTTCCGGACTTCGGGATCCGGTCGGCCTGCGCGGTTCCGTTGACGACGGCGCACAGGAGGCTGGGGAGTCACTGCATTGCGAGCGAATCGGTGGACGCGTATTCGGACGAAGACGTGTTGTTCTTTTCGCTGGTGGCGGATCAGATTGCGCTGGCGACCGATGACGCGCTGAATTTTGAAGCGTCGGAGCGCGCTGGGGAAAGACTGAAGCTGCTGCTGGATTTGTCAAACCGGGTGATGGCGAACCTGGAGCTGCGCGAGCTGCTGACGGAAATCTCGGCCAGCATCCGGCAGGTGATGCAGTGCGACGGAGTGGCGGTGATTCTGGCGGAGGCGGGCGAGAACCGGTTTCGGCTTTACGCGCTGGATTTTCCGGGGAACAAGGCGCCGATGGACGAGATGGCTCCGATGGCGATTGAAGGATCGTCGAGCATGGCGCAGGTGTTTCACACGGGCCGGCCGCTGAACCTCCGCTACACCGATTTGACGGAGGATGTGGTGGCGAGGGCGGAGGGAATCCGGTCCATTTGCCATCTGCCTCTGGCGGGGCGGAATCGCATGCTGGGGATTTTGAGCCTGGGGCGAATGGAAGATATTCCGTTTTCGGACCAAGACCTCGAGTTTTTGGGCCAAGTGGCGAACCAGGTGGCGCTGGCGATTGAGAACGCGCTGGCGTACGGGCAGATTGTGGAGCTGAAAGACAGGCTGGCGCAGGAGAACGTGTATCTCGAAAGCGAGATTCGCAACGAGCTGAAGTTCGAGGAAATTATCGGGCAGAGCGCGGCGCTGCGCAGCGTGCTGAACCAGATTGAGACGGTGGCGCCGACCGATTCGACGGTCCTTATCTATGGCGACACGGGGACGGGCAAGGAACTGGTGGCACGCGCTCTGCACAATTTGAGCGCGCGCGGCAAGAATGCGTTCGTGAAGCTGAATTGCGCGGCGATTCCGACGGGCCTCTTGGAGAGCGAATTATTCGGGCACGAGCGGGGCGCGTTTACGGGCGCGATTTCGCAGAGGATCGGGCGGTTTGAGCTGGCGCACAACGGGACGGTCTTTCTCGATGAGATCGGCGAGATTCCACTGGAGTTGCAGCCGAAGCTGCTGCGCGTGTTGCAGGAGCGTGAATTTGAACGGCTGGGCGGGACGCGCACGATACGGAGCGATGCGAGGCTGATCGCGGCGACCAATCGGGATCTCTCGGCAATGGTGGATGAGCAAAAATTCCGGCAGGATCTGTTCTACCGGCTGAACGTTTTTCCGATTCGCGTGCCGCCTTTGCGCGAGAGGACGGAAGATATTCCGCTGCTGGTACGGCATTTCGTGCAGCAGTTCAGCAGGCGGATGAACAAGCACATCGACTCCATTGCTTCAGAGACGATGAGGGCGCTGGTTCGCTACGACTGGCCGGGCAACATTCGGGAATTGCAGAACGTGATTGAGCGCGCGGTGATTCTGTCGCCGGGGCCTTCTTTGAAGGTGTCGTTGACCGACCTGAAATCGCGGATGGAACCGGTGGTGCAAAGACTGGAGCCGCCGGCGGGGAACGGAAACGGGAATATGCAGAGCGTTCTGGATGAGACGGAACGGGCGCAGATTCTAAGCGCGCTGGATCAAGCCAACGGGGTGGTATCGGGGCCGGAGGGCGCGGCGGCGAGGCTGGGAATGAAGAGGTCGACGCTGCAATTCCGGATGCAGAAGTTGGGGATTCGGGTTTCGCGGACTTCGGTTCAGCGGTAGAGGTAAGAGCCGCCTGGTAGGCGGCTGCGGGCTGGTAGCCCGCCTCACACAACAAGACGGGGCGGCGACACGAGTGCGTGCGCCACAAATGCCGGAATCCTGGCATTGTGCCAACGGGCGGGCGCGGATGTTCGGCATTCGACACCTTCGCTGAACAACTTCCCTTGATTTTATTGGCGTTTCTCGTTTGGCCAGAGGACTGCCAAAGAATGCGCGTGCTGCGCATTACCTCCACTGACACGACGCTGGTGCTCGAAGGGCAACTGGCTGGGCCATTCGCGGAGGAGTTAAGAGCCAGTTGGAACGGCGCGAAATGCGTGGTGGACCTGACGGGCGTAACGTTTGTCGATGAGGCGGGGGCGCGGGTGCTGTGCGCGATGAAAAAAGCGGGCGTGCGGTTCATCGCGGGCGGCGTGGATACGCGGCAGCTTCTGGCGGGCTTTAACCGGAAGAAAGAGCCTCCGCTGCGGCGGTGTTTGTCGTGGTTGAGCTGTGGATGTCGAAAGGACCTATGAACATTTTCGAAGAGCAGTCTTCCGAGTTATTTTCGCTGGCATTCCTGCTGACCGGGGATACGGAACGGAGCGTGGAGGCTTTCGATCGGGCCCTGGATTATGACGAGACGGAAAATCCGCGGGAGTTGATTATCGGCGAGGCGCTGGGGACGATGGCGACGGAGCTGCGGACGTCGAGGCAGAGGACGGCGAAGCGGGCGGAGGAGGAGCCGGCGGGCGAAACGAAATTGCAGAGGCGTCTCCCAGAACAACCGCGAATCGCGAGGGAAGAGTTTGAAGAAGCGGTGATCTCGATCGATGCGTTTCCGCGCTGCGCGATGTTGTTGACGATTTTCGAGGGGATGTCGATTCGCGCGGCGTCGGCGCTGCTGCATGCCGACGAGGCGCTGACGAGGGCGGCGCAGAGGATCGGCATCGTGGAGCTGACGCGCAATCTGACTGCGCCGGCGTTGCAGGTGGGTTGAAGAATGAGCGCACTTACTTTTTACATGCACGACGGACCGAAGACGTTCCGGTTCGAGCTGGCGGGGGCGCTGGCTGGGGTCGACGTGGCGGGGCTCGACCAGGCGTGGCGGACGGCGGCGTCTACATTCGACGGGAAGGTGCTGGCGGTGGACGTTACATTCGTCACAACGGCCGACGACAAGGGGCGGGATCTCTTATTCCGATGGTGGAGGGAGGGAGCGCATTTTGTCGCGAGCTCGGATCCATCGCGGAGGCTGGTGGAGGCGATTACGGGGCTGCCGTACGCACCGTCGGTGGTGGGGCCGACGTTCGAGCCTCGCTTCACGACGTCGGCATTTCGGGCGGCGGTGGTAGCGGCGATGGTCGCGGGGATACTGGCGTTCCCTGCGACAGTATCGGCCGACGATTCGGGAGCCGTGCTGGAGCGATATAGCGCTGGGCTGGCGGAGAGAAGCCTGGACACGGGCGCAGGTGGAGGCGATCCAGCGGTGGTCGGAGGGAAAACGGGCGTATCGGTTCTTGACGGTTCAGGGAGATTCGTTCGTGCCGAATGAGATGATCGCGCGGTACTTCGCGATGGATACGGAAGGCGCTCCGATGGCGGCGATTACGAAATCCAATTACAAGTTCCGGTTCGTAACTACCCAAGGGACCGCTTCCGTGTTCCAGATTACGCCACGCAGGAAACGACTGGGAATGATTGCGGGCGAGCTGTGGATCGATACAGAGAGCGGCCTGGTGACACGTCTGGAGGGACGGATGGTGAGGAGTCCGTCGGTGCTCCTGCGGCGGATCGAGATCGCGCAGGAGATGGAGATTCGGTGGTGGTGGACAAGGCGATGTTCATGAGACGGGCGCTGGCGAGCGAGTACCGGTCGCGGTTCCGGCAGGTGGACGGGACGAAGTGGTACAGCGTGGCGCAGACGACACGCGTCCAGGAGCTGGCAGATACGAGACGTATTCCGGATGGCGAAGGGAGCGGCTACATCTGGCGGCTGGCGACGATTGCACGGTACGAGGAGCGCGACGGCGGTGTGTACATCGAAACGGAAGCGATGGCGCTGAGCCGGGCGATTCCTATGACGCTGCACTGGGTGGTGGACCCGATTGTGCGTCGGGTTTCGCGGTCGTCGCTCGAGACGTCGCTGGAGCAGACGAGGGAGGCGACGGGGTTGCTGGCGAAGGCTGAATCCGCGCTGTCGGCATCGCGCCGGCTGACCTTAAAGCGCGAGCGAGCCGACGAATAATATTGCGAAACTGATCGGCTTTCTGGAGTATCTAACTCAATAAAGAGAGACTAAGGAAGAGCCGATTTTATGAAGGATTGTATCCGTAGTGTTGCAATCGCCTGCGGGCTGATGATGGTCCCGGCGATCGCGCAGGATCCGACGGCGGTAGCGCAGGATCAGCCGGCTGCGCAAACATTGTCGCCCGAACAGCTGGAAAGCCTGGTGGCTCCGATCGCGCTTTATTCGGATTCGTTGCTGAGCCAAGTGCTGGTGGCGTGTACGTATCCGCTGGAGGTGGTGGAGGCGCAGCAGTGGCTCCAGCAAAACGGGGCGCTGAAAGGCACGGCGCTGACGGATGCGGCGAAGACGCAGAACTGGGACCCGAGCGTTCAGGCGCTGGTCGCCTTTCCAGAGGTGATTAAGCGGTTGAATTCGGATATCCGCTGGACCACCGACCTGGGCAACGCGTTCCTGGCGCAGCAGGCGGATGTGATGAGCTCCGTCCAGCGGCTGAGGGCTCGCGCCAAGGACTCCGGCAAGCTGACCGATACACCGCAGCAGAAGGTGGTGGTCGAAGATCAGAACGGACAGTCGGCGATCGAGATTCAACCGGTGGATCCGCAGGTGATCTACGTTCCGGTCTACAATCCCGGGTATTTTTGGGGAGATCCCGGTTATTCATGGCCGGGACTCTACTATCCGGGGATCGGCGTTGGCTGGGGTTGGGGTGCGGGGATCAATCTCGGATTCTACTTCGGCGGGTGCTGCGGATTTGGCGGATGGGGATGGGGACCGGGCTGGTTCGGCGGCGGGATCTTTGTGAATAATTCCTTCTTCCATCGCTACGGTTTCAGAGAGTTTCACGGCGCTGGCGCATACGGGAATTCGGCCTGGGCTCACAATCCGGAGCATCGCGGAGCGGTGCCGTATCCGCGGGGAGTCGCGTCGCGATATCAGGGAGCGGGAGCGAACGCCCGCAATGCAGCGCGCCCGAATGCCGCGGCGGTGCGGTCCAACATGTCAAGATCGAATGCGAACGCGAACGCGTCGCACCCGAACAATCACAGCGCGTTCGGCGGTAGCGAAAATGGAAGCAAGGCCCGGGTGCAGAGCGACCACGGACACTCCAGCCTGGGGTCGCAGCGATCGGCTCCGGCGCCTCGCGGCGGAGTCGGTGGTGGAGGCGGGCGTAGCGGTGGTGGAGGCGGGCGTAGCGGCGGTGGCGGCAGCAGGGGACGCGGGAGATAACGTCATGAAAATACTATTGCCTTTTTTCGCGATTTTGACCCTTTCCGCGCAACTGAAAACGTTCGACACGCCGGACGCGGCGGCGCAAGCGGTGATCGCGGCCGCGGAGAAGAACGACATCGCCGAACTGAACGCTATCTTCGGAGCGAACAGCAAGGCGATCCTCACCTCCGGCGATCCGAAGCAGGATGCCGAGGAGAGGGCCCAGTTCGCGCGCGTGGCCCGTTCGAAACACGGCATCGAAAAGGACCCGATGAGTCACCATCGCGTGCTTCTCGTGATCGGGCTGGAGGACTGGCCGTTCCCCGTGCCGATTGTCGAGAAGGACGGCAAGTGGAGGTTCGAACCCTCGCAGGGAGAACTGGAAGTGCGGGCCCGCCGCATCGGCGCCAATGAGATCGACATGATCGACATGTGCGCGGGGTTCGTCGCGGCCGAGCAGCAGTACGCCGAGGCGGATCGCCATGGGGACGGCATTCTCGAATACGCCGAGTTCCTGATGAGTTCGACGGGGCATACCGACGGATTGTATTCGGAGAGCGCGGAACGGATTCCGAAGGCGCTGGCCGAAGCCGAGGTCCGGGCCGGCAGGGCGAAGCCGGTGCCATATCATGGTTATTATTTTCACGTGCTGACTTCGCAGGCGACTTCCGAGCACGGCGGCACGCACAACTACATGGTGAAGGCCAAACACATGATGGGCGGATTCGCGCTGGTCGCCTGGCCATCGCAATACGGCGTGACTGGGGTTCACACTTTTATCGTGGACCATGAAGGCGTCGTTTACGAGAAAGATCTGGGGACGCCGGTATCGAACCTGACGCCTCCGGTGAGAACCTTCGCGCCTGACAAGTCCTGGTCACGAGTGGATGAATAACGCTGCTGCTGTCCTGCGGGGAAAACAGCGCGAGTTGCTGGCGGATCTGGCGCGGCTGAAAAGCGAAGCGCGCGCATCCGGCGGGCCGGAAGTGCGAGACTCCACCGACGCCGTCATGGCGAGCCAGAGTTCCGGCGAAGCGATGGAAGAAGTGACGCTGGAATCGCGAACGCTGGAACGGGTGGAGGATGCGCTGAAACGGGTCGCCGACGGAACGTACGGCACGTGCGCGATCTGCGGACGGACAATCGCTCCGGGGCGGCTGGAGGCGATTCCTTGGACGCCGTACTGCCTGGAAGATCAGGAAAAGCTGGACAAGTAAGCACGAATCCTCGAGCGCTGACCGCTCCCGATGGTCGCGGCTCCATGCACACGGTTAAAGTGCGAATATAGACGACGATGGGTTTTCGATTGATCCTTGTTGCTCTGTTTTTGCTCTTCGTCACGAGACCGGACGAAATTCCTTTCGAGAAACACACCATCGATCTGGGAGCCAGCGAAACCGCCGCCGTCGCCGACATCAATGGTGACGGGAAGCTCGACATTATCTCGGGCGAGAACTGGTACGAAGCGCCTCGCTGGATCAAACACAAATTTCGCAGCCTCAACTTCCAGGACAACTACGTCGACGATTTCAGCGACATGCCGCTCGACGTCAATGGCGACGGCCACATGGACATCGTGAGCGGCTCCTATTTCACGCGCAAATTGTACTGGATGGAAAATCCGGGTAAAGGTTCCAAGGAGCCCTGGAAGGAGCATCCGATCGACAGCGGCTATCCGGTCGAATTCGCGCTTCAAGTCGACTTGGTGAATGACGGCAAAAAGCGCGAGATTCTTCCGGAATACGACAAGCTGGACGCACCGCTGGCGTGGTACGAGGTGCAAAACGGGGCGTTCGTGAAACACGTGGTGAGCCCGACCAGCTTCGGTCATGGAATCGGCGTCGGAGATGTGAATGGCGATGGGCGCAACGATATTCTTACTCCAAAGGGCTGGTTTGAAGCGCCGCCTGATGTGCGCACGGGAACCTGGAAATGGCATCCGGATTTCGACCTCGGCTCTGTAGGCTTCATGTACGTGCTCGACGTGAATGGTGACGGGCGGAACGACATTGTGACGTCGATGGCGCATAACTACGGCATATTTTGGATGGAACAAGGCGAGGGCGGAAAATGGACCAAGCACATGATCGACGAGAGCTGGTCGCAGTCGCACGCCATGACCATGGTCGATTTGAATAAAGACGGCAAGATGGATTTTGTCACCGGCAAGCGGTTCATGGCCCACAACGGCCGCGACCCGGGTGAGCGCGAGCCGCTGGGCTTGTACTGGTATCAATACACGAAGAGCGACGACGGCAAAGGCGTGGTGTGGATCAAGCACGTGATCGACTACAGCACGCGCACCGGCGGTGGCTTGCAGATTCCGGTGGTGGACATCGATGGCGATGGCGATATGGACATCGTGGTGGGCGGCAAGAGCGGCTTGTTTCTGTTTGAGAATATGACAAAGAGGCGTTTATGAGAATCGTTTCAACCTTGCTCCTGGGAGTTGGGCTCCTGCATGCCGCGGATTCGCTGCTGGTGCTTTCCAAGGGCGATTTGACGTTGTCGATTGTCGATCCGGCGACGCTGAAGGTGGTTGCGCGCATGCCTTCGGGGCCGGACCCGCATGAAGTGATCGCGTCGAGCGACGGAAAGTTCGCGTACATATCGAACTACGGCGGCGGAGCGTACAACACCATCACCGTGGTGGATCTTGTGGCGCAGAAAACACTGACGCCGCCTATTGACCTGGGTGCATTGCGCGGTCCTCACGGGCTGATGTATGTAGGCGGGAAAGTGTGGTTCACGGCGGAAGCGGCGAAGGTGATCGGCAGTTACGACCCGGCGACGAACAAGATTGACCTGGTGCTCGGCACGGGGCAAAACAGAACGCACATGCTTTACGTTTTTGACGATCTGAAGCGTATCATTACGTCGAACGTCAGCTCGGCGACGATGACGATTATCGACAAGAGCGCGGGAGGGCGTGGGCGCGGGCCCGGTGGGCCACCGCCGGGTGCGGGCGGTGGCGATTGGGACGAGACGACCGTTCCGGTGGGCCGCGGTGCTGAGGGGTTTGACGTCGCGCCGGGTGGAAAAGAATTGTGGGCGGCGAACGCGCAGGACGGGACAATTTCGATTGTCGACCTGGTGGCGAAAAAAGTCACGCAGACGCTGGATGCGGATGTGAAGAGCGCGAATCGGTTGAAGTTTACTCCCGATGGGAAGATGGTGTTTGTCTCGATGCTGAATGGTCCGGATGTATCGGTGTTCGACGCGGCGACGAGGAAATTGAAGAAGAAAATTCCCGTGGGTCACGGCGCGGCGGGGATTGAGATGCAGCCTGACGGCTCGCGGGCATTTGTCGCGTGCACGCCGGATAGTTACGTGGTGATCGTCAATCTGAAGACACTGGAGCAAGCGGGGCATCTGGATGCGGGGAAGAATCCGGATGGGATGGCCTGGTGCCACCGGCCCTAGCGGATTTTCGCGGCCTCGATTTCCATTGCGTCTTTGGTGATGAGAACCGGCTCGATATTTTCGCGGGATTTTTCGGATAGCTTCACGGTGGTTGATTTGCTTTCGAACGTCTTGCGAAAGTCGGGGTCGGAGATGACGCCGTCGCCGCGGTCTTCCCACGCGAACGTCTTATATTCGCCGGGTGCGAGGCCCTTCAGATCGAACGCACCGTTCTGATCGGTGTTTGCCGCCTTCACCGACTCACCGCTCTTATCGCAGAGCTGCACGATGGCGCCTGGCACGGCTTTCCCGCCGGCGTCGCGGACGGTTCCGGTCACTTCGCATCTCGCCGCCGCTCGCGGAGGTGAGGTCGAGATCCTTTCCGTTATAGTCCTGTCCGCCGAAGTTGATGGCCTTGACGTAGCTGTTATCGGGCAACCCATAAACATGGACTCGAACCACGCTGGGGCTGACGCTCTGCATGCGGAATGTGCCATTGTCGTTGGCTTCGCCATAGCCGACATTGCGGTAGATCTGAGAATCGTCGGCAACGCTGAATTGAACGCTGGGTGGCGCTTTCGCGGCCTGAGTTTGCGAGGCTGGATCGGTTCCTTCTGTTTTGAAGACTCCCTTGATTTCCGGGCCGGGGGTGAGAGGCACGATCAGATTTTCGATGTTCTGATCGGCCACGGTCGCCGGCGCGGGATTCGATGGCGCGGTCGGCATCGCGGACGGCTTTGCGCAAGGATTCGGCGTCGGCGGTGATGATGTCGAAGGTGTGGCGCATGATGTCGTAATTGGCCCAGGCGCGGGTGCGGGCGGCTTTCAGGCTATGCGTTTCGACCAGCAATGACGGGCGATTCTGCACGGCGGAGTACAGGTGCGAATAGCGCGGCGAAAAAACCTCCATGAAGAACTGGCGATTGCGGAGGGCGCCATAGGGCGCGACCAAGTGGCCGTCGGCGGCCATGCGCTTGTCCAGTTCGGGAACGTATTTCTCGCGCACCCAGTCGCCCGCGGGTTCGGCGATGTCCTGATTGCGGGCCATGTCCCAGGTGACGTCGTACTGCATGTCGGAGCCGTCGGTGACGTGGTTGTCGATGAGGAAATCGGGCATCCAGGTGTTGAACGCGCGCAGCCAGGCGCGCATTTCGGGCGTGTCGGCCTTCATGTAATCGCGATTGAGATTCAGGCGCTGGGCGGCGGCTTCGGGGGTGAAGGCGCGGTCCTTGGAGATGACCAGGGCGATCATGGTGCGGCCTTCGGGCGTGGTGCCGATGTCCATCACTTTGACGAAGCGCGATGCGCGTTCCAGGCGGTGCGAGATTTCCACGGCTTCGGCGTAGGGAGCTGTTTCGTTCCAGCCGGTTTTCTCGCCGGTGGTGAGAAGGTTCTGCGGAGAATCCTTGGTGCTGGCGGTCAGCGACGCGGCCTGCTTGGCGGCGGGCGGTTCGGATGCGGAGTGCGGGGCGATGGGTCCTGCGCGAGAAGCAGGGCGAGAAGGCACGTGTCGAGCATGATGTGTATGTTAGCGTACGAGACATGAGGATGACTGGAAACACGATTTTCATTACCGGCGGCGGCTCGGGCATCGGAGGAGGGCTCGCAAGGGCGTTTCACGAGCTCGGGAATCAGGTGATTGTCGGCGGAAGGCGGCGTGAGGTTCTGGAGAAAACTGGCCTCGATTTCGTGGTTCTCGACACGCGCGACCGGGCGAGCATCGCGTCGGCTGCGACGGAGGTGACGGGCAGATTTCCGGAGCTGAACGTGGTGATCAACAACGCGGGGGTGCAGCGGCGGCACGATTTTTCAAAATCGGTGGATGAAGGCACGATTGCGGATGAGATTCAGACCAATATTATGGGCGTGATCGGGATGGTTACGGAGTTTCTACCGCACTTGAAGAGCAAGCCGTCGGCGACCATCGTGAATGTTTCGTCGGGACTGGCTTTTGTGCCGATGGCGCGGTTTCCGGTTTACTGCGCGACGTTTGTTCATTCCTTCACGATTTCCCTGCGGCATCAGCTTCGGAACACAGGAGTGCGGGTGATTGAAGTGGCTCCGCCGTGGGTCGAGTCGGAGCTGGGCGCGGGGCACTCGACTTTCGTGGCGGAGCCGGGAAGAGGGCCGATGCCTTTGGACGCGTTCATTGCCGCTGCCATGCAGGATCTGGCGTCGGATCGGGAGGAACTGGCGGTCGCAGGGGCGAAGTTCCTCTATAACGCGGGGGTTGGAGAAAAGGCTGCGGTGGTGTTCGGGCAGATGAACCAGTGACGCCTAGCGGCCGAATAATTTTTGGCGCAGATCGCTTAGCTTTTGCCCCAAGCCGCTCGATGCCTGGGCGGGCGCGGGTGGAGGATCGAAATTGCGGGACATGCGGACCTCCGGGAGATCGCCCGGTAGATTATAGGGAATCTTGGAAATCATGCGCACGTGGTAGCCGGTGAACCCGTAAGTCCGCTTGTACAGCTTGCCGTCTTTTTCGCGCAGCACCACCGAAAACGCGTTTTCTTCCTGGCCGGGAAGCGCGACGGGTTCGATGGGATAAAAGCCCTGCACGTTGCGTTCGATATAGGCGGTCTCATAATGATGGCGCTTGGTGCTCCAGACGAAGACGCGGAAGCTATCGAACTCGAAGGGATGCTGGCCGGCGCTGGAAGTGGTCCAGAGCCAGTTGTGTTTGGATTGTTCCTTTCCTTTTTCCTTCACCTCGCCCAGGGGAAGGTAGGCGGTGATGCGATGGCCTTCGGCGTATTGGGCAACCTCATCGGGAATCGACATGATCAACATTCTTGCCAGCACCCAGCCGACCTTGCCGTCGCGCGTGCGGACCAGGTTCCAATCGTCGAATTGCGGCGCGGCGGGAACTGCGGACTGGGTGGCCGGGCGCGCGGTGATGTCGGCGGCGCGAGGCTTCGAAAGGTCCTGCCAGTTGCGCGGAGGCGCGGGGGGAACGGGCATGGGAGGAGCTTGCGCGGCACGGGCCTCCTTAGCCCTCGCTTTCTTCGAAGGCGCGGCTCGCTTGACCGACGGCGGGAGATGAACCGGCTCGGGAGGCGCGGAGTGGGGCGCCAGGCGGTGGCCGATCACCTCGACCGATTCGCCTTCGGAGATTTGAAAAAAACTGGGAGATTGGCGCGCCGGGGCGCTGTGCATGTTGAGAACGTCGAAGGGCGTGGCCTTGCCTTGCGATGCGAGCTTCGCTGCGCCGTCGGCTAAACGGAGCAGGTCGTCCATCTGCTGACTGGTGAGCAGAAGGTTGGAATCGGTCCAACCCTCCACGCCTTGCGCGGTGCGCACTTTGATAAAATGGCGGCGCAGTTCGATGACGTCAAGTTTGTCGCCGTGCTTCACGGTGGCGACGGGAGGCGATTTCGAGGCCAGGTCTTTTCGGAGATTGAGAGTGATGGGGCCGACGTAGGCGACGCCGGATGAGGGCTGTTGAGGAGGGCGGGAGGAGCAGGCGATGAGAATGAGGAGGAGGAGGAGGAGGATTGACCTTGATGTGGCGCGAGCT
>OCZT010005279.1_pt1 | contig 12931 bp, 11 predicted proteins | sample 1539031 | NCBI WGS metagenome assembly OCZT01 (sample SAMEA3539308, study PRJEB22396) | soil metagenome | biome: tundra; feature: field; material: soil | place: USA | collected 2010-05 | depth 0.15 m | reverse complement strand
GTTTGTTCTTCGATCACTTCGACGCCGCTGCGGCGCACGGCGGGGCGCGTCCGGGCGACCGGTGCGAGGCGCGGTTGGGCGGCCGGCGGGGCCATGACGGTGACCGGCATCTGGGGCGGCGGGGCGAAGCTGGTCGCCGCGCGCGTCGTGACCGGTGCGACCGGGAGGATGAACCGTTCGGGCTTGACGTTGCCGATCGGCTCCTGCGGCGAGCGCAGCGCGAGCCTCAGGGTCGCGTTGACGTCGGCGGTCGCGAGCAGATCGGCTTGCGCCGGCGTAACGCCCAGCGTCACGGTGGTGAGATTTTGCGCGGCGTCTCCGGCGGGCCCAGGGCTGGGCTGCGAGACCGATTCCATCTGCATCCCCGAGGCGAGCACGAGCGCGCCGTAGATGATCGTCCGCGCTTGCGGTGTCTCGTCGCCGACGCGAGGCGGCACGGCGATGACGTCGACGCGATCGCCCGGCTGGATCAAGCCGCCGACGGCTTTGACCCGGTCGATGCCGATGCTGACCGCGCGCATGCCGCGCTTGAGAACGACTGCGAGAGCGACGCTCTGCGGGCGGCCGATGCGCGAATCCGTGATCGTCGAACCGGCCGGCAGCGAGACCAGGGCCAGCGAACCGATCGCTTTGTGCGCGTCGGTGACCGCCCCCGGTTCGACTTGCGAAGCGCGCCGTTCGACGCGCCGCAGCATCGACACGTCGATCGTGGCGCGGGCCGGGATGTCCTTTTGGGCGATCAGGATTCCCAGCTGCGGTTCAGCCTGCGCCGCGTCGCTGCGGCCCACGGATGAGACGTAGTTCAGCGTGAGAAAGCCGGTCGCGGCGGCGATTGCGCCGGCGACGATCAGCGTCGTGCGAGGGGGGATCTTCATAGTAAATGCATCACCGGGGAGCTGAGTGAAACGGTGGTGAGGAGCGCCCCGAACGCGATCGCAATCGCGTAGGGAACGGTCGCCTTCTTGTCAGGGAGCGTGACGATCCGGTTGCGCACGAGCACGTCGAGCGTGACCAGCGCTTCCCGCACCGTCAGGCGGCGTGTGACGAAGAGCGTCACGAGGGCGACTACTCCGCCGCAGACTCCGGTGAGGAGCAGGAATGCGAAGCAGGTCGGCAGCGCGAACGCGGCGGCGACGGCGGCGGCGAGCTTGACATCGCCGCCTCCGAACCATCCGTGTGCGTGGGCAATGGTTCCGAGGATCAGCACGATCGCCATCGCGCCGAGACCGCTCCCGAGCGACGTCCAGCCCTGATGTGCCCGCTCGATCACGACTGCGGTGAGGATCACGAGCGGGATCAGGTTGGGGATACGGCGCGAGACGGCGTCTGACGCGGCGGCGAATATGCACGCGCCGAGCACGAGCCCGATCAGGGCGGTGGACGGCGGCGCGATCATTACAGCGAGTTCGCTGCGTTGTTGAGCTTGTTGTTGATCTTGTTGCCGAGCGACGTCACTGCAGCGATGCAGACGACGGCGATGAGCGCGACGACCAGCGAGTATTCGACGAGGGTGGCGCCGTCGTCGTTGCGGAGCATGGCGATGAAGGAGTTGTACAAGTAAGTGCTTCCTGTAGTGACAGTGGGTGTCGCGGCGCTGATCTGACGGACCGCGTCGCATGGACCTACCGTACCGGCTTGGGGTAACGAAGCGGGGTCGGCAACAGGTCGCTCACGCGGACACTTGGCCGTTACTGTGGCGCAGATGATGAGTGCCATGCACCGCATTCTCGCCGCCGCCGGCTTGCTCGCCGTCCTCGGTACACTCTCGCCCGCAAGCGCGCAGGCCGTGCGTTCCATCACCGTGCAAACCGGGCACTCGATCGTTATCGACGAGCGAGCGGTCGAACGCGTGGCGGTCGGTGACCGCGCGATCGTTTCGATCCGCGCCGTCGGCGACACGCAGCTGCTGATCACCGGGCGAGCGCCCGGCCACACGACCGCGATCGTATGGACGAAGACGCAGCGAAGCGAGTATCAGATCGACGTCAGCGAGGATACCGCCGACCGCTTGGCGGCGATGGTGCAATCGGCGATTCCCTACCCGGGCGTCGTCGTGCGAGCGTTCGATCGAGCGATCGTGGTTCGCGGCAACGTCGACGATCCGCGCGAGTTTGCAGTGGTCAACGACGTTGTCTCGCGCTTCGACAAGCTGGCGGCCGCACGCAAGTACGCGGTCGTGAACGCGGTGACGGTCATGCATCCGCTCGGCGCGCTGCAACAACGGATCACGGACGCCGCCGGACCCGACGTGCGCGTCGACTCCGACGGTAAGGGCGGCTTGATCGTCAGCGGGCCGGTCCAAGACCGGACGCGTGCCGAATGGGTACTGGCGCGGGTTCGCGGTCTGGCCGGACCGTTTCTCGCCGCGGACGCGAAAGTGACCGATCGGCTCGAGGTCGCGACCGTCTCGCAGATCCAGGTCAAAGTCCGCGTGTACGAAGTCGACAAGAGCGCGCTCGATCAACTCGGTGTGCGCCTGCAAGCCGGTACGCCGGATCCGGTCAACCCCGGCAACGTCCTGCTGGGCGCGCCGATGTTCCCGATCGTTGAAACGGCCCTCGGCGTCGGCAAGGCGCTGACGATCGGCGCGTTCGTGCGCACCACCCGGCTCGCGCCGACGTTGGATTTGCTCGTGTCGAGCGGCGACGCGACGTTGCTCTCCGAGCCGAACCTGGTCACGCTGCCCGGGACGGCCGCAAGCTTCCTCGTCGGCGGCGAAGTGCCGATCCCATACGCCTCCGGCGTCGGACAGGTCGCCATCGTGTACAAAGAATACGGCGTCCGGCTCAACATCACGCCGACGCTGCTCGGCAGCGGCGCCGTCGAAGCGAAGATCACGCCCGAGGTCTCGGACCTCGACTTTCAGAACGGCGTCAGCACCGGCGGCTTCGTGATTCCGGCGCTGCGCACCAGCCGCCTGACCACCGACGTCGTCACGCAGTCCGGTGAGAGCATCGTGCTTGGCGGACTGATGCGCCACGTCGAGCAGCGCTCGATCCAGAAGGTCCCGCTCCTCGGCGATCTCCCGATCATCGGCAAACTCTTTCGCTCGACGCGCTACCAGTCGTCGCAGACGGACATCATCTTCGTGATGACGCCGACCGTGATCACGAAGTGACGGCGCTGCTGCGGATGCTCGCCGACGACTCCGGGATCGCGGTGGTCCAATATGCCGTCATCACGGCCGTGCTGTCCGTCGCCATGATCGGTGCGCTGGCGACGATCGTCACGATCTGCACGACCACGTACGGGACGACCAGCACCAACCTCAGCGGCCTGGGGACGTCGCCGCCGTGACCGGCTTTTCGCGCGGCGCAGCGCTGGTCGAAACGGCGTTCTCGATCGGGATCGCCATGATCGTGCTGCTCGCCACGATGCAACTCGGCGCGCTCGGATTCAAACAGTCGACGCAGGACGGCGCGGCGTTCGTCGCGGCGCACACCTACGCACAGAGTCCGGTCTCCGGCGTGGCGCGCGCCACGACGGCCGCGAACTCCGTCTTCGGCACGATCCCCACCGCCGGGATCGCCGTCGCGCCGGCCAGCGCGTCGGTCACCGCGACGATCGCGACGACCGCGTCTGCACCGAGCATCCCCGGCGCCCCGGCAGCGATCGGGCTGCGCTCCGGCGCGACCGAACGCGTGACGCCGCTCGCGGGGACGCTGGGCGCGTTCACGAGCACCGACGTGCTCACCAACTACCGCGACGCGTCGGGCAATCCCGCCGTGAACCGTCCGCTCGGGATCGCGCAGCCCGGCCTGCCCCAACAGTCGAACTGCGACAACTACAACTGGGACGGTTACGGCTGGGGCGACGACGGTGAGGGCTATTGCGGCTGCGATTGGAACTATTATTACTACTACTATACCGGACCGTTCGCCGAATGGAGCTGTCGCCAGGCGACGTATGCCGGGCTCGCCTTTCCGTCGACGCGGCCGCACAGCGGGTATTACACGACCGGACCCTACTCGGTGTGGGACGTGACGATGTCGTGGAGCCCGCTCTACGTGGTTTACGGCTGGGACGACGGGAGAGCGTGCTCGTGAACCGCGAGGGTGAACGCGGGCAGACACTCCCGCTCTGGACCCTGTCGATCGCGGCGACGCTGACGCTGCTGTTCTTCATGACGAACTACACGAACACGGTGCGCTGGCAGATTCGCGCGCAGAGCGCCGCGGACAGTGCCGCCGCGGCCGGCATCTCGACGGACGCCAACATGTACAACGAGAAGACGACGCTGCAGTTCGCGGCGGCCGTCGAGGAGACGCGGATGCGGTACTTGCTCCAGTCGATGGTCAACGTCGTCAACGATCCGAGCCACTGCGGGTCGTCGAGCGCGTGCGACGCGGACTACGTCAAGCTGCTCGCGGCGTACAACGCCGCGCAAGCGAAGTACTCACAGGTCGTGTCGTCGATGACGGCGGCTCAAGCCTACGCGGGCGGAGGCCTGGTCAACGGCGCCGACAAGGCGGTCGCGCTGTCGTCGACCAGCTGTGCCGTCTTCGATTGCGCCTTCACGTACACGACGAAGATCAAGGGCGCGTCCGAATCGGTCGACGTCATCGCGTGCAAGAAGATCCCCCTCTTGTCTCCCACCTTGCTCGGCAACGCGGCAGGCGCGACATTCTCGGCGATCGGCCATTCGCTGGCCGTCCTCTCGCCGATCAACGAGACGTTCGTGCCCGGGAACGTGAACCCGAGTACAGGCGTGGCGTACCAGCCCGACGAGTCTCCCGCCGGAGCCGGCGTGTCGTCTGAATACGGCGTCTCGTTCAAGAGCCTCAGCGTCAACATGACGTGGTACGTGGCGGGATCCGTGCGCCCGGCCGCGGCCGTCGCCGGCTACGGGTGCTCATGATGCACGCGCAGCGCGGACAAGCCCTCATCGAGACCGCGGTCTTCCTGCCGATCGCGCTCGTGCTGATGTTCGCGGTCCTCTACTTCGCGCGTTTCGGCATCCTCGAAGAACGCGCCCAGAGCGCGGTCCGTTACGGTGCGACGGTCTCGTACGAAGGGTCGGCCACCTACGGCGCGGCTCAGATCTACTCGACGATCGCCGCGAACGCGGCGCCGTCGGGGCTCTGCCCGGCCGCCGTCGTCACCGACACCGTCAGCACGCTCAACGGCTCGCGCAGCGGTTCCCTGGCCCAGGGGTTCTGGAAGACCGACTCGGTACCCGCGGCGACCTGCAGCATCACGACCGCCGGCTTCACCGCCGCGTCGACCGACGCGTACCGCTACCTCAGCGTCACCACCCACAACGTCAGCGGCACTCTGCTCATGCCGTCGTATCTCTCGGCGACGCTCGGCGCGAACGGCACCGTGTCGGCCTCACTCGGGTACGTCCATACCGCCTCGCCGGCGCTGATCATGTATTGCACCAGCCACGTCGGCGCGTCGGTTGTCGCGGCGCTCGGCGGGACGTACACCGTCCACGGCAACTGTTAGTAGCTAGCCGGCTTCGAGCAGGTGCTTGAGGTCGGCGGACGGCTCTACGTCGAGCTCGCTTCGCAACAGCGCCTTGTACGCGCGGTACTCGAGGATCGCCGCGGAGCGATCGTTCGCCGCGATGTGCGCGCTGATCGCGATCTGACGGGCGCTCTCGTTGAGCGGGTCGAGTTTGGTCAACGCCTGGGCGATGCCGAGCGCACGGACGTCGTCGCCCTCGTGCAGCGCGCGCGCGGCGATATACGCGCCGACCTCGTGCGTCGCAGCTTCGAGTGTCTGCTCGACCGGTTCGAACCATTCCCAGTCCGCGAAGGCCGCCGGCCGCCCGCGTATGAGGCATTCGAAGGTCGCTTCGAGCTGCGGCATCTCGGTCGCCGGCACCGTGTCGCGCCGGATCCGCTCCAGCGTGCGCTGCAGCCGGCGCAGGTCGACGTCGATCTCCGGTGCGAGCGCGTAGCCCCCGCGGGAGACGACGATCGCGCCGGGGGACGCGAGCTGCTGGCGCGTGCGATGCACGCACATCTTCAGCGCATTATACGCCGATTCGTCCTGCAGGTCGGGCCACAGGCGATCGACCAGACGGTCTCGCGTGACCGTTTGCGCTTCGACGGCGAGCGCGAGGAGCAGCGCGAGCACGCCTTCGGAGACGTCGATGCGCTCGTCGCCGCGCGACACCGTGCCGTCGGCGAGCGAGATCATCAGCGGAGCGTCCTCGGCGGCGACGACGATCGACGTACGGTGACGCAGGCGGTTCACCAGCGGGGCCAACATCCCGCGCACGTCGCCGAGTTCCGACAACGCCGCGACCGAGTCGCGCAGCGGAGCGGATTCGATCGTATCGCACAGCGCGAGCGCTTCGCGCAGGCGTCCGCGCGCCGAACCGAATTTCTCGGCGGCAGCGACGCGCGCGAGCACCTTCATCAGCGGGCCGTCGGCGATGTCGGCGGCTTGGATTGCGGCTTGCACGTAGCGCGCGGCGAGCGCCCCGTCCTGGGCGTCGGCGGCGGCGATCAGGAACGCGCGCGCGTCCCACAAGGGTGCGTCGCTGTGGTCGACCCGCGGCGCGCGTCCGCAGGCCGCCAGCGAAAAGCGCAGCAGCGCGGGAATGTCGTAGCGCTCGACCAGGGCGACGAGACCCGTGCGGTACGTCTCGAAGAGGGCGTCTTCGCCGGCGAGCCAGGAACCGAACACCGCCTCGGCCAGCGCGAGCCCGATCAGCGGGACGGCGCGCCCGCTGCGCGCGAGCGAGACCATCCGTTCGAGCGCTTCGTGCTCCACCTCCCAGCGCGCGCGCGCCCGAGCCGCCTGCACTTCGAACCGAAGCAGCTGGGAGAGCCAAACCGGGTTGCCGTGGATTCGGCGCCGTAGCGGCTGCCACAGCCGCATGCCGTCCTCGAAGTGCCCGAGGTGGCCGAACAGCGCCAGCCGTGCGGTGAGCAGCACCAGTTCCGGACCGTTCGCCGGTTCACCGTCCTCGAGCGGTGCTGCGTCGATCAACGCGGCGGCCTCGGCGCTTCGTCCGGCGTCGAGAAGCGCGAGGACAGCGACCCCGAGCGCGGCCTTGTCGAGTGCCGGCGTTTCCCCGCGCGTCGATTCGAGCACGGAAAGGGCTTCGCGCGGAAGGTCGCGCGAGGGTTCGATGAGCCGTCGCGCCGACAAGATCGCCAGCCGAATCTCCGGGTTCCTCGCGAGCCCGGCCTCATCGTCGCTGTACGAGCCGCCCGAGGGACGCATCCCGACCAGCGTCAGGAAACCGCCCTCCGCCTGCGTCGCGCAGTCGGCGGCGGCACCGATGTCGTCGGCCATGAGATAGCACTCCGCCGCGCGTGCGAAGCGTTCGTCGGCGACGAATCGCTCCGCCATCGACCGCATCGCGGCGGTGAGCTGGCGGCTATGCCGCTGCGCAACGGTCCGCCGGACGAGCGGATGAAGCTCGACGCGCTCCTGTGCGCCGCGGCGGGCGAGCTGATGCACGCGCACGAGATCTGCGATCGCACCGGACTCACCGTACGCGGCCTCGATCTCGGCATCGGTGAGGTCGCTCCAGCCGGAGGCGGCGATTAACGCGCGCAGCGCCGGAGCCGGCAGCTTTCCGATGACCTGCGCGTCGACGTACTCGAAGAGCTCGCTCAGTAGCGCATCCGGAACCGTGTCGAGCTGCGGATCGAACGCGCCTTCTTGCATGAGCCGCTGGAGATAGAGCGCGACGACCGGCCAGCCCTCGGTGAAGCGAGAGGCACGGAACAGGGCGGTTGCGTCCGCCTCCGTCTCGGCGAAGAGCTGCGACATCTCGGCCTGGTCGAAGCGCAGGTCGTCGGCGCGCAGCATTGCGATGAGGTGCGGAGCGGCGAAGTCGCTGAGCTCGATGGTGAGCGCCCGGCGCGCGCACATGATCAGCTTCCCGGTAGCCGGACGCGAACGAACGAGCGCCGCGATGGCGTTGAGCACACCGGGATCGGTTGCGTTCTCCAGGTTGTCGAGGATCAGCGTGATCGGTTCGGGATAGGCGTTCCACGCCGCGACGAGGCCGGGCAGGCTGCCGCCCGCCCCTTCCGCGAGGACCGGGACCGCGGCGAGCGCTTGCGCGAAAGCGGCAGCATCCGGCGTCACGTTCGCGTCGACGATCGCCCAGTGCGAATCCTCACGCGCGATGCGCTGCGCGATGTAGCTCTTGCCGTACCCCGCCGGCGCGACGAGCGCGATCAGCGGCGCCGCCGATCGGCGGATGCGCTGCAGCACCCGGCGACGGTCTACGAGCACGCCCATGCTTGTCGTTTGCCACAGACGATGCTGCGGTAAACGTGTCATTCGGCCCAGAAGCGGGCGAGCGATTGCAGCAACCACCTGCGGGTCGCGCGGTAACGCGTCGGTAACGCGCGGATCGGCGCGCAACGGACCGCAACGGGTTACGGGCGCCTGCGAAAATCGCCGAGTGAAACGCTTAACGCTGACGCTCGCACTCGTCGCAGGCACCGTCTCTGCCGCTCTTCCGGTCGTGTCCTTCGCGACGGCCCCGCCATCGATGGTGAGTTCCTCCCAAACGGTCGAGACGACGATCGCGATCGCGCTCGTGAATCCGAAGTCGCCGGTCGCAATCGACGCTGACGCGTGTTCGCTCGCGGCCGATCTCAACAGCGAGCGCGCCAAGCGCGGTGTGCCACCGTTGACACGCGATGCGGCGCTCGACCGGATCGCCTACGCGAAGGGCGTCGACATGGCGGCGCGCGGATACTTCGGGCACACCGACCCGGCCGGCGTGACGTTTGCGGATCGCATGCGTGCGGCGCATTGGGCGACGGCGTACGTCGCCGAGAACATCGCCTTCGACCGCGACGAGCCCCATGCGAACGCGGCGTTCGTCAACAGCCCCGGCCATTACGCCAACATGATCGACCCGAACGAGCGTCGCCTCGGTGTTGCGGTCGTCACCGTCGGCCACGGCGAGACGTTCTACGTCCAGGTCTTCTCCGGAAACTGAGTCCGGGGTCACATAGTAACACGGCGGTAACGCGCAGAGCGGTTCGCAACGGACCGCCGCGGGTTACGGGCGATTGCGATAATCGTCGTGTGAAAGGCTTCATGCTAACGCTCGCGCTCCTCTCGAGCGCCATCCCGGCGGTTCTGCCCGCCCAGGCATTCGCTCGTCCCGCGAGCGATCTCGCCCCGGCCGACCGGTATTTCGGCCAGCTCCAAATGAGCATCCTCGGCGTGCGCAACTCGCTGCACGATCTGGCGCTCCGCATCGACGCGCGCCCGGAAGAGGCGAACCAGGTGTATGGCAAGACCGTGCTCGTCGAAGACGCGCTGCGCGATTGGTCGCAGAAGTTTCCGAACGACCCGTGGATCCCCAAGTATCTGTACAGTCTGGCCGAGCTGTACCGCAAGATCGACACCGAGGACGCTCGCGTCCGCAAGAACGACACGCTGGACTGGCTGATCACGTCGTACCCCGCCAGCGATTACGCCAAGATGGCCCGGATCTAAGCGCTCCCGGCGAGCGTTTAGAAGCCGGCGGCGAGCCGCGTGCGGATCGCCTCCGGCGGCATCGGGCGCGCGACCCAGAAACCTTGAATCGCGTCGCAGTGCAGGCGCCGCAGGCGCTCCGCCTCCGATCGCTGTTCGACCCCTTCGCCGATCACCGTCGCGCCGATCTCGTGCGCGAGCTCGATGACGCTGTGCACCACCGCCCCCTTGATCGGGTCTGTGCGCATCCCGCTCACGAACGAGCGGTCGATCTTCACGACGTCGAGCGGCAGTTCGGCCAGATAGTTCAGCGAGCTGTAGCCCATGCCGAAATCGTCCAGGCAGATCCGCACGCCGCGCCCGCGCAGCGCGTTCAAGCGTTCCACGCCCGCGCCGAGCTGCTCGATCATCGCCGTCTCCGTCAGCTCCAAGTCGATGTCGCTCATGCTGATGCCGGTGCGTTCCACGGCACCGAGGAGCTCGCCCAGCAGAACCGGGCCGCGCAGCTGGTGCGCGGAGACGTTGATCATGAGCTTCGGCCGCTGCGCGTCGGCCAGGTGCCACCCGGCGTAGTCTTCGGTCGCCATGCGAATGACGCGGGTCCCCAAGGCGGCGATGAAACCGCTGCGCTCGGCGACGGGGATGAACTCGGCCGGAGAGACGGAGCCGAGCTCCGCCGAGCTCCACCGCAGCAGCGCCTCGACGCCGATGACGTGCCGGCTCTCCAGCGAGATGACGGGCTGGTAGACGAGCGAGAACTCGGACGCGGGCGCGGCGCGCAGATGACGGTCGATCGCGTCGGCGCGGCGCGCCTCCTGCTGCATGTCCGGCGTGAACGGGCACACGATCGCGTGACGCCCGGTCCGGTGCAACGCGGTCAACGCGTGCGCGAGCATCTCGCTCGCGGGCCGGGGCGCGTCGGTCGCGACGTCGAAACCGACGCGCGCGTTGACGACGACGCCGTCGTTGATCGGAAGCGGGGCGATGAAGGCGGCGACGACCAGCTCCGCGCAGGCGCGCGCCGAGAGTATGCTGCCGATCGACGGGCACAGCGCGACGAAGACGTCGGTGGAGTGGACGAACATCGAGCAGTCGGCGGGGAGCGCGTCGCGGACAACCGCCGCCGCGGCCTGGGCGACCGCGTCGGCGAGACCCGTCTCGACCCGGTGGACGATGGCGTAATCCAGTCGAATCGCGAAGACCGCGGTTCCGAGCGCGGGCGCCGCACCGGCGAACGCGTCCGAGAGCGCCGCCCGGTTCGGAATCCCGACGACCGGGTCGAGGCGGGCCAGCTGGTGCAGCCGTTCTTCGTTGCGGATGCGATCGGTCACGTCGAGCACGGTTCCGATCATGCGGGGCCCGGTGTCGTCCTCGATGATCCGGGCGCGCGATCGGCACCAACGCACCACCTCGTTCAGGACGATCCGGTACTCCGCTTCGAAGGGCTGCAGCTCGGCGATCGCGTCGCGCATCGTGGCGGCCGCAACAGCGTCGTCGGGGTGCACCAGCGAGAGCAGGGCGGCGACCGGAATGCGGCGCTCGCCGGGCGACGTTCCGAACATCTCGAGCATCGCGTCTGATCCTTCGAGTGATCCCGCCCCCGGTTCGAGCATCCAGCTTCCGAGGCCGGTGAGCGTCTCGGCATGCCCCAGCATCGCGAGGCTCGCGCTGAGCCGGCGGTAGGCCGTGCGCCACTCCGTGACGTCGAAGACGATCGTCATCCGCGCATCGTGCCCGTCGAAGCGCAGCGGATCGGAGGTGGCCGTGCGGACGAACATGTCGTGGCCGGCAGCGGTTCGGTGATGCGCTCCGGTGTTGCTCCCGGAGAGCTCGTCGATCGCGCCGGTGACGATGTCGGCCGGTTCAGGCGCATCCTCGTGCGGACGAACGTCCTGCACCGTCATGCGCAGGAAGCGTTCGCGCGTGTAGCCGTACCTGCGCACCGCGGCGTCGTTGACGGCCAGAAACGCGAGCGTCTGCACGTCGTAAACCCACGCCGGCTGCACCGACTCGGCGAACAAAAAAGTGCGGCTCGACTGCCGCTCATCCGGTCTCACACCCAACGCCCACACTCCCGACGACGTCCGGTCGAGCCGTTGTTTGCTCTTCCCGGACGCGTTTCTTCCCAGGTTCCCGTCACGCCGGCCGGTCCCCTCGTCGGAGAAGAAAGCGTCAGGACGCCCGCCGGCAATGGTGTGGAACCAGACGGCTCGACCTGCCGCGCTCGCCCGGGGCGTCGCGATCGTGCATCCATGCGATCGCGTTCCGGATATTGCGGCGTTCTCGGCTCAGTGACCAGCATCGTCCATCTGGTCGAGCGCGTCTGATAGAAGAGTGTTCGGACTGCCGCTTCCCGATCTCCAGCGCTCGGTTGCGGAGAGCGGCGATGTTCCCGGGATTCTTTACGCGCCGGGCGTCGCGATCGCGGTACGCAGTCGGTCACGCTCGAGCCGTGCCGCGAACGTCTCGGCGGTTACCGGCGCGCCGAGCAGGAAGCCTTGTGCCTCATCGCATTCCATCGCACGCAGCGCGTCGAGATGCTCCGCGTTCTCGACACCCACCGCGACGACGCGAATCCCGCGTAGATGCGCCAACTGCACCGCGGCGCGGGCGGCCTCGGTGGCGAAGCGGTCGCTGCCTAGCTCGCCGACGAACGGACGCGCGAGTTTCAGCGTGTCGACCGGCAGCGCGCCGAGATCGCGCAGCGAGCTGTAGCCGGTGCCGAACTCGTCGATCGCGATGCGCACGCCGAGCCGTCGCACCGCATCGAGCGTGCGCCGCGACTGCTCGTCCTGGCTCGTCATCGACGGACCCGTCAGTTCGATCTCCAGGTACTCCGCGGCCAGCGACGTGCTCTCGAGGATCCCGCTGACCTGCCGCATGAAGTCGGGATGCGCGATCTGCCGCGCCGACACGTTGACCGTCATGCGAATCGGCGCGAGCCCTGCGCGCTGCCAGCGCCGGCTCTGCGCGCAGGCTTCGCGCAGCACCCACTCGCCGAGCCGCAAGATCGCGCGGCTCTCCTCCGCGATTGCGATGAACTCGGTCGGCGAGACGGGTCCAAGGCCGGGACAGTCCCAGCGCATCAGGGCTTCGGCGCCGACGACATCCGCCGAACGAAGCGAGACGATCGGCTGGAACACGAGGCTGACGCGACCGTCGAGCACGGCGTGGCGGAGATTGCGTTCGATCGTCGCGTACCGATCGTGCCGGCGCGCGATCTCGGCGTCGAACAGCTGCACGCCGGTACCGCTCGCGACCGCGTGCTCGAGCGCGGCTTCGGCGTCGCGGATCTGCGCTGCGAGATCGGTTCCCCCGGCCGCGATCCCGACGCTCGGCGTGCCGCTGATCTCTTCGCTGTCGTCGGCCATCGGGCGCTCGAACGCGGCGAGCAACCGCTTGGCCAAGCCCAGCGCGGCGCGCGCGCGGCCGCCGTGCAGCCGGATCGCGAAGGTGTTTTCCGCATAGCTCACCAGCGTCGCGTCGCCGGGAACCATGCCGGCGATCGCGCCCGCCGCGT
>OCZT010005278.1_pt1 | contig 12931 bp, 16 predicted proteins | sample 1539031 | NCBI WGS metagenome assembly OCZT01 (sample SAMEA3539308, study PRJEB22396) | soil metagenome | biome: tundra; feature: field; material: soil | place: USA | collected 2010-05 | depth 0.15 m | reverse complement strand
GTGGCGAGTCTCGTAGGCTACCTGGCTGAGATTGCCGAGGGTGGAGTGGATGCGTCGGGGATTGTAGAAGGCCTCGATGTACTCGAAGATTGCGCTCCTGGCCACAGCTCGGGTGGGCCAAGGGTGGTGGTAGACCAGGTCGGACGTCAAGGTGGCGAAGAAGCTCTCGGCGACGGCGTTGTCCCAGCAGTTGTGGGCCGGCTGAGGCTGGAACGGATGCCGTGGGCATCCAGGACCGTGGTGTAGGCCTCGGCCGTGTACTGGCAACCGCGGTCGGCGTGGTGGATCAGCTCGGGTGCTGGACCGCGTCGAGCCAGGGCCATGCGCAGGGCATCCAAGGGCAACTCGGCGCGGAGGTGACCAGCCATGGACCAGCCCACCACCCGCCGGGAGTAGCAGTCCAGGAGGACCGCCAGGTAGAGCCAGCCCTCCCAGGTGCGGATGTAGGTGATGTCGCCCACCCAGAGCCGGTTGGGGCCGGTCGGTGCGAAGTTGCGCTGGACCAGATCGGGGATCACGGTCAGCGGGTCAGAGATGGTGGTCCGGCGGAAGCGCCGCTGATAGCGCCCGGCCAGACCTGCCAGGCGCATCAGCCGGGCCACCCGCTTGCGGGAGTGGCAGTGGCCCATGGTCTGCAGTTCGGCACGCACACGAGGAGCGCCCTACGTCTGCCGGCTTCGAGCATGGATGGCAGTGATCCTCTCGGTGAGCCCGGCATCAGACTGGGCCCGCTCGGACAGTGGCTGACGGTGCCAGTGCTAGTAGGGGGCGCGGGAGACCTGCAGCACGCGCCAGAGGGTTCTGACCACGTGATTGACCTTCTCCATCTCGATGAACCGATAGCGGCTCACCTGGTCTCCTTGGCGAAGAAAACCGCTGTCTTCTTGGGGATTGTCCGCTCCTCTTCCAGCAGCCGAACCTGGCGCCGCCGCCGGCCCAGATCCTCACGCTCGGCCGCTGTCAAACCGCCGTGGACTGCTGCCCTGCGTCTCGGCCCGCTGCACCCAGCCCCTCACCGCGCTCTCGGTCAGGTCGAGGTCCCGACTAACCTCCGGGATGCTCTTCCCGCTTGCCCGCACCAGGCCAACCACTTCGGCCTTGAATTCGTCGGTGAACCGGCGTCGCTCTCGTCGACCCATCTGGACCTCCTTCGTGGGGTTCGTTCCCACATCATGGTGGTCCGTCCTAACGGGTCAAGCTCAGTCAGTTTCTTGCTCCTGGCCGCGCTGTGGACCTTCTAAATGCGTTCGGGCTTGAGCTTCGCAAGCTCCTCTTTGCCGATTATGGGGTTGACGTGCTCGTTCAGCCAGCCGCGGTAGGTCCTATATGTCTTGCCTTGAACCTGGTGCCCCTTACGGCCAAGCCAACCCTGGAGATAGTTCTCCAGGGTCAGATGCTCACCAGGTGCAGAGGCATCCTGCTGCTTCTCTTGTAGAAGGTTGAGCAACTTGGTGTGGACCTCGGGCTTGGTGGCACCGTAGACCACTTTCCGACGAGGCCGACCATTAGGGCCCGGGCCCCATGAGACAGCGCCAACCCACCGGCCATCCTCCCGGTGCCAGATCGAGTCCTCACCCTGGCCTCTCTTGGTTACCGCTCTGTCTCCATGGGCGGTTAGCCTATCGCTATCATCTGACCCGGGGAAGTTGCCTGCTCAGCACCTCGACCCAGCAGGCCCAGCGAGGATCCCAAAGCCGGGCAGCCCTAAGATCAGTCGGATCTTGAGTGGCTTGTGAGAGGAGAAGCTCCAGCAACTCCGTTGCAGGAGCGGGGGATAGGGACGTCGCGGTGCCAGTCCCAGAGACTCTTGAGGATCAGTTCGGGCTCGCGACCGCCGGCATCCTCGGCACCGAGGTGCCTGACGAGGGTCTCCGGGAGGTACCCCGCTGCGTACAACCGTTTGGGTGCCTCTCTCGTGTTGTTGCGGGGGCGACAGGACCGTCGGCAACGGTATCTCCACCTCTCGCGACGGACATCCGATACCGACGAGTCCGCTCGGGGCCCCGGCGTCCATCGGTCTCCCTGCCGCTGAGGGTGGGCCTACGCGTCGGGGTGCCACTCCTGGTGCCTGTGCTGAGGACCAAGGCAGAGGCGAAGATCGGATACGGAAAAATCCCCATACGCGCTCGGAGCTGGCTGCGGAATTGGATAGCCGTTTTGAAGAACACCCGGACGCCAAGATCATTCGCAGTCTTCCCGGACTCGGTCCTGTCCCTGGCGCCCGGGCGCTGGGCGAGTTCGGCGACGCGCCGGACCGCCATGCGGATGCTAAAGCACGCAAGAACTACGCGACCACCTCGCCGGTGACCCGGGCTTCCGGCAAACTCCGCCTGGTGGTGGGCCGCCGAGGCGGCACTCGCCGCCTGGGCGAGGTCTGCCTGCACTGGGCGTTTGGCCCATTCATAACTTCACCGGGCGCTCGCGCCTACTACGACTCCTTGCGGGCCCGGCGGAAGACGCGTGGCCAGGGATTGCGAACCGCGGCCAACCGACTGGTGGGGATCCTGCACGCGTGCCTGGCGAAGAGGGTTGAGTACGACGAGGTAGTGGCCCGGCCAGCCGCCGCGAAGAAGGCCGCATGAGCGTTCCCTGCCGGGAACATATGTTCCTCTTGACTTATCCTGGTGGGATGTCTTGACAGACAACTTGATCCAATATAGGGTGTCACGATCGGGGTGGCGGCGTTCGGCTCGGTCAAGGCAACAGCCGCTTTGGGGAGGGGGCGACAGATGATCACGGACCAAGGAGCGACGACTAACGAGCCTCGGCTCAGGCGCAACAACCTGAGTTTGCCGAACGCCATTGCACTGTCGGCCGCGCTGATGGGCCCAGTCCTAGCGGTCATCCTCAACGCTCCTGCGGCCGGTCCCTCGGCCGGGTCTGCCTTGGTGCTCGCGTTTCTGATCTCGATGATCGTCTGCCTTTTCACCGGAAACACCTTGATCCAGTTTGCTCGACAGTTGCCTTCGTCGGGCTCCTTCTATACGTTCACTAGCCGCGGACTCGGAAGTGGCGCCGGATTCTTCACGGGCTGGCTGTTCTTCGGTGCCTATGCTGCTCTTTCCGCGGGCTTGTTCGGAGCCAACGGCTTCTTCGCCCAGAACTATGTAGAGGCGACCTTCCACACCAACCTTCCGTGGTGGCTTTACGGCGCCTTCTTCACAGCGATCGTGTTTATGCTCTCTTATCGAAGCATCAAGAGCTCCGTCAGAGTGGACCTGGCCCTCCTCATCGTCGAGGTGGTGGTGTTCTTGGTCCTGGCAACCATCGCGATCATCAAGGCTGGCCATGGTAACTCGCTTGTCGGATTTACCCCCGCCGGCAGTCACCACGGACTCAGCGGCATCGGGCTTGGGGTCGTGTTCGGAATTCTGTCGTTCATCGGCTTTGACGCCGCCGCAACCCTCGGCGAGGAGTCCAGAAATCCCAAGCGAACCATTCCGCTGGCCGTTGGAGGCGCCGTTCTCCTGGTCGGGCTGTTCTACGTGTTTGTCATGTACGGCCTGGTAGCCGGCTACCACCTCAATAGTGCTTCCGGCCTGAAGTCGTTCGTGACCGACCCCACTCCCTTCGTGACCCTGGCTCACCGCTACGCTCCTTGGCTGGTGGAGCTGGTCGACCTCTGCGCGATCGCCGGACTTTTCTCGGCCTTCTTGGCCTTGCAGAACACCACTATTCGGGTCATCTTCTCCATGGGTCGGGAAGGCGCGTTGCCGCCCTTCTTGGGAGTCGTGCATCCTAAGTACCACTCTCCTCATAGGGCGATCTATGCTCTCACGATCTTCACCGTCGTCACCGCTCTCCCCATCGGAGTCTGGCTCGGCCCTGGTCCCACCGGCCTGTACGGGTTCACTGGGTCGATCGGCACGGTCGGCGTGGTGATCGTCTACATGCTCTGCAACCTCGCCCTGATCCGGTACTTCTATCACCATAAGAACTTCAACTTCATTCTCCACGTGGTCTTCCCGATCTTGGGCATCGTGGGTCTGATCTACCCCCTGTGGGAGACCGTCATCCCGGGCCAGGCCTTCCCGTACAACTTGGTCCCGTACATCGTCGGCCTCTACATTCTGTGGGGGCTCGGAACGTACGTCTATCTCCGTCGCTCTCCAGAAAAGCTGGCGGCCTTCGGATCGGTGGTGTTAGAGGAGCCCATCGTGCGCGCTGAGGAAGGCGGTATCCTTGACGCTCCCCTGGAACCACCTGCACACTGAGGCGAAGGGACATCACCGATGCTAGAGGTCGATGGCCGGCAAGTCTACACGACCCTCGACGAGCTGATCGAGCCCGCCCACACGGCTCTTGTGGTGGTCGACATGCAGAGAGACTTCTGTCTCCCTGGAGGCGCGTTCGACCAACAGGGCATAGACATCTCAATGTATCCCGACATGATACCCAGACTCGCCAGGCTGCTGCGTGCAGCGAGGGAGGTTCGCACCACGGTGATCTTCATTCAGATGACCGTGCTTACCGGAAGGCGGAGCGAATCTCCGGCTCAGATCAGGTTCAACATGCGAATGCACCTTCAGGACCACGGGCCGCTGAAGCCGCTTTGGTACACTATCGACGGGAGCCAAGGGCAAGAGATTATCCCAGAGCTGGCACCGGCCGAGGGCGATCTGGCGGTGCGTAAGTACCGATCCAGCGCCTTCTGGGGAACCAATCTCGACATGCTCCTCCGAAGCAACGGGCTTAAGACACTGGTGATGACCGGCTGCACGACCGAAGGTTGCGTTGAGTCGACGGCGCGCGACGCGCTTTTCAACGATTACTACGTCGTGATGGCGGAGGACTGCGTTGCCAGCGATGACCGAGAACAGCACGAGGCATCCCTACTACTCATGAGACATCGGTTCGACGTGGTTGCTTCTGGGGACGTGATAAGCACTTGGCGGTCACGCACCGGGTAGGCGAACACAGGCATCCACCGCGGACGGGCGAGTCGTAGTCATGCACAGAGCGAGCATGGCGCAGGTGGTCAACCAATCAGGGAGAGTACCACGATGGGAAGGCTTGACGGCAAGAGAGCGATCGTGACGGGCGGGGCGCGCGGGATTGGCGCTGCCATCGCCGAGGCCTTCGTCAGAGAGGGTGCCACCGTGGCGGTGGCTGATGTCAGACCGGAGTCCGACTCGGGAGAGATCCTGGCCGGCCTGCGCGCCAGCGAAGGGCAGGCCACTTACCTCCAGACGGACGTCTCGAACCAAGAGCAGGTTGAGTCGATGGTGGAGCGCGTCCTAACTCACTTTGGGCAGATCGACATTCTGGTCAACAACGCCGGCATCTTTGGTCAGGTGCTTCTCGCAGAAATGACGGTTGCGGAGTGGGACCGGATTATGAGCGTTAACCTCCGCGGGGTCTTCCTCTGTACCCGATTCATCCTTCCCCACATGCTGGCCCAAGGCCATGGCAAGATCATTAGCATTGCATCTAACCTCGGCCAGATTGGCGGTACGGAGATGGTGCATTACAGTGCCAGCAAAGGCGGAGTAATTGCCTTTACTAAGGCGCTCGCGCGTGAGGTCTCCACCAAGGGCATTCAGGTGAACGCCATAGCGCCTGGCCCGATTCTGACGGACATGATGAAACTCGAGACTAAGGAGTGGCGCGACCAGAAACTATCGGAGCTGGCGCTAGGCCGGTTCGGTCAAGCCTACGAGGTCGCACCCACGGCCGTATTCCTTGCTTCGGACGACTCGAGCTATTATGTCGGGCAGACTCTCAGTCCCAACGGCGGAGACACGATGCTATGAGGACATCGTGGGACTTCTGGTGCAATTCGGCGCGGGGCTCCGACACCTGCCCCAGGCGAGCGCGCTCGCGTATGGGAGCAAAAGTGACTCTGTCTAAGCACTGGAGATAGAGCGATGTTCAGCCTCGACAACCGCGTAGCGTTGGTGACAGGCGCGGCGTCGGGAATCGGCGCGGCGACGGCTTGCGCCATGGCCGAGGCGGGCGCCGATGTTGTGCTGGGATGGTACCCCCCTGACGGCCACGAGGTGGACCCAGTCCGGGCGGAGGTTGAGTCCCATGGACGACGGGCCCTAGTCCAAATTCTTGATGTGCGCGAGTCCCGCGCGGTTGATGCCTGTGTCGACGCGACGGTCAAGACCTTCGGACGGATCGACATCGTGGTGGCCAACGCTGGAATTGCGCGGACCGTTCCCACCCTGGAGCTCACCGATGAGGCATGGGATGAGACGGTAAACATCGATCTCACTGGGACTTGGCGTTGCTTTCGAGCTGCGCTTCCCCACATGGTGCGAGCTGGGCACGGACGCTTGCTAGCCACCTCGTCGGTCGCAGGAACGGTCCAGGCCTGGCCAGAGCATGTTCAGTACGCGGCGTCGAAGGGAGGAATACTCGGCATGATCATCTCCCTGGCCATCGAATTTGGGCCCCACGGGATAACCGCCAACGCGGTGGCGCCAGGGGTGATCGAGTCCGCCCAGTCGCTCGATCCCGTGAATTCGTTAGGGCGGCAGGGAGTCGACCTAGCGGCTAAGAACAACCCGACTGGTCGCGGCGGTCAGCCCTCGGACGTAGCGCATCTACTGGTCTACCTGGCCAGCGACGAAGCACACTTCATGAACGGGCGCCTTCACGTCATCGATGGGGGACGATCGCTTTCGGTGCGGGATGTGGACCTTGGCTAGGACGCTCAGCGCTAGGGCTCGGGCGCTGGCTCCCTCCCTAACGCTTGCCGTTGACGCCAAGGCGAGGGCCCTCAAGCAGGCGGGCGTCGATCTGATCAATCTCAGTATCGGCGAACCGAACTTCGAGACCCCGGAAGCAGCCAGCCAGGCCGGCATTGAGGCAATTCGGTCAGGCTTCACCAAGTACACATTGAGCCCCGGGACTCGCGAACTGCGCCGGGCTATCGCGGACAAACTCGAGCGTGAGAATGGCCTCCGTTACACGGAGGAGCAGATCGTGGTGTCGAACGGTGCCAAGCAAGCGGTGTTCACGGTGGTGATGGTGCTGGTAGATCCGGGCGACGAGGTCATCATCCTCTCCCCGTATTGGGTGAGCTACCCGGAGATCGTACGGCTGGCCGGAGGAACCCCGGTGATGGTGACACCGACGGGTCCTGGTCCCGCCGCCCTTGGTGAGGCGGTGCGCGCCGCCGTCACGCCAAGGTCCAAGCTGGTGATTCTGAACAGCCCCAACAATCCCACTGGCCACGTCTACGGCCGGCCCGAACTGGAGGCTCTCGCAGAGGTGGCGATCGAACGAGACCTGACCATACTCAGCGATGAGATCTACGAGAAGCTGGTCTACGGTGAGACTGAGTTCGTCAGCGTGGGGTCCCTTGGTCCGGAGGTCGCTCGACACGTAGTCACCGTGAACGGATTCTCCAAGGCCTACGCGATGACCGGCTGGCGTCTCGGGTACTCCGCTGCTTCGTCGGAGGTCGCCGAGGCAACTGCTGCCTTTCAGAGCCAGTGCACCTCCGCACCCTCGTCGATCAGCCAGGCGGCCGCGACCGCAATGCTCGCCGCCGATCAAGGTCCTCTGGAGTCCATGCGACGGGAGTTCGATGAGCGCCGCAGGTATGTGATCAGTCGACTCGTCGCCATTCCGGGGGTCGAGGTCGATATGGAGCCATACGGGGCGTTCTACATCTTCCCTAAGGTCTCGGCTCTAATCAGTGGGATGGCGGATGGGGGAGGCACCGGCGGTTCCCGCGCCTTAGCCGAGTTGCTTCTCCACAAGGCGCGGGTCGCCGTGGTCCCGGGAGCGGCCTTCGGGGCGGATGATCATATCCGGCTGTCGTACGCATCCACGATGAAGACCCTCCGCGAGGGTCTCAACCGGATAGAGTGCTTCGGTGCCGATCTTCTCGCTCTGTCGAACTGAGCGTTCAGCCTCAAACTGTCGTCTGATCGTCTGACCAGGCCTGTTCCAGAGCCAAGGCGATAGACGCCAATTCGGCGTCGCGGCCCATCCTTCCGATGATCTGGATACCAACCGGAAGTCCAGGACTTGCCAACGGGAGACTGAAGACCGGCTGTCCGGTATAGTTGAAGGCTCGGGTGAACCTGGTGAGAGGCTCGGTATTGACCAGCGGCTGGATCAACGGTGCCACGGCAGCCGTGGTCGGAACCAGCACTGCGTCGTAGCCATCCATCGCCTCCGCCACGGAGTCCCTGAAAGCATCACGGCGGACCATTGCATCGACGTAGTCGGCACCGCTGACCGTGTAGGTGGACCGCAGGCGCTCCAAGACGTCAACCCCGTAGCGTTCGGGGGACTCTGCGATCCAGCGACGGTGGTAGGCGGCGGCCTCGGAGTACATGAGGGCGAGACATCCCTTGGACAAGTCTGAAAGGGGAGGAAACGGAATCTCCGGCAGATCGGTCGTGGCCTTTGCCCACGCGACGCCGACGATCTCATCAAGGTCTGCGACCCAATCCGCGGGCACGGCGAGCCGGAGATCGCCGATGGCTGGCGCCTTCGTCGGTGTCCAGCCCACCTGTCGCGCCATCAACTCCACCCCGTGAGTGGCGGTCGTCACGTCGGAGGCGAGCGAACCGATCGTATCCAGGGAAAAGCTGAGTGGAAGCACACCGGTAGTGTCGATTGTGCCCAGAGTTGGCTTGAAACCTACTACGCCACAAAGTGCGGCCGGAATCCTTACCGACCCCCCAGTGTCGGTGCCGATTGACCAGTCACATAGGCCGGCGGCTACGGCTGCAGCCGACCCGCCTGAAGAGCCGCCAGAGATCCTAGTGACGTCCCTGGGATTCGGGACGGTCCCATAGTGTGGATTGATGGACGTGGAACCAAAGGCCCACTCATGCATGTTGGTCTTGCCGATTATCACGCAGCCCGACTCGCGAAGGGCGGCGACGAGGGGCGCGTCTTCCGCCTTCGAATCCATTGGGAGGACTGTGCTGCCCCCCGAGGTGGGGGTTCCCCTGACATCGATTAAGTCCTTGACAGCGACCACTTCGCCAGGCCCATCCTCGTCAGTCATCGTGATGAAGATATTCAAGTGCTTTAGCTGCGCACTGCGAGCCCTAGCATCCATGATCTTCATCGCTACCAGTATAGCCTCGAGATGCGAACGTCTGTGTGCGTGCTGTGGGCCGACGCCGATTCATGCCCATGGTAACCACCCGCTGGGCGGCTAACCCGGGTCTCGTTGGGCAACGCCTCAGCGCCCCCGGGCAGTGGTCATTCCAACGCCCTGTTAAGAGGACCGTTCACGGGCCCGTGTGACCGACGGGCAGGCCGGCCGGAATTCGTCCCTGCAACCAGCCAGGCGGATGGTACATTGGGTACTGATGGGCGGCGCTTGCCGCCACGGGTGAGCCGGACGCGGGAAGGCTCAAGTAGCTCGGGGGTGTGGATGTTGTGTGGCCCGATTCCGATCAGCGCAACCCAGCAGGCGCGAATCGCGGCGTATGCGGCTAGCCGGCATCAGGTGAGCCGAAGCCCGTTCGGGCCGGACGACGAGTGCGGCATGCTGAACCTCATGGACGCTGAATCCCGAAGGGCAGCCTTGCGTGAAGCCGATGCTGGCCGGCCTTTCGATCTCGCGGTGGATTTTTTTGTTGGCATGCCAGTGTGGACGGCTGTGGGTGACCCTACGTTCCAGATGTGGATGTCGCATACCCCGGCCGGCAATACCATCGACAACCCGATTGGCGTGAGTCCTGAGCAAAACGATCTGGTCAGTTACTCCGGTGACTGTATAGCTATGTATACTCACTGTGGGACCCACGTTGACACGTTCACCCACTTTGGGTACCACGGCAAGATCTGGAACGGGTTCTCTGCAGAGAAGGATCTGGGGAGCCGCAACTGGCATAGGGCGGGGGCGGACAAGCAGCCGCCCGTGCTGGCACGCGGAATTCTGATCGACGTTGCGGGGGCGAAGGGACTCACTATGCTCCCGGATGAGTATGCCATCAGCGGGCGGGACTTGCTGGAGGCGCTGAAGCGTCAGCGGACCGAGCTCAGACCTGGCGACGTGGTCCTGATCCGTACGGGGCGTATGACCGTCTGGCCGGACCAGGAAAGGTTCGTCCCGAACGCCCCCGGGATCAACCGGGAAGCAGCAGAGTTCCTCGCCAAGGGCGGGGCGATTCTGGTTGGCTCCGACAGCGCTGGTGTGGAGCAGGGCCCTTCACAGGACCCCGAGAACTGGATGCCGGTGCACTGCTACCTGCTGGCGGAAGCGGGGATCCCCCTCCTTGAGATGGCGAACTTGGAGGAGTTGGCTGCCGAGCAGGTGTACGAGTTCGCCTTTCTCGGTAGCTGCCTAAAGATTCGTGGCGCGACAGGCTCTCCGATCCGACCCATCGCGCTCCCGCTGCGTGGATGAGACGGCTACTGCCCGGAGCATGGCTTTGGGGTGTGTAGCGGGCCCATTGGCGGCATGACCTCGAACATTCGGATCCACGAGATGCCCAGAACCGCCGAAGGCGTCTCGGAGGCGGTCAACTGTCTCGTGTCGGGGGGGTGGGGGACCTATCGCCAATTCCAACCCACGTTCTCCTTCTACTCAGACGAGTCCCGCTGTCAGGCTATAGTTGCGGGGGACGAGGGAGGCGAGCCAGTTGGCACCGCGATCGCCATTCAGCATGGCGAGGTGGGCTGGATCGGCAACGTATTCGTCAGTCCCGACCTCCGGGGCCGAGGACTGGGCGAGAAGTTGACTCGGGAGGCGCTCCAGCATCTGCGCGACACCGGATGCGAAACCATCCGATTGGTCGCAACTCCGCTCGGGGAGCCTTTGTACCGAAAGCTGGGCTTCCGGCTGGAGACTCAATACCACGAACTCTTGGGAACTGGACTCGGTCGCCAAAGTTCCCTGCCGACGGGCTCACGCCCTCTGCTCGCGTCCGATCTGGACGACGCGATCAACTTCGACCGCGCGCTGACCGGAGAGGATCGCAGCCATCTAATCCGCCGCTTTTGGCCCTATGGGTGGGTTCTCACCGGTTCTAGCGCCGCCATCGACGGTTTGGTGATTCCCGTGCCATGGGGTGGGGCGGCAGCTTTACTCCGCCCACAGGTCGTCCCCGGTGAGGCGTCTGGTTTCCTTACCCTGGTCAGGTCAGTTGTCGGGCCCAGTTCGGAGCTGATGGCTTATCCCACCACGGAGAATGTCACGGCGCAGCGCCTGCTGAGACAGGAGGGCTTTGTGGAACTCCGGACGATGCCGCGGATGGTGCTGGGCGCGGAGCGGGACTGGGAGGCTGCCGCCCTCTGGAGCATCTTCAGTCCGGCGATGGGTTAGGAGCGCGCTCCGCCGGCGGCCGTTTCTCCGACACTTTCCGTCCGGGACCCTGCCCTCGCTTGTAGACGAGCAGCGTCCGTTGGAACGTCATCACCACCGCATCGTCCTGATTCACGCCCGTAGTGAGCACCGAGACTATGCCTACGTCTGGCCGGGAGCGGGACTCACGCTTGCTGAGGACCTCCGATTTGGAATAGATCGTGTCGCCCTCGAAGACCGGGTTGGGCATCCTGACTTCATCCCAAGCGAGATTGGCCAGGACATTTTGGGAAACGTCGCTGACGCTCTGACCGGTAACCAGCGCCAACGTGAAGCACGAGTTCACCAACGGCCGTCCATAGGTGGTCCGGGCTGCGTATTCGTGGTCGAAGTGTAGCGGGGCCGTGTTCAGCGTGAGAAGGGTGAACCAAACGTTGTCCGTGGTGGTGATCGTTCGCCCGAGCGCGTGGCGGTACACGTCTCCGACCACGAAGTCTTCGTAAAACCGTCCCTGCCAGCCGAGGTGTTCGGTCATCGACCGTGACGAAAATCGATCGCCTCCGACCCCCGCCGGACCAAGCCTGTCCCCACCACGGCCTTAGCTGCTCTCCTTCACCAGCCCCTTCTGAGCCAGGTTGTCTGTGACCAGACGCCCGGCCTCCAGGGCGTGGAGTTCGACCAGCCTCCGAGCTTCGACGGCATCATGCCGCCGCAGCGCATCGATGATCTTCGGGTGGTCGGATCGGGTAGCCTCGACCCATCCGGGGATCTGGTGGTAGAAATGGCGCGGCACGTAACGGGTGCTAGCGCGCAGAAACCAACGAAGTCTGGGCGCATCAGGGACGTGGTTGATGACGCGGTGAAACGCGAAATTGTGTTCCTCGATGAGCGAAGAGCGCTCCGCGGCTGAAACACGGCTAGCGAAAGTAAGCTCGATCTGATTCTGTAGACCTAACAATCGCCCGATCCCTTGCTCGTCAAACAGAGGTGCCGCCTCCTCGGCGAGCAAACCGGCTACCAGAGCATGAACGCGGAAGACATCCTGGACGTCCCGGACGCTGGCCCGGGCTACTCGGAAACCTCGCCGAGGCGTTGCTTCCAGAAGCCCCTCGCCAGCCAGAGTGAGCAAAGCCTCGCGGACCGGCATGGCGCTGATGTTGAGAGCTAAGGTCAGGGGCTGGACCGCCATCTTTTCCCCGGCGCGGTACCGTCCGCTCAGCAGGGCATCTCGTAGATAGCGCGTAGCCTCCTCCCCCAGATTGCGGCGCGCCAATTGCGGAAAGAAGGCGAGCCCCTCTGCCTCTGGGTCGCTCACGCCTTCAGAGACCGCTTCGACCACATCCTGACATTACCAGAGCCAGTCACATTTGGGGCGTTCCCACCGCTGGCTCGCCGAGATCCGTCGCAGCTGGCACGGCGACCCGCCCTCAGGCCGATCCTGCCGGTGAGATCGCATCCCTGGCGGTCCTGGATGCCCACGGCATACGTTCCAGCCTCAGCCGGCCCCACAACTGCTGGGACAACGCCGTCGCCGAGAACTTCTTCGCCACCTTGAAGTCCGACCTGGTCTGGCGCCACCCTTGGCCCACCCGAGCTGTGGCCAGGAGCGCAATCTTCGAGTACATCGAGGCCTTCTACAATCCCCGACGCATCCACTCCACCCTCGGCAATCTCAGCCAGGTAGCCTACGAGACTCGCCAC
>OCZT010005277.1_pt1 | contig 12931 bp, 10 predicted proteins | sample 1539031 | NCBI WGS metagenome assembly OCZT01 (sample SAMEA3539308, study PRJEB22396) | soil metagenome | biome: tundra; feature: field; material: soil | place: USA | collected 2010-05 | depth 0.15 m | reverse complement strand
AATGCGATTGAGGTCCGGCCTTCAACGTCTCGGCGAATCATCCTCCATAGGGTCTAGGCCCAAGACAACCGTTCGATAGGCGCTCGTCAACCCACCCGGCCGGCTAGTTCAATCGCTCGGGGAGGCCGAACTGTTCAAAGGTGGTGGTGAGCCGGCGGGGGTCGGCGGGCTGTTCGGGCCAGCGCTCGTAGGCCTCTGGTTCGGTTGCCTGGGTCGAGCGCGCCACGAACGCGGTGACGTCGCTGATCTCCTTGGCGCGCAGGCTCAGCACGTTGAGCGCGAACGGCATGTAGGCCGCCTGCGTCGCATCCCACGCATAGAAACCAAGGGCTGGCTGCCCGTTCGCGCGCGCCAACACCGTGCGCCAGCGCCATCTGCCTGACAGAGGCCAGCCGGCGGCCCACGTCGCGATGCTGTCGCGGCCCTGATACCAGGTTGCGAGCGGCGGCATCGCGAAGGTGGCGTCCTGGGCCAGCATCCCCGCAAACGCCTCGACATCGCAGCGCTCCCAGGCATCGACATAACGGTCAACGAGCTCGCGCACAGCGTCGTCGCCGAGCAAGCTCAGCGTCGCCTGCTGGCTCTGCTGTGGAACGCGCTCGTCAACGGCGGCTCGCGCACGCTGCCCGGCGCTGTTGACCGACGCGACCGTGGTCTGGAGCATCTGCGCCGTCTCCTTGGCCGAGAACGCCAGCACCTGGCGCAAAATCAGCACGGCACGCTGATTAGCCGACAGATGTTGCAGCGCGGCTACGAACGCCAACTCCACGCTCTCGCGTCGCTCATAGCGCGCCTCAGGTGTGCCACAGCCGTCCTGGATGCCGAGCATCTCGTCCGGGTAGGGCTCAAGCCACACCGATTCAACGATCGGCTCGCCGGGCGCGACATGAGGATCAGTCGCGGGACCATAGTCGATCGGCAGCACCCGCTTGGGTCGCCGCGCGATCTGGCTTAGGCAAGCGTTCGTAGCGATCGTATACAGCCACGAGCGCAGCGAGCTGCGCCCCTCAAAACGCGACAGCCCACGCCACGCGCGCAACAGCGTCTCCTGCAGCGCATCCTCGCCATCATGCACCGAGCCGAGCATCCGATAGCAGTGCGCGTGCAACTCCCCGCGATAGGGCTCCACGAGACGGGCAAATGCACCCCCCTCGCCAGCCCGAGCCGCCGCAAGGGCGTTCCGCTCATACGCCGTTGCACCCGTCAAACCATTAGCCATCAAGATCGAAAGAATAAACTGCCCACTCCTCAAGCTCACGCAGCGCCTGATCGATCGGTCACCGATTGGAACTGGGGCGGCGCAAGGTCATGAATCACCGAAGAACGGGCGCCAACCGAGGAGGATCGTGATGCGGAAGCTGATCTATTCCATGGGAGTGTCGCTGGACGGCTACATCGCTGGACCCGACGGGGAGATCGACTGGTCGGCGCCCGACGAGGAGCTGCATCGGTTCCATAACCAGCAGACACGGGAGTTGGGTGCGCACCTATGTGGACGGCGGCTTTACGAGGTGATGGTGTACTGGGAGACCGCCGACGAGAAACCGTCGGCTCCAGACCACGAGCTGGAGTTCGCTCGCATCTGGAAGAACGTGCCGAAGATCGTGTTCTCGAAGACCCTCGAGAAAGTCGAGGGCAATGCCAGGCTAGTCAGGGACAGCGTCGCCGAAGAGGTCGCCAAGCTGAAGGGACAACCAGGAAAGGACCTGGCCGTCGGCGGCGCTGGCCTGGCCGCCACCCTCACGAAGCTGGGTCTCATCGACGAGTACCGGCTGTTCGTCAGTCCGGTTGTACTGGGCGGCGGTACGCCTTACTTCCCGGCCCTGGACGAGAGGATCAACCTGGAGCTGGCCGAGACACAGACGTTTGGCTCTCGCGTGGTTTACGTTCGCTACCGGCGTGTGTAATGCGGCCTAGCAGTCGTCAGCCAGAGCCTTGAGGTTCATTGTCTCCGCCGCAAGCTGTTGCAGCGACCAGGTGCGCGGGGTCTATCGTCGAGAGCATGGCGACAGGAAGCACACTGGACCGGGAAGGCCTGGGTGTGCTCGGCGTTGACGACGCGCTGATCGCGAAGCGCGAGCGCCTTGACGGGCCGCGGGCACTCCGGTTCCTCGCCGAGTTGCCGTCGCTGGCGGCTTGCTGGCAGGCGCGCCTGGGCCTGCGCGACGCCCGCATCATGCCCGGCGGGGTGCTGTCAGCTGCCCTGGCGTGCAAACGGCGTCGCGACGGAGCAGCAGTCGTGTTGAAGCTGACCGCGCCGGACGCCGATAGCGCTCGCGCGGAGGCTGCTGCGCTCGCCGCGTGGGCCGGCGTTGGCGCCTGCGCGCTGCGGTACGCAACCGAGGACGGGAGCGTGCTGCTGCTCGATGCCGTCTGCCCGGGTGTGGCGGTGCGCCCCGGCGATGATGACGGTGCCGACGCCAGGCGCGCGGGCGAGCTGCTCCTGGCCCTTCACCGGATCCCGACGGAGCGTTTTCCGGCGGCGGTCCCTGACGCCCGGCAGGAGCTGCGCTGGCGCTTTGAGCGCGCGCATCAGCAGCTCGACGGGCCGAGCCACGCCAGAGGGCTGATCAGCCATCTCGACCTCGACGCCGCGTACGACACGGCGCTGGTGCTGCACGAGCAGTGTCCGAGCAGGGTGATGTGTCACGGCGACCTGATGAACAAGAACATCCTGCTCGACGCGCAGGGGAAGTGGCGGGCGATAGACCCGCGCCCGTGCGTCGGGGATCCGTGCCTAGATGCGGCGTTCTGGTCTGTCACCCACCGACCAGGTGAGCGCGTGAAGCAGCGCTGTGAGCTGGTCGGGCATGCAGCCGGGCTGGACCCCGGGCGGGTGTGGGAGTGGGCGCTGGTGTTCGCAGTCTCAGAGGCGGTGCTCGTGACCGATCTCCCGCGGGCGCGGGCGCATCACAGCGCACTTGGACTCGCGGCACGCGTGCCCTCCCAGGAATCCTGTCCCCCGGCGATGGCTACTTCGCTTGAGGCAGCTCCTGCGAGATCTCGCCGAACAGCCCCATAACCTGTGCCAGGGCCTCTCCGGTGTAAGCGCTCACCACTCCGACGTTGTCAACCACGGCTCCTGCGCGACTGACGACACGCAGGAACTCGGGGCTGGATCGCACCGAGTCGAGCGCAGCTTGCTCGCCATGCATGATGATGAAGCCCGCGAGGTCACCACTATGCGGAGCCAGTAGGAACGTGTCGAAGCCATCGATCCGGCCGTCCTCCTGCAGCTTGCCGTAGTAGGCGATGCTCTCCTGAAAAACCTGTAGCGCGAGCTGCTCGCGCCCCCGCACGACCTGACCCCAACCCAGGAACAATGCGTCTCCAGCCATTGCGTCACTCCGTTCTCATTGTTGCCGTGGAAGGGACTGTAACCCGGCGTACGAGCTGCGCGGGAAAGTCTCTAGGCGCTGGCGAGCGGGAACCTGAACGGTCGGCATGCCCAAGCCGCGTGCTGCGTCCAGATTCCGCGTAGAGTCATCGCTCGTCACGGTCGCAGACGGCGTGAGGCTGAAGCGATCAAGCAGCCGCTGGAAGATCTTGGGACGCGCGCGCCTCACAGGTCGTAGGAGTAACGAGTGAGGGTCTCACATCCCTGCTCGGTTATGAGCAGGAGATCTTCGTAACGGACCCCGCCAATTCCTGGCAGGTCTTCGATCCCGGGCTCGATCGCGACTACGTCTCCTGCGAGGAGCGTTTCCGTGTCTGAGAGTCCGAGTCCTGGCGGTTCGTGCACCTCCAGTCCGACTCCATGTCCGAGACTGAAATAGAACCCGTGGGTTAGACGCTGCCCGGGCTCACGCGTGCGCTGAGTCGGGTGACCGGCACGCTCGACGACCCCGGCGGCAATGTCGTAAAGGGCTCGGCCCGTGATCCCTGGGCGTGCGGCGGAACGCGCCGCCTCCAGCGCTTCACGGACGACGTCGCGCAGTTCGCCTACCTGTTCTTGTATTTGGCCCGCCACGAACGTGCGTGTCATATCGGCCCAGCAGCCGCTGACTTCGTCGCGCGGCCACAGGTCGATCGTGATCGGCAGGTCTGCAGGCAGAGGCCCCCAACCGGGGTCATGCCCACCCCCGGACAGCGCCGAGACAACCATGATGTCCGGAGGCGCCGGCGCGCCCGCGGCGGCGCACGCCGTCCGGATCGCGGCGCGCACTTCCTCGGCCGTGAGCGGCTCGCCGCCCTGGTTCAGGCGCCCACCGTCTCGCTTCGCTTCGCGGATCAGCTTCTCCGCAGCTGCCATGCCCGACTCGGCAGCGCGCTGAGCGCGCCGTATGCCGGCCAGCTCCGCCGGAGCCTTGACGCGCCGGCGAGCCTCAACCGTCCGGCCGTCAACGTCAATGGCGATGCCCGCCGCACGGATCCAGTCTGCGACCGCGACCGGAAGGTCACGCGCAACGACGGCGCGGTCTACGCCCCATGCGCGCAGCGCCCTGACCACCGTCGTGAGCTCCGCTTCATCGTATGACGTGCCCTGCTGAACCAGATCAAAGAACCCAAGCTCATCGGCGACAAGCAACTCGGCCTCCGGCAGCACGCGCGTGATGCGCTGCGCCTCCAGGGTATTAGTCAGCACGAGTTTCTCATCGTCCCGAGCGACGAACAGGAACGGATCCAAGATCTCGAGCGGCACCTCGTGCCGCATCGACGGATACCGGATCGTGTCGCCATACAAAAGGACTGTCGCCACGGCCGCGAATGCTAGAGACGCGCCGGACGGGGAGGGCGCGATACACCGATAATGTCGCCATGTCGGACTTCGGACGGCCGCTGCGGGAGCAGGATGTTGATCGCAATCCGTTTCGGCAGTTCACGCGCTGGTTTGAGCAGGCGGCCAGCGCCGGCGTGCGGGCGCCTGAGGCGGCCGCTGTGGCGACCGCCACCACGGATTGCGTGCCATCGGTGCGGATGGTGCTGGTCAAGCAGGCTGACGAATCCGGGTTCGTGTTCTACACGAACTATGAGAGCCGCAAGGGCCGCGAACTCGCCGCCAATCCCCGCGGGGCGCTGCTGTTTCATTGGGATCCGCTGGGACGCCAGGTGAGAATTGAGGGGCGTGTCGAACGCACGAGCCCTGGCGAGTCAGCCTCATACGTTCGTAGCCGGGCGCGCGGCAGCCAGCTGAGCGCACTCGCCTCGCCGCAGAGCCGCACGATCGACAGCCGTGGCTTGCTCGAGCAACGTGTGGCCGAGCTCGCCGCCCTATACGAGGGCGCGGAGCTGCCGCTGCCTGCTGCCTGGGGTGGCTTCCGCCTGATTCCCGAGATCTTCGAGTTCTGGCAGCAGCGCGACGATCGTCTCCACGACAGGCTGCGCTACACCCGGCAGACCGAGGGCCGCTGGCAGCTCGAGCTTCTCGCGCCATAAGGTCCACGCATTCGAGTCACGATCTCGATTTGCTCGAGTCAACTCACCTTTACGCAGGCCCCGAGCTCGTGGCGGAGCGGACATCAGGTCCCCGCTGCAGCTGGTCGCCGGTAGCTGAGACGCTGCCCGGGCACATCGCCTCCGACCACTACCGGAACTCCGGCCGCTGTGCCTCGTTTGTGCCCGTGTGCGTGCACGTCGCCTGTGGATGGCTCGGTTGTTGGCAATCGCGACCTGGGGATTGGCCGCGGTGTTGGCCTCGCCGGCCGGGGCGGCATTCCCCGGCCGCAACGGCAGGCTGGTGGTGGTGCCGCGGCACGGCCAGGGACTCGCGCTGGTCGATCCTCGGAGCGGCGTGGCCCAGCTGATCTGCACGGACTCGACGCTGTGCGGCAAGCCGGGCCAAGCGCGGTGGTCCCCCGACGGGCAAGAGCTCGCATTCGTGGACGCGGTCAGCTCGCGGCTCGTGATCGTGGCATCGGACGGCACGTGCATGTGGTGCCTCCTGGGAGCTCCGCTCTCGACTCTGCAGGCTCGTAGCCCGGCGTTCACCACCAGCGGGACCGCCGTCACGTTCGGGGTTGGCGGGAGGCGCGCGCAGCCGGGGCTTTGGCAGCTCGGATTGACCGGCGCCGATGGCCGGCTCGTGGTCAGGGGCCGCGTCACCGACGCCGTTTGGTCGGCGAAGGGGCGCCTCGCACTGGTGCGTGGTGGGTCCGTGTGGATCGTCCGATCGTCTGGCAAGCAACTCCGGCGGCTCGCGCCGGGCGGTTCACCGTCGTGGTCGCCCGATGGCTCTCGTTTGGCGCTTGTGCGGCACGGGTGGGTGTGGGTCGTCCAGGTTCGCAACGATCGCTCGCGACTTCTTGTCCGCGGCTCGTTCCCAGCCTGGTCACCAGATGGCCGTTTGATCGCGTACCTCGGCCCCGGGAACGACGTGGACGTCGTTGCTGCTGGCGGCGGTCACCCGCGGCGCGTCGGCGCGCTCACCGGATCAGCGGTCGACTGGCAGCCGCTGCCGCTGTCGCGGGGCCGCTCCTGCAAGCCCCCATCGGGATCACAGGTCCTGGCCAAAGATCAGCAGGCGATCGTCACGACCAGTACATCCCAGGACGGCATCGCTCAGACCGTGCGCGGATGTCTGCACGCGATCGGCCGCCAGCGGATGCTGTATTCCGGAATGAGCGCCGCAGGGTGTTACGCCGGAACGAGCGTGTCGCACGTCGAACTGGCCGGCCGTTTCGCCGCACTTCAGTTCTTCGGCTGCGACCACTACGGGGCCTGCAACAACAGCATCAGCATTGTCGATCTGAGCCGAGACGGCTCGACTCCGCTCTCCAGTCAGGATTGCAGCGGAGAGTACGGAGGAGGCGGATTGGATGCCCTGTCGGTGGATTCGAGCGGATTTGCCGCGTGGCGAGCCCTTAACAGGGTCGTGCCATACCGCCCGTTGAACGCCGTCTCGTGCCCAACCGCCTCGCTCTGCGGCGCGGTCGACGGCGCCGGGGACATACTCGGCTCGGCTGATCCAACCGCCAACGCGACGACCGCCTGGACGACGGCACCCGTCGACGTCCCCGTTTGCGCGCCGGCCACTCCCTGCGTATCCGAGCAGCTGTTAGCCCACGACGATCGCGGTACGAGGGTGATTGACAGCGCGCCACCCGGCTCCGGGCAATCGATCGCCAACGTCGGTATGTCGGGCAACTCCCTGCTGCTCACCTGGACCCGGAACGGCGGGTCTTACCAGGCCGCGCTGAGATGAGCAACGCCGCCGTGACCCGTAGCGCCGCCTTCATTCGCCTGCTGCTGATCGTGGCGGGCGCCCTGGCGGCGCAGGCCTGCCTGGCACCCGCCGAATCGCTGGCCGCATCGCCGTGGTCGGGGCCCGAGTTGATCGATCACCAGCCCCCTTACGATGCCCAGCAGCCGGCGGCGAATCGTACTCCGCTGGTTGCGGTGTCCTGTCCGTCCACCTCGCTGTGCGTCGCGGTTGACAACCAGGGGAACGTGGCGACGTCCCGCGATCCTACGGCCGGGGCCTTCGCGTGGAAGCTCACTCACGTCGATAGCAGCTTCAACCAGTCCCTGTTCTCGCCTGGAGGTTTGGCGGGCTTGTCCTGCCCGTTGGCGTCGCTGTGCGTCGCCGTCGACGGCTCGGGCAACGTGATCACTTCGACAAACCCGGGCAGCGGTCGTCCCACATGGAGGCTCAGTCACGTTGACAGTGCGACGAAGTCCCCAGTGGGTCAGCCCGGAGGCGGTCGGCCCGGATTGTCGGGCGTTTCCTGCCCGACGACGTCGTTCTGCGTCGCGGTCGACACAGCCGGAGATGTGCTGACGTCCAGAAAACCAACCACGGGCCGCTCTGCCTGGAAGTTGACGCGGATCGACGCCCTCCCCGGCTTCGGTGGCCTCAGAGGGGTGGCGTGCCCGACCACCTCGATGTGCGCGGCGGTCGACGACTCGGGGAACGTGCTCACCTCGACCAATCCAACGGGCGGTGCGAGCGCCTGGAGGCGAGCCGGCGTGAATGGGCCGTTCACTCTCCACGCGGTGTCGTGCCCGTCACCGTCGTTCTGCGTGGCCGTCGCAAACTCCACCGTGTTCACCTCGACGAACCCCGGCGCAGGCCGGTCGGCGTGGATCAAAACCACGGTGGCCGATCCAAGCGCCCCCCGCATGGAGGGGGTGGCGTGCCCGTCTCGTTCACTATGCGTGGCGTTTGACAGCGGCGGCAACGTCCTGACCTCCACGGACCCGACCGGCGGTGCGTCCGCATGGACGCTGACTCATGTGGACGACATCATTGGCGATCAGTTCCTGCTCGCCGGCGGTTACGGAGTGTCGTGCACGACGCGCGCTCTGTGCGTCGCCTTCGACAGCGACGGCAATGTGGTCACCTCGACCGACCCGACCGCGGGCGCCGGGGCGTGGTCGGTCGAATGGATCGACGGGAGCAACGCGCTGTCCGGGATCTCGTGTCCATCGCGAACCTGTATCGCTGTCGATGCCGACGGGAACGTCCTCACGTCGAGCGACCCCGCCCGCGGGCCGGGCACCTGGTCGGTCAACCCGGTGGATGGCGCGGGACTGTCCGGTGTCTCCTGCCCGTCGAGTTCGTTGTGCGTGGCCGTGGACGGCGCCGGAGACGTGGTCACATCCGTCGCCCCGACCGCAGGAGCGCACGCCTGGACGGTAACCAATGTCGATGGACTCAACGCCCTATCCGCGGTCTCTTGTCCGTCGACGTCGCTGTGCGTGGCGGTTGACCGCGCCGGGAACGTCGTGAGCTCAACCGATCCTGGCGCCGGAGCAGCGGTCTGGACGGTGACCAGCGTCGATCAAACCGTCACCCCGAGCGGATCCGCGGCGAGCCTCGTCGACGTTTCATGTTCCTCTGAGTCCTTGTGCGTGGCGGCGGACGACGCCGGGAACGTCGTGACATCCACGAACCCCACGGGCGGAGCCTCCGCCTGGACTGTGGCAGACATCGACGGGACGACGGCCCTGACCTCGGTTGCCTGCCGGGCAAGCCGGTTCTGCATCGTGGTCGATGGCACGGAAATATTGACGTCAAGCGATCCGGCCGGCGGTGTTCCGGCGTGGAGCGCTACCGGAAACGGCATCGAGTTGTCGCGCGTTTGGTGCCCGTCCGCTGCGCTCTGTGTCGGAGGCGAGGCGTCTGGGGAGATGGCGACGACGCTTGATGCAACCGCCTCCGTGTGGACAACCGACAACATCGGTCTGAGGTCGCTCACCGGCCTGGCTTGTGCGTCCGCGTTGCTTTGTGCGGCGGTCGACGCGAACGGCAATGCAGTTGTCGGCAACCCGGCTCCGTCCGCGCGCGCGGCGCAGCTGAGGGCGCTGCTGCGCAGAGCACTGGTTCCCTCTGGAAGACGGGCCAGGATCGCGGCGTTGCTTCAACACGGCGGCTATGCGTTCTCGCTCACCGCTCTCAGCGCGGGTCGCCTGACCATCGGGTGGTACATAGTTCCGCCCGGCGCCCACCTGGCACGCGTCAGGCGGACCCCGATCTTGATCGCCACGGCCACTACGAGCTTCGCCCACGCGGGAGCGGCGCCGGTCAAGCTGCGGCTGACCCGTCGCGGCAGGGCAAGGCTGATGGGCGCCAGGAAGCTGCGGGTGACCGCGCAAGGCAGGCTGACCGCGCGCGGGACCAACGCGGTGATGGCCGACAGCGCCTTCGTCCTGACGCGCTAGGTACGCCTGGCTCGCGCAAGCCTTCAGCGGACAAGACGCTGCGGCGGACCTGCCGTGGCCTGCCTTCTAAGCCATAGGAACCCGCACGTCGCGCCCACGGAGACGCGACGAGATGCTCCAACCCGCGACTAGGCCCCATACGCCTTCTAGCAAGACGAAACCCCACTGGTGGCTTAGCGCGGCCGCGGCGGAAAGGCCCGCCCCACCCACAAGGCTGAACACGAGATACCGATAGGAGAGGACCGACCAGACGCCCCACTGGGAAAGCGCGAACGCAATCAACACCACGACCGCGCCGCTCCACTGCAACAGCTCTGACATCACCGACACCTCCGTTTCGTCCCGGTCTCAAGCCCACAACCGCCTCGTCTGGCGGGTTGGCAGCCGCCACTACGCACATTCCCGCCGGCAGTTTCGTGTCTGACGTCTCGCCCAGCGCGACCACGGCCGATGTCTTGCCCATCCCCGGGCTGCCCCACAGCAACACCGGCACACCAGCCGACACCGCAACCGCGAGCGTCTCCAACGCCAGCAAGCCGTCCACGGATCCAGAGTACCTAGCACGCGTCCGCGCGACCAGTTCTGCCAGCGGGTAAATGCGAGCCCGCGGCGGCGGCAGGCCGAGACTTGACACCCACGCCCCCCTCGGGCAGCGGTTCGGGTGTAGGATCATTCATCTTTCGACCTAGGAGCGTGGACAAACCTTGATCGATCGCATTCGACACGACATCCAAGAGCGCCTTGACCAGTTGCTGGGCGAAGCGGAGAAGCTCCGCCACGCACTGGTGGCGCTCGGCTCGCGCGACGGTGCGCCGCCGTCTGCGCAGACAGCATCCAAGCCGACGGGAGCCAAGGCGCAGGGAACAACTCGCTCGACGGGCACCTCGGGCTCGTCAGTCGCCAAGAGCACCACGACGCAGCCTAAGACCCCCACGGCCCAGCGGCCGAAGGCTTCGCGCTCGGCAAAGACGCCAACTGCCGGAGCTCGCACCGCGCCGGGCGCGACCAAGAACGCGGTCCTCGCGGCGCTGTCTGACAGTAAAGCGATGACCGCCGGGGATGTCGCCGCCGCCACTGGTCTGGGTCGGGCGACCGTCAGCACCACACTCTCCAAGCTCGCCAAGAGCGGCGAGGTAACCAAAGCCGCGCGCGGCTACCAGCTCACCCGGCCCGAGAGCTGAGCCGGGTGCTCGGGCTCGCTGTCAGCAGAACAGGGTCTGACTCACTGACGTTCGTGTGGCCAGCTTGATTGAGCGGCACCGGCCACCCGCCGGGACGTTGCGACTTCGGCCAGGAGCGCCTTGACGGCTTGCGGGTCGAATTGGGTGCCGGCGCAGACTCGAAGTTCCTGCTGGGCGCATTCGAGCGTCATCGCCGGGCGATAGGGGCGGTCGCTGGTCATTGCGTTCATGGCGTCGCACGCGAGCGTGATGCGACTCGCGAGGGGGATCTGCTCGCCGGCCAGGCCGTCGGGGTAGCCACTGCCGTCCCAGTGCTCGTGCTCGGCGCGCATGGCCGGGGCGAGATGCGATAGCCCGGGTGTGCCGGCGATGATGTGCTCTCCGACAACTGGGTGCTGGCGCATCAGCTGCCACTCCTGGTCGTCGAGTGGACCCTGTTTCTGGAGGATGGCGTCCGGGATGCCCACCTTGCTGATGTCGTGGAGAAGAGCGACCTGCTCCACGTCGCGGGTTGCGTCTTGGTCGAGGCCGAGGCGCCGGGCAACGGCTGACGCGAGCTCGACGACCTGTTTGGAATGCGCGCTGGTGTAGAAGTCGCGTGCTTCCAGCGCGACCAGCAGCGTGCGGACGCCGGTGACGCCCGCCTGTACGCGTCGGGCTTCCGGTTGGTCTGTCTCGTCCTCGATCAGCTCGGCGGTGAGGTCGGTCAGGAAGCCGAGCAGTTCAGCGTGGCGCTCGCTGAGCTCTGGGTGCGGGCGAGTGTCGACGCCGCACAGCGTCCCGTAGATCTCACCCGAGCGCAAGCGAACGGGAACGCCCGCGTAGGCACGCAGCCCCAGCCTCCTCGTGAGCTGGAGGTCGAGTGTCTCGGGGTCAGCCGCGAGGTCCGCGACCGTCGCGCCGATGCGCCCGTCGAGCATCCGCTGGCAGTACGAGCCAGCCAGCGGCATCGCGTCGCCCTCCGCGACTCCAAATCGCTCCTGCTCCCCGGAGAAGCGCACAAAGGTGTATTCGTCGCCGCACACGCGCGTCAGGAACGAGAGCGGCATGCCGAGCTGCACGCGTGCGACCTCCAGCAACCGAGCGATCCCTTCCGGCGCGCTCGGCCTGCGTCCGCCCAGACGCGACCAGTCGTAGTCCGGGAGCTTCTGGCGAACTCTCTCCAACAGCCCACGAGCGCTCTCGCCGGGACGAGCGGTGGCGTGCGAGCTGCGGATGCTCTGGTGCCCGAGCGCCTCGCCGATCCGCTTCACGATCGCCGTCGCGGTTCGCGTGTCGACACTGGGAAGAAGCACCGCGAGCTCGCCGTGACCAAGGTGCGCCAACTGGTCTGCGTCACGACTTGCGCGTGCCAGGGTGTCTGCCGCGGAAGTCACTGCCGCATCGTCGCCGTCGATTTCAACCAGCAGGACGCTGCATCGGCTGCCCCCGGCGTTGAGCACATGCAACTCTTGGTCGAGCACGACCTCGAACGCACGCTGGTTAAGCAGCCCGGTCACCGGATCCTGCTTTGAGAGCGCTTGCAGCTGGGCGGCATAGCGCCGCAGCTCGCCCTGGGAGGTCTTGCGATCGGTGATGTCCTGGACTTGGGCGACAAAATGCTGCGGCGCATCGCTGGCATCGCGCACGATCGTGAGGGTCAGAAGCCCCCACACGATCCCGCCATCCGGCAGCAAGTACCGCTTGGAGATCTGGTAGCTGTCAATCTCGCCCGCGAGCGCTCGCTCGAACTGCTCAACATCGGCGGCCAGGTCGTCGGGATGCGTCAGCTCCTGAAACGAGCTGACCAACAGCGTCTCCGCGTCCCGAGCCAGCAGCCTGCACAACGCCGGATTCACCGCGAGGACGTGACCGTCGGGCGCGACAAGCGCCATACCGGTCGATGCCGCGTCGAACGCGCCGGCAAAGCGCGACTCGGCCTGGGCCAGTCGCTCCGCGTCTCGACTGGATTCGCCTACGTCGCGTACAACCGACACGACACCCGTGACCTGGCCCGCATCGTCGCGCAGCGGAGAACACGTGACCGCGACGTCAACCAGGACGCCATCCCGGCGTCGCTCTCGCGTCTCCAGTGACACCGACTCGCCTTCCCACACCTCGATCTTGCAGTAGCGCCTGGATCGCGGCGCTTGCAGTAAGGATCTGAGCGG
>OCZT010005275.1_pt1 | contig 12936 bp, 12 predicted proteins | sample 1539031 | NCBI WGS metagenome assembly OCZT01 (sample SAMEA3539308, study PRJEB22396) | soil metagenome | biome: tundra; feature: field; material: soil | place: USA | collected 2010-05 | depth 0.15 m | reverse complement strand
CGCAGTTCAAGGAAGCCGATGGATGGACCGTCGCGCAGCCCCAGGATGCGGCTCTGCGCGGCAAGTGGTGGGAGATCTACAACGATCCGGAATTGAATTCGCTCGAAGACCAACTCAATATCGACAACCAGAATATCCGGCAAGCTTTCGAGAACTTCATGGAGGCGCGAGCCCTGGTGCGTGAGGCGCGCTCGCAGTATTTCCCCACGGTGAGCGTAGGGGGTTCCTACACCCGATCGCAGCCATCTTCCAACATCGGGTCACCGGCCAGCAGCGGCACAGCAAGCGCTAAACAGGCGCAGGTGTTTTCCTTTCCGGCCGATGTTTCGTGGGAGCCCGACCTCTGGGGAAGGGTGCGCAACACGGTACACGCCAGCCAATACACGGCCCAACTGACTGCGGCCGATCTTGAGAATGAACGGTTGACTGAACAGGCCAGTCTTGCCGAGTACTTCTTTGAGATTCGCGGCCAGGATGCACTGCAAAAGATACTCAACGACACGGTGGAAGCCGACAGGAAAGCCTTCGACATCGCGAAGGGCCGTTATGACACCGGCGTTGACGACCAGATCTCCGTTGTTGAAGCGCAGACTACTTTGCAGAGCGCGCAATCGGCGGCAATCAATATCGGAATCGCGCGAGCCCAGTATGAGCATGCTATTGCCATGCTCATCGGCAAGCCTGCATCGACGTTCTCCATCCCGGTCGAACCCAGGACGAGCGCGCCTCCGCCGATACCCGTCGGCTTGCCTTCGCAACTGCTCGAACGGCGCCCGGACATCGCTGCTGCAGAGCGGAACATGGCCGCTGCGAATGCGCAGATCGGGGTTGCTTATGCCGCCTTTTATCCTGCTCTAACGCTTTCAGCCACCGGCGGCATGGAGAGTTCGGCCATCAAGAACATTTTGGAATGGCCCAGCCGCTTCTGGTCTGTCGGGCCATCGATCTCTGAGACCGTTTACGATGGAGGCTTGCGTCGCGCGACCGTAAACCAGTATATCGCTACGTACAATGCGAACCTTGCCGCGTATCGCGAATCCGTGCTCACGGCATTCCAGCAAGTGGAAGACTCGCTCGCAGCGGTTCGCATTCTGTCGCAACAGATCCGGCGCCAGCAGGAAGCCGTAGACTCCTCCCGGACGTTTCTGCGGCTCGAATTGGGGCGTTACGAAACCGGCATCGATCCTTACATCGACGTGGTCACAGCGCAAACCACCCTGCTCGCCAACCAGCAGTCCCTGACGACTATCGAGGTTCAGCAAATGACAGCATCCGTCCAACTGATTGCAGCCCTGGGCGGAGGTTGGGACCGGACGCAGTTGCCTGCGCCGGGTCAGGTCACGCAGAAGCCTTCAAAGGCAGAGACCGCGATTCAGCATTAGATTGCGAGAACAGTTACTTCGCGGATGACAAGTGCGATCGTGTTCTGCGATCTCTCATGGAAATTCACGAGATACGCAGACGGGCAAAGACGGGGATCTTCACCACGTCGAGGACTACGCCGAAGGCTATAGCCGCGGCAAACTCGGAAGCGATGACTGCCATAGGCAAAGGCGCCATGGCGATTCCCAAGGCTGCAAGCGTTGAGATGATAAGAACGTCGGCAACTGAAGAAAGCACGAGCCAAACGCTGGGGCGTAAGCCCCACAAGTGTTGGCGCCCGCGAATCACGTACGTCGTGGCCTGGCTGCCGAAAACAATGCCGACCACGGACAGGGTTTGGAGTGCTTCGATGCCCAGATGCAACTGGAATTTGCCGACTGCCAGGATTGTTGTGGAGAACGCAAGAAAGCAGATTCCGAGGATGACCCCTGCGCCTGTAATTCTGCCGATTTGCCACGAGTTCGGCATCTTCGATGGCCGCACTCTGTCGGTGGTCAGCGACATGGCAAGGAAGTCGCCGGTGATCATCACAATGACCATCAGCATGGGAGTAAGGACCGCATGCCCGGTCATAATCAGGCCGACGGCCAGCAGGAGAACCTGCAATATCTTCTTCATCACCGAGTTCAACGTGTAGGTGAGGATGCGCTGAAACGTGATCCTGCCCTCCTTTACGGCGGCCACAATGCCGCCCAGGCCAGCCTCGGTCAAAACAACACCGGCAGCCGATTTCGCCACATCGGTTGCGGTCGAGACGGCAATGCCTATCTGCGCCTGGCGAAGCGCGGGTGCGTCATTGGCACCATCCCCGCACATGCCGACCGTATGCCCGCTCTTCTGAAAGGCCTTGACCAGGTCATACTTGCCTTCCGGAAGTATGCCTGCGAAGACCGCGAAATCCTCTGGCTTGACAGCAAGGGGTAGGTTTCCGGGCGGGCAGACGGCGCCGGTCAATCCGACTGCACGAGCGACAATTCCGGCCGTAACCGGAGCATCCCCGGTCACCATGACCGCACGCACACCGAGGGTATGCAATTCCGCGATGAGAGATATCGAGTCCGTTCGCGGCGGATCGCTGAGGGCAATCAGACCGATAACTTGTACCGCAGCCGGGGCCCCAGCGGCTACTGCCAGAACTCTGAAGCCTTGTTTCTCGAGTTCGTCAGCGATCGCAGCCGCGGCGGGCGACGGGGCAGCGAGGGCAACAACCGCGGTGAACGCACCCTTGACGATCCGTTCTGCGACACCCGTGTCATTTGTCGCCGCGGCTTCAGAGGTCTTCTTGACCGGGTCGAACGGCACAAAGGCAGCCAGCTTTGGCAACTGCGAAGCGGGCTTGTGCGAGGCGGCAGCGCGAATCGCTCGATCGACGGGGTCCTGACCGCCTTCGGAGCTTGCCAGAGCCGCCAATCCTAGAACGCGGGCTTCGTCGAACCCGGGCATGGGGCGAATGCCGGTTACTGAAAGCTCGTTGCGGGTCAATGTTCCTGTCTTGTCCGAGCACAGGACATCGATCGATGCAGCCTCATCCACGGCAGAGAGCCGTGTGGGCAACACCCCCATCTTCGCCAGAGAGCGAGCTCCGACCGCGGCGGCAAGTGTAAATGTTGCGGGCAACGCCACGGGGATGGCGGCGAGGATCGAGGTGAGCAGGAGGGGAACGATCTCGCTCCATGGCATCGCATGAGTATAGGCATATATGCCCATCACAAGGATTACCACACCATTGAAGATTGCCAGGTTGCGCACGATGGTGAGCACGGCTTTCTGCTGCGTGCTCACCACGTGCGCGGTGCGGACAAGCTCCGCCGTGCGGCCAAATTTAGTGCGAGCGCCTGTGGCCGTTACCAGCGCTGTTGCTTCACCACGCCGCACCAGGGCCCCAGCAAAGGTATCTACACCTGGGCCGGCTTCAATAGGCAGGGATTCGCCTGTGAGCATCGACTGATCGAGCTCGACCGATCCGGCGGTCAGATGCACATCGGCAGCGACCACACTGCCGAGCGACAGCTTCACCAGGTCGCCACACACCAATTCCGCCGCCGGCACAGTCTTCCATGCGCCATCGCGCTGGACAGAGGCATTCAGGGCGAGACGCGACTTGAGAGCCGCCAGGGTGGCGTGCGCGCGACTCTCCTGAAAGTAGGCGAGCGCCGCATTGAAGACCAGAAGTGCCGCTATAACAGCAGCCTCGGAGTACTTATGCAGCGCGACCTCAAGGACAATGGAAGCTTCGAGCAACCATGGAACAGGCGCCCAGAACTTGGCCAACGCATTCCGCAGTGGATGAGCCGAGATATCCGGCATTGCATTGGGGCCGTCTTTTTCAAGACGGGCGCGCGCCTCATCGCCCGTGAGACCTGTCGAGACGATGTCCTGAACCGGCTTTGCTGCCTGACTCGATGATGCAGGGGCGACAACCTTATGCTCACTCATCATGGGCGATCTGTGTCGCTGCCTTCACTACCACCATTCCATCGATCGCCCCGATGGATTCTTCGCGCCGCTCTCAGGCTTGGCTGAGCGAAGAAGCAAGAGCGGACATTGCACGAGCTTGACGACCTTCTCGGCGATCGAGCCGAACACCAGCGGATGCCACCCGGAGATGCCGTGGGTGGAGATGACGACCATGTCGATATGCTCACGCTCCACCACTTCCATGATGTTTCCAACGATGTCATTCCCAACTTCGACGCTGGTCCTTGCCCTTATCCCCCTGGCCGCAAGAGCGGCATGGCACTTGGCCAGATGGTGCTCAGCGAATGTTCTCGCTTCCTGAATGAATTCGGTTTCGGGAACCAGGTCGGGAAGAGTCGTGGTGGGAAACATGGGGATGACGTTCACAAGGTAAAGTTCGGCATGAAAGTGCTGAGCAAGATCGGCAGCCATCTCCAATGCCGCCTGAGACGATGGGCTAAAGTCGATGGGCAACAGGATTTTGGCGGGGATGGATGGGAAAGCATGGACTTCAGGCATGACGGTCTCCTCGCCGAACTTTGAAAGCGGCTGGAGTTTCATTTTCCTCAATCATGAGAGCAAAGGCTGTGCTGTTTTGGACAGCGGAGTCGCGGCCCATGGGCAGCGATGGGCCGCCTTCGTCCCGGCCGCCCGGCGCGGTTGATTTGCGAGAAGACGAAGCGCAATTACGTGCAAATATGACCATCCTTGGAGATCGCAATTCTGACAATATCTCTACAGGCGCAGCTAAACGCCAGCATATTTCTTTGACAGCGCGAGTTGTGTCTGGGAGAGGCGATGCGGACCGGAGGAGGGCTCTTGACGCGATCAATGAGGACATGGAATTCGCAGCCTTTGCGCGCCAGCCATGGCGATTTGGCAGGCGCGCAGGGTGGTCGACCGGCCGGCGAACCACTTGAGATGAGGGTGCGCCGGGCAATGCTTCTGCTGCTGACCGCTACAGTCCTGGCAACTCTGCCAGTGCTTGCAAGATCGCAATCACTGCCCTCTTCGGGAGACTCTACCAACGCTGTAGCAAGCACGACCGCACCGCAACCGGACCTGACCTACGTGCGGCCGACGCAGAGAACCATGGCCAGAAACTACGCTTTCGACGCATTCGGCCCGTACCCAATTGCCGGCGCAGCGATAATTGCCGGTATCCACCAGGCAAGCAATGCGCCTCCAGAGTGGAATCAGGGCATGAAGGGTTATGCCAGGCGATTCGGATCGGACTTTGGGGGCGCAGCGGTTGGGACAACGACGCGTTATGCGCTGGCAGAAGCCCTCAAGGAAGATACGTTGTACTACCGTTGCGAATGCAAGGGAGTCTTCCCGCGGCTGCGCCATGCCGTGTTTTCCACCTTGTCGGCGCGCCGCGGCGATGACGGCCACCGCGTCTTCTCTTTCCCCGCGCTTGTCGCGCCCTATGCGGGTTCGATGACTGCGGTCTATGGCTGGTACCCAGACCGCTTCGGCGCAAAGGATGCCTTTCGGATGGGCAATTACAGCCTGCTGCTCTATGCCGGCGGAAACATTTCCATGGAGTTTCTTTATGGCGGACCCCACTCCCTGCTTTCACGCATGCATCTGAACAAGGCGCACGGCGCGCCAGACCCAGGTCCAAACCATTGAGCGACCGCGGATTCACGGCAGTTGCGGGCATAAGCCCCCCACTTCCGGGGCGCAGGACAATACCGATGTCCTCAAATGCGAGTTCTGCCACGGGTCTGGTCAACGGCGCTTTCGAGTGGTTCGGCAACCTGGGCATCTTCTTCTGGCAGGTCTTGCGCGCGGCGGTAACGCCGCCGTTTGAGTGGCGCGAGTTGATTCGCCAGCTCGACGAGGTCGGATCGAAGTCTTTTCCATTGGTCGTCATGGCCGGCTCCGCCATCGGTGTGATCATCTCGTTGGAAGCCCGTTACAGTCTAAGTCGATTCGGCGCGAAATCGCTGTTTCCCGCCACCCTCGTGTACTCGGTTATCCAGGTAATGGGCCCGATCATCACCGGCCTGGTCGTGAGCGGCCGCGTGGGCGCCGGCATTGGCGCCGAGCTGGCATCGATGAAAGTGACCGAGCAGATCGACGCCATCGAGGCATCCGCGATCAACCCTTACAGGTTTCTGGCGGCGCCTCGCATTCTGGCTTGCATTCTGATGCTGCCACTGCTGACCCTGGCCGCCGACGCATGCGGCCTGTTGATGGGCTGGTTTGCACAAACGCTGGTCGAGCAGCTTTCTTTTCATCAGTTCCTCCAGGACGGCTTCAAAGGCGCGACCTTCAATGCTTTCCTGCCGCAGACATTCAAGACCGCTGTGTATGGCCTCATCATCGGGCTCATCGCGTGCTTTCAGGGAATGCGCACTCGCGGAGGCGCGGAGGGCGTAGGGCGCGCGGCCACGAATTCGGTAGTCCTTGCATCGCTCTTCGTGATACTGGCCGACGTTGTGCTGGTGAAACTCATCCTGGTTGTCTTCCCTTAGCTACAGACTCATCGGTTCAAAGGACATATATGGCCACAGCTTATGACATTGCGATGAAGCAAGGGAACCCTGAGGAAGACGACTGCGCGCCGGTTATCGCCGTCGAGGACTTGCGGAAATCGTTTGGAAGCCACAGGGTTCTCAATGGGATCAGTCTGAGCGTGAACCGCGCTGAAACCCTCGCAGTACTCGGACGCAGCGGCACAGGCAAGAGCGTGCTGCTGAGGCTCATCATCGGCCTCGAAACACCCGACTCGGGATCGATTCGCATCCATGGCCGGGATATCACCGGCCTGGCTCTGGATAGGATGGGCGAAATCAGGAAGAGGATGGGGTTCCTCTTTCAGCACGCGGCGCTCTACGATTCGCTCACCGTCGCCGAGAACGTGGCCTTCCCCCTTGAACATCATCGGAAAGAGTTATCGAAGTCCGAGCGAGGTGACCGGGTCAAGCAGTTGTTGGCCGAGGTGGGCATGGAAGGCGATCTCAACAAGATGCCTTCCGATATTTCAGGTGGAATGCAAAAGCGCGTAGGCCTAGCGCGAGCGCTCGCTCTGGAGCCGGATATTCTGCTGCTCGACGAGCCCACAGCCGGTCTAGACCCCATCAGTTCGGGGGAGATCGACGATCTGATTTTGAAGCTCCAACGGGAGCGTCAGATGGCATCGATTGTAGTGACTCACGACTTGCATAACGCCAGGACGATCGCCAACCGTCTGACCCTGTTGAATGAGGGCAATGTGGTCATCGAGGGAAAGTTTGAAGACCTTCAGCAAAGCGACATCGGGTTTGTGAAGGAATTTCTGAAACTGTCGTAGGAGGGCATATGTCGAGAGTGGCACGGCTGGGAGCATTCATCGTTGGGACACTGGCAATTCTGGCCGCCGGGGTCTTCATTATCGGGAGTAAAGAGTATCTGTTTCGTTCTACATATCAACTGAAGGCGCAGTTCGACAATGTGGCGGGCCTGGCTGCTGGAGCCGACGTGCAAGTGGGCGGGGTTCATAGCGGAACTGTGGATAGCATCGCATTGCCTCATAAGCCCGGTGAAAAGGTCACGGTGGTCATGAATCTTGACAAATCCACGCACGAAATCATCAAGCAGGACTCGGTGGCCTCGATCGAAACCGAGGGGGTGTTGGGCAATCAGTACTTGGCCATTTCGTTCGGATCTGTCGGGCAACCGGAGGTAAAGGATGGCGAGATCATCCAGAGTGAACCGCCCCTCCAGATGTCGGATCTGCTCAAGAAGACGAGCGGCATGCTGGACACTAGCCAGGAGGCCATCCAGAACGCGTCAGAGGCGACGGCGCACCTCAACTCGGTAAGCGCCAAGATCGATTCAGGCCAGGGAAGCGTAGGGGCGCTAGTGAACGACAAGCAAATGTATAGCAACCTGGAACAGACGACGAACACACTGCATGAAACGATGCTCCAGGCGCAAACCGGGGTGACTGACTTCCAAGAGAATATGGAAGCCCTGAAACACAACTTCTTCCTGAGCGGCTACTTCAAGAAGCGTGGATATATGGATTCCGCCGATCTGGCAGCGAACAAGATTGAGGGGCTTCCGCAGGGTGCGCCGCTGAAGGCGTTTACCTACACGGCCAGGCAACTCTTCGATAGCCGCGAGTCGGCAAAGCTGAAGAACCAGAAATCCCTCAACCCCGGCGGCGAGTTCCTGGCGCAGAATCAATTCGGACTCGCGGTAGTCGTGGTTTCCGCCGGCATGGAGGGTGATGCCCAGAAGGACTTGCTGCTCACCGAGGCCAGGGCCATGGTTGTGCGCGAATACCTGGTCGAGAACTTTGGATTTGACGACAGCCACCTCAAGACGTTGGGACTGGGCAAGCAGGCGGGACAGAGCCAGGACGCAGATTGGGGTTCAATCCAGATTCTCATCTTCCCGGCGGGAACCGAAATGCCAGTCGACAAACCGGCGCCGCCGGGGATCTCATCCACAACAGGCGGCGTCCGTCCGGCTCAGGCGACGGCTGCAGGAACGCAACAACCATAGTGCGTGACGCAGTGAGTGGAAGCCATAAGTGAATGGGCAAAGGACTGGCGTCTGCCCGTGTATCCAACTGCTCAGAAACCGGCCCCAAGGAGATGAAAGACTTACGCAGCGGGCGCGATTGAGTTTTGCCGCGGAGTTTCATGCGCCGCAACACAGGATTGCCGCTGGCTTGTCAACAACCGGTTCTTGCCGCTGCATCCGTATATCCTGAACAGCCTGAGGGAAGTTCCATTCAACCGGAAAACATGGAGACGACGATGGACACAACCAATTCTGTGGTAGCCATCTACGATACCCACGAGCAGGCGGAACACGCTATCAAGGAACTGCAAGAGGGCGGTGTCGACATGAAGAGCCTGTCGATTGCCGCGAGAAACACGCACACGGATGAACATGTCGTCGGCTATTACACTGCCGGCGACCGCATGAAGTACTGGGGCAAGGTGGGAGCGTTCTGGGGCGGATTCTGGGGACTGTTGTTTGGATCCGCGGCATTCGCCATACCGGGCCTCGGACCGATTCTTGTGGCTGGTCCTTTGGTGGCCTGGATTGTGGCCGGCCTCGAGGGAGCGGTTGTCGTCGGAGGTGTGAGCGCAGTTGGCGCGGGTCTGGTGAGCATCGGCATTCCAAAAGATAGCGTTCTCAAGTATGAAGTTGCTCTAAAGACCGACAAGTACATGCTGGTTGTCCATGGTACGGTGGAAGAGGTGGCGAAGGCGAAGAACATCACCGAGGGAACCGAACACAGCTATTACACCGTCCATGGCGAGACTGTTTTCGCCTGATAACCGTCGCCATCCCGTTGCGACGGGGAGATTCCCAGGCAGCGCATAGGATGCGAGCCTGTCGACACGCGGCGCGCGCGCCGGCATCAGGCTGCGCGCGGCGGCGACTACGATACAGCAATGGAGAAGAGATGACCGGAAGCAAGCACAACCTCGAAGGAAACAGTAGCGACAGGGGTGAGCCCGATCCTGGTCCCTACTGGAGACGCATGCACCGCGACTGGCGCTTCTGGGTAGGCGCCGTCTTCCTGTTTGCCGCTCTCGCAATTTATGAACTGAGCGGCGACCTGGCCTGGATTCCGCGCAGCCAACCGCAGCACGTGGCACCGCAGGCGACGCGCAACTAGCGGCCCCTCCGTGTACCCCGGATAAGTCTGCCGTCGTAATCGCAAGCAGGATAAAGCGAGAGTGGAAACTCACCATGACCCTACTGGCCCTGTATCCTCTGCGGTTCGACCCCATCTATCAGTACCGCCTGTGGGGCGGCCGGCGTTTGTCCGCCCTGTTCTCCAAGCCGCTTCCAGATGACGGACCCATTGGCGAAGCATGGGTGCTCAGCGACCGCGACGATCATCCGAGCCAGGTTGCCAATGGACCGCTCAAAGGGCAAGCCATCCACTCTGTGATGGAGCATTACCCCGAGCAACTCATGGGCAGGCTGGCCTCGCGCTTCAGCCGGTTTCCGCTGCTTCTCAAGTTTCTCGACGCGCGTGAAATGCTTTCTGTGCAAGTGCATCCCGGCAATGCTCAGCGCCACCTGATTCCAGTGGGCGAAACGGCGAAGACCGAAGCCTGGGTCGTGATGGAGGCAGGGCCGGAAAGCCGCATCTATGCGGGCCTGAGGCCTGGCACAACTCCAGCAGACCTGCGGCATTCACTCTTCATTGGGACAGTCGCGGACCACCTTGTAGGCATCGTCCCGAATCCGGGGGACTGCGTATTCATTCCTGCGGGAACGGTCCATGCTTTGGGCGGCGATGTTGTTGTCTTTGAGGTTCAGCAGAACAGCGACGTGACGTTTCGCTTGTACGATTGGGGCCATGTTGACACGAAAACAGGGAAGCCACGGCCACTCGAGCTTGACCAGGCATTTGCCTGCATCGATTTTGCCGGTTGCGCAGGCGGCCTGGTGACGCCTCAAGTAGAGACGACGACGCCGAATGAGCGCGAGAAACTCTTCGATTGTGAGCACTTCCGGTTATGGCGCGTGCACGAACAAACACCGTTTCCCATCGGCGCCGCCGGGGAGCCGCGTGTGCTGGTCTGCATCGATGGCGCGGGCAAAATCGAATACAGTAGCGAGACCTGTGAAGTAGGAATGGGCGACGTATGGCTCTTGCCCGCGGAGGTCGGGGCGTGTGTCTTTCGACCCGGCGGATCTGTGAGTCTTCTGGAGATTGCAATCCCTGTATAGCTTGGAATCGGCAACTGTGCAATGGAGTACAGATTCACATTGGGGTCGCAGGACTTCAGTGTTGGAGGAGAATGAAGAAGCTCATTGTGTTCGATCTGGACGGGACCCTCGCACCGAGTAAATCGTCCCTCGATGCCGAGACTGCGGGATTGCTGCATGACCTCTTGGCAATCGTCAAGGCCGCAGTGATCTCCGGAGGCGCCTGGCCGCAGTTTCAAAACCAACTGCTCTCCCATCTTCCCCATGACGAACGCCTCGTCAATCTGTCGCTGCTTCCGACCTGTGGAACAAAATTCTTCCGATACAAAGGAGAGTGGAAAGAGATCTATTCAGAAGATTTCGCCGCTGCTGAAAAACAGAAGATCGTCAGTTCTCTTGAGAAAGCGATCGGACAGGCGGGCTTTCCCGTCGAAAAAACCTGGGGAGAAACAATCGAAGACCGGGGAAGCCAGATAACATACTCTGCGTTGGGTCAGCAGGCCCCTTTGGAAGAAAAGAGCAAATGGGACCCCGATTTCATCAAGAGAAAAAGGATTACATCAATCCTTGATGCCTTCATTCCCGAGTTCTCCGTTCGAATGGGTGGGGCGACTTCGATCGATGTGACCAAACCTGGCATTGACAAAGCGTACGGAATCAAGAAACTGCGAGACATCCTGGGTATCGCGCTGGATGAGATGATTTACATCGGGGATGCGTTGTTTGCGGGAGGCAACGACTATCCGGTTGAAGAAGCCGGTGTCGTCTGCATCCCGGTTCGAGGCCCCAGTGAGACCAAGCTGGTTATAAAAGCAATCAGCGCCAGCTTGACTCCCGACCGGCAACCACGGCCCTTCGGGGAGGATGCATGAGTGGACTTCAACTGCGCCGTCTGGGGACGGTCATGGAACCCGAGCCGGGTAATCCTCAAGAGGTCGAGGGCGTTCTCAATCCTGCTGCCGCTCGAGGCCCTGATGGCGAACTCTATATCTTCCCTCGCCTCACCGCGCGGGGGAATTACTCGCGCATTGGCATCGCACGGGTGCGGTTCAATGAAGCCGGCGATCCGGCAGGGGTCGAGCGGCTCGGAATCGCACTGGAGCCGGAAGCGGATTATGAACGGCGGCCAAACGGCGGTGGCGGTTGCGAGGATCCGCGCATCACGTTTATGGAGCCGCTTCAGCGGTACTTGATGACTTACACGGCATGGTCGCCCCTCGGCCCGCGGATTGCCCTGGCTGTATCGGAAGACCTCTTCCACTGGAGGCGTTTGGGGCTCGCGACCTTTGCTTCAAGCGATGGCATCGAGTTCGGCAACGTGGACGACAAGGATGCCAGCCTCTTCCCGGCTGTCATTCCCGATCCATCGGGGCAGCCGGAACTGGCTATACTCCACCGGCCGCTCTTTCCAGGCACTCGTCCCGAGGAAACCGTCCGTTCTCCCGAAATCCGTGAGGTAGATATAGATAGGGAAAGCATCTGGATTTCGTACTGTCGAATGACGGTGAACCATAAGCCATTTCACACCGGCCAGTTTACTTTTCATCACCGGCTGGCGTCTCCGGTGTCGCCCTGGGAACGGCTCAAAATCGGCGGCGGCACTCCGCCTATCCTGACTCAGCACGGCTGGCTGATCGTTTACCACGGTGTTAGCGAGATAGAGGAGCCTAACACCGAGAAGCATCCGTTGTGCTACTCGGCAGGGGTGATGGTGTTTTCAAAGGAGCATCCGCTCGTGATTAGCTATCGCTCTGCGGAGCCTGTGTTGACACCTATTCTGCCGCAAGAGCGCCACGGAACCATCGCAAACGTCGTCTTCCCCACGGGCATAGACCGGCGCGACGATCTTGGCACACCGGACCGCTTCGACGTCTACTATGGGATGGCCGACTGCCGGATCGGCGTGGCGCGTCTCGATTTGCCGGATACCCTTCCGCCGGAAGGAGTCGCAGATCCGCCGCAAGCAAAAGTGTAAGCGCGCCGGAGCAAAAATAGACCACATAACGCCGCGGTAGCGGCGTGAGGTGGCGGTGTAAAAGTAGACCATCGCCGGATTCTGGTTTCACGGCTGACAGCCGTCCCAAGGGTTGACGAACGAGGTTCGGCCCCATTGATGGGAGGTCGTCGCGCGTGGGACACCGGAGGGATGTACACGGTGGAACTGTATGCGCGAGTGCGGCGAGCGGCCCTTGTGGAGGGTAAGAGCCAGCGGACGGTAGCACGGGAGTTTGGGCTGGCGCGGAAGACGGTGCGGAAGATGCTGGCGTATTCGGCGCCGCCGGGCTCCCATCACCCCACGGACGAAGACCTGTCCGCGGGGACCCCGTTACCAGCGGCAGCAGCCGATACGGCGTCCCAAGCTGGGGCCGTGGCTGGGCGTGATCGATGCCATTCTGAAAGAGGACAAGACGCGGCCCG
>OCZT010005274.1_pt1 | contig 12938 bp, 10 predicted proteins | sample 1539031 | NCBI WGS metagenome assembly OCZT01 (sample SAMEA3539308, study PRJEB22396) | soil metagenome | biome: tundra; feature: field; material: soil | place: USA | collected 2010-05 | depth 0.15 m | reverse complement strand
CAGTCTGAGAACTATCTTAGTTGCGGGACCTTCCGGGGATATCGAAATTCACGACCTTGAATCCGGCGAGACCCTTGCAACTAAATTCGTCAAGACCTCGGGAATGGCTGGGATCGCAGTTTCTCCTGACGGAACCCGGGTTGCCTGGATCGAAAAGACAGGAACGGTTCATGTTGAAGGTGCATCAACTACATTGTCTGGAAGGGCCGGCGACCGGGCGGTGGTTTGGCACCCGACCGCCGGCATAATTGCGGCACGGGAGGACAATAACCTCGTTGCGTGGACTCCAGATACCGGAGATTGCACGGTCCTGGCGAGTGACATCGCGGCGCCCCTCACGGTCCTGCGAATCACAACAGATTCCCGAGCCATTGTCTATATCGCAGGCAAACAATCGCGAAGAGCGGGAATTGTCATGCTTTCGGACAAGCCTGCCCACATTTCAATCCCGGAAACATCGGCACCAGTGGTCGATGTGGACTTTGACCCATCGACTGGTAAACTGCTCGTTCTAACTCTCGACAATACACTGAGAATCCTTGATGCACTAAATTACTTGTGTCTTGCAGAGCTTCATTACGAAACAGCTCGATGGGTTACTGTCAGGGGGCGACCAAGCCGCTGCGCATTCGGCGGGAAAGCAAGCGATAAGGTGTTCTTTGCCACAGATAAGGGACATGTCGCAGAATGGGATCCGACATCGGGATCCGTACAGCGACTGGAAGATTACTGCACTGAAGCCGACCGGCACTGGCTGTGCGTTTTTCAGCGCCTACCTGAAACCTATGGCTTGCTGCTTTCGACAGAATTGATGTGCGGGGTGTGGAATCTTCCGCTACGCTCGGAGAGTAGAGCAAGACATGGCAGCAGCGTGTCAGCGTGCTGTTTCACGCGCGCAGGCAATTTGGTCACGCTAAGTCGCCAAGCGAATACAATAGTGTGGTCTTCCGCCAACCTCCAAATAGTCTCGCAACTCATTGATCGCAGCATTACAACAATCGCAACTGGCATAGCTGCGAACGAGATCATCGTAGGAGATCTTCAAGGCCGCTTGTGGAGCCTCGATCCTAACCAGACTTCGCCAAATCGTGGAGTCGCCGCTGCGTTCGCACTCAGCGAACCAGTGCTTTCCCTGTTTCACGATGGTGGTGAGAATGTCATCGCTACAGGAGAGTCTGGTCGAGTGGTACGACTTCCCTTATACAAGGGGAACGGCTTGACGGTGCTTAGCCCATCGAGTGGTGTCCGCGACCAAGTGAAGATTATGGCGGCAGGCAGTGACGGCGAGTTCTGGAGTCTAAGAGCTGAATACCAAGATGGAGGTCAGAGGACGGAATTTTCTCTGGTGCGGGAGCGGCGCGACGAAGTTTTAGTCCTTAATACGGTCGAGTCTTTCGTTGATGCCGCCTCATCGGACGATGGGGCGACAGCCTGTATTGTAGGACCTTCAGTTCGCAGCTTCCGGCGTTCAGGTACAAGGGTTAATACGCTCTTTTGCCGAGACGCACGCGCATATCTTGCAACTTTTGTGACTCCCAATTATCTTGCTGCATCGAGATCTGGCAACTCCTGGCTCGAAGTCTGGCAAATGAAGGACGGAATGCCGACAGTTGCGGCAGTTCATTCACCATCTGAGATAACGTCGATGTCCGGATTAGGGCGTCAGGTCGCCGCCGGTCTCCGTTCGGGAGAAATCTTGGTTCTGCGACTGAGAGGGAAGGATATTCAGGCCGATTTGGAGGAGAACCATGAGGTTTTATCAACAGGCATCTGACAATATCGGTTCTCTGATTCAGAGATGCTACTTCGAGGCTGATCAAACCAGAGTCTCTTTGGCACTCAACCGATTGCGTTGGCTTGAAGAGCAGTTTTCGAAGGATGCGAGAATTCCTTACGCTGAAGGGGGTATCCGGCGCGACTTCCTCGGTCAGGGTTTACGCGCTCGAGATCTCTTTGAACATGCATATCTGAGGGCATGTGAGTGCGAGCTTGACGGAGATTATTGTTGGTCTGCGGCTTGCAATGCCGCAGACCTTGCGCGCGATGCCAGCGAGTTCAGAAAATGGGTGGAATTGACTGCGACCGCACCGCCGGTTGTTCAGGGAAGGCGACCCACATTCCGAGAGCGTTTGGAAGCATTGGATCGTGGCGCGCTCTTACAAGACATTCATCAAGAGAATGCAGAAACCGAGCGTCTTGCCGGCAAGAATGGCCCGAGTGCAGCTCACATGGAGGTTCAACTTGCAGCAGGTGGAATGGATGAGATGGATGAGGCACATGTCCGCCGATTCCGTGCACAGCGAATCCGCATTCTTGACCAACAGTGTGATGAAGTGCGGATCGCTATGTTTGAAAGATTTGCTCCGGAGGAGCGCCTGGCACTTCAGGAGGCGCTTGCAGAACTCAATAGAGCATTGGTCCTAGACCCCTACGATGCTGAGCTATGGAATTTGAGTGCGGCTTGGAACAACCTTCTGGAGAACTTCACAGAGGCGCTGGCCGTCGCCGACAGAGCGGCATCGCTTCGTACCCCTTATCCGAAGGCTCATATCAATGCAGCATGGGCGTTGTATCGATCAGGAGACTATTCAGAGGCGAAAATACGCATTGATCTTGCGGCTATTCAAGCGCAAGAAACTCAGGACCAGCCAGATATCGAGCAATCACAAAGACTTGCGATGGACTATTCGCAACGACCTCGAGAGCCTCAACTGGAGGAACTGATTCCAGGCCTTGAAACATTCTCACGCGCTGCGAGACGGTGCTCCGAGCTCGAGTTGGAACGTGATCCAAGCAATGTTAGCCTCGAGGACATGGTAAGTAGGCTAATCCACCACGCGAAGCGGACAAGGGGAGACTTGGCTCTCGGGCTTGTGCCTATGATAGCCGAACTGCTTTCGGATTTCACCCCGGAAACGGTCTGCCGAGTGGTCGTCACCGCCAAGCAGAGAATCCCGCAACTGATGGAGGACTCGGTTTACGCCACTCTCTATCTCATTTCAAAATGCGAAGGTGTTGAGAGGCGCGATGCCAGCCGACTACTCGCCCTTATCCTGTTTATTCCCCTTGACGCCAAGCGCATTCGAAGCAACTACCGTGAGCTCATTTTGGCCACGGAAGCCTCCCGATCCCGGCTGCTGTCGAATCTCGACCGTACAATGCGAGATGAGTTGCGCCGAATTGTTCCTCGACTTGATGCTCTAATCGCAGACCAGACTGAAGTAAGCGGGCGGAAGTAGCTCGTGCAGAACAGAGGATTGTTTCCCGTCTTGCCGGGCCTCCCCCCCAGCCGAATCCAAATCACGAATCAAACGGACGAGGTGCCTCAAGCATCTTCGAACGGCTCCTTCAACGATGGTGGAGGTGAACAGGTGTCAGGAAGAACGGTGATATCTTGCTCCGCTTGAAAAACAACTCGCCGTCAGCACATTGAGAAGGCCATCAAAGACATTCCTTGGGTGCTCCCCGGTCGGATCCCTGCGGCCCAATCTTATCTTGCATCCCAGCCGAGTGATTTAAGCAGCCTGTCGGCATGATTTTGGTTTGAGATTTGAGCCAAGTTGGGAGTAGACTACCAAACAGATTTTGCTCCCAAATCTGCTGCACCGAGCGGTATTCGTGTTCCCCATGAGACTCTTCGCGGGATCTCCGTGTCCGGGTCGAAGCGCATGCGCTTTCCATGGCCCTCAGATTCTCAGCAGGAATCTGACACCGACTGATCTTTGCTCGGATGGCCACGAAAGCTCGAATCGAATTCCCGACCGCAGAGCTAGGCCATCTTGGCGTGAGCTCAGAACGGCTGTTTCATTCCTAAGCGATCCTGATTCCTCCGTAGTCGCCGACCAGCTACGCGCCACTTGTCCAGGTCCAGCGCCCTGACTGAGATATTTGGTCGTCAACCGCGCTCGGCTCGACCTAAGAGAGCTCCAATCGATTTTCTATTTCCAAACGGAATTCCTCCCTGCGGAAGGAGGTTAAGGAACAACGGCATCAGGCTCGGGCTGGCGTTGATTCAGGGCCATACAGCCGAGTTGAATCCTGAACCCGTCGCGATCGACAGTCGCGATGCACTAGCAGAAAATGGAGAGATCAGATGAGTATTCTTGCCGGCACCATTGTGATTGCGGTTATCTGCAGTATGTATTTTGGAGTGCGTGCGGTCGCGGTTCTTTTTCGCGCAATAGCCAAGCTTGGCCGAAGCCGGTCATTTGAACGCTTGGAATGGGATCAGAAGCTAGACCTTTTTTATCAGGCTCCAACAGGGGACCCACGATTCCGCCGTTTCGTTAATTGGTTCTTTGGCTTTTTTGCGACGAGCATATTGCTCCTCGGCTTAGCAGCCCCAGGAATGGCTCAAAACGGGAAACCGTTCCCTGCATGGCCACTCTTTCTTGTCGCCGGGATGTCGGCTCTGTTTGCTGTGGGGGGAGCAGTCGCGGTTCGCCATTCCGCACCGGGCATAGGGGCGCTCTGCCAATGCGCTTCCTGTGGCCGGGAGATGCAGATTACCGGGATGCCGCAGGGCGGCGGCGTCATGATGAGCTGGGAAGAGATGGAGTCCAATATGGCAATGGCGGGGTTGTGCCGGGAGTGTGGCCGGGTCTACTGCGAGCCCTGTTATTCCGAGCGTGGGCACAAGTGCGAATGTGGTCGCGGAAGAGACAAAGTCACGCACGAATTTGGTGCGCGGTATATGGGACCGATGCGCCTGGTTAAAGTGCAGTACCTATAAGTGTGCAATCCTCGCCAATTGTCGCGGTCGCAGTCGGCGGTATTCGTTTCCTTCGAGCCGAGGTGCTGATCCGACAGCTCTCCGAGGCAATTCCGCCGGTGGGCAAGCTGGTGACAGTGACGGTACCCTTTGGGCACACCCCACGATGAAACGTAAATTTGATTTGCAAGGATGCGTTCGCATTGGGAACATTATCAACCTACCCCGCTTCACCTGTCATCGGGAAGTGAATACCTTACAATCTCAAATTCACCGTCTTCTTCCTCACAAAGGTAAACCTCAATCACCTCATTGACGAGGTACTCCACTGTTCCGATTTGATCGAGCACTGCGGTGAAAAGCTCGATTTCGACCTCGCCAGTCATTCTGCCCGAACCGTTTATGCAGATCAGACCAGCGTGAATCGGAACATTCGCGTATTGCCCCTCGGACCCTGGCTGGTCGGCCGGCCCACGAAAATCGACGCTGTTTCTCGTGACAAACGTCCAGTCCTGCTCGATGATCAGGTCACGGAGCTGCCAGTCCTTCCAGCCTGCCTTGCCCAGCCAGGTTACATGGAAGCTGTCATGGTAGCCGCGGTCGCGCGCCAACTGTGCGAGGTCCGGACTCAGGCATTCGTCAATCAGAAATTTCAGCAATCTTCAGTCTCCTACAGAGGAGTTGGAAAGCCGCTTTTTCGTGATTGAGATTCTGGTGGCGCCTGGAATTGATAGCCGCCGTGGCCGGCCCCGCTGCGGAAACGCCTTCGAGTAGATTGAGGCGAGTTCCACCTGTGATGCGTTGAGACTCGGATAGGACTTGAGGATTCGCTCCGTCGGAATTCCTGCATCGACCTGAGCGGCGACGTCGTGCACTGGAACTCGCGTACCTCTAATGACCGGTGTCCCACTCAGAATTTCGGGGTCTTCAGCGACCATCCTGCGCGCTTCCGAGAGTCTGCGAAGGCGTCCATCGACTGCCCTCCAGAGATCAGAGAAGTGAACGGTCAGAAAGTGCTCTCCCACAGTGCAGTCCTTCCACTGGTCCCAGGTCGAGCAGTGAGCCATCGCATTGCGGATTGTTTCGAGGCGCGCATTTGCAGTCAGCCACTCCGCCGTCTCAAAGTAGAAGGCGATCATGAGACAGGCATCGGTGCGAAAGGTCCGGATGGGGGAAGTACTGTAAAGACCTTCGGGCAGAATCTTCTCGTCGATGATTCGGTTGATTTGCGGGATCGAGACCCCAGCGGCAACCGCCGCTTCCGTTGTTGTCAGACGTTCCATCAGGGTTTCCATGAGGCACCTCCAACTCCTATTATAGTAATTATTCTGACGCGCCAGAGTATTTATTTTATTCTTGGGAGACTGCGAATTCGGCGCCAAAGCTGATGAGAGCATCGAATCAGCGAAAAACCGGGCATTCTTCGGGGACCAGTCGAGGACCAATTCGACGGTCCTGGGGATCAGCTACAGAACAACGATGTATCGGATGATCGTAAGATATTGATACTAAATAAGATTAGAGTAATGCCGCTGGCCGGTTCTCTGCTTACCTTTCGGGGAGCATCGACCGTCTTGCCCATTGGATGAGAGAAGACGACAGCAACTTCTAGGTGCGTTTTGGGAATCCGAGAGGCTCATTTTCGTTTCGAGTACCACTCGGGGACCAGTTACCGTGAATTTTGGGTTCATTGCGATGTGTTCCGATGCACTTCGCTTCGTTGTAGTGCGTTCATACCACGGTTTCTGGGGCATCTTTCACGGCGATAACACGGGTTCAAATCCCGTCGGGGACGCCAAACTACCGTTTTGCTCTGAGATTCGCTCTAAGATATTGAAAAATAACGAGGTTGGGGCGGTTCCAAATTGCTGTCCGTCAAACGCGATTCCATCGGGGAAGAAAGTCTTCTGTAGTCGTTGTTTTCCATCAAGTGACGAATCCAGCCAGAGACGTGCGGGTCTGGTGATGATCTTTTCGGCGAACCTGAGCACGCCTTCCAGGTCGAGGTACTCAAACTCCGCAATTCTGAGTTCTCCCTCTATAGCGTCGATCTCGGCATTCAGGCTTGCATGCTTTTGATCGTAGGTAGGTTGGTCTATACGTCCGTCCAGAAGAAAATTGACCAGTTTGTCTTTGCGCGTCTTCGCTATCGTCAACTTCTGTTCGGCCACCGCACAGAGTGCGTCGGCATCGCCTTGCCGCTGCTTCCAAGTAGAGCGAACTGTAGCCTCAAAAGCGGGAAGAAGTGTTGCGTCCGGCGTGAGGGACTCAAGCATTCGCACAAACTTCGCGTCAAGGGCCTCACGCGTAATCTTCACGGCTAGACAGGCGCGTTTACGGCAGCGGTAATAGGCATATCTCTGTCCACTTCGTCCTTTGGACCAACTCCCTGTCAAGGGCTCACAACATTTCTCGCAGCGCACGAAAACACGAAGGGGGAAGTCGGGATTATTTCGCAGGTGGGCAGTCACGGAAACGCTCTTGCCCGACAAAATATCCTGAACCTTGTCAAACCGTTCTTGAGCAACCAGTGCTTCAAAACTGCCCCGCTCCTTCACGCCCCATCGGGGAATTACCACCCAACCCGCATAGATCGGATTCATGAGCAACTTGTGGAAGGTTTGCGGAGACAGCGCAGATCCTTTCGCTGTCTTTAGACCGAGTTTCGTAAGCGTCCGAAGGATGTCTGACTTGGAATGGAGTCCCGTGGAGGCAAGTTCAAACGCCTTCTGGATAAAGGTTGAACTCTTTGGGTCGGGAATGAGTTTCTTAGCGGCGTGGCCGATGACGTTTAAGTATCCAAGAGGAGCCTTGAACGGGAATATCCCCAAGCTAGCTGCTTTTCTCATACCGATGATCGTGCGTTCCGACTTTCGGTCGTTGTCAAACTGATTGAATGCCCCAAACATATTGCTCATCAGTCTGCCAGTCGAGGTCTCGTCTATGTTCTCCGAGACGGAGCGTAAACGAACTCCCGCTCCCATCAGTGCCGTCATGGTTAAGATCTGGTCATTCATGTTCCGAGAGAATCGGCTCAAATCATTGACCACCACGAACCCGACACGATTCTTAGCCTCCTTGCAGAACTTGAGCAGTTTCTGGAAATCGTCGCGATCAGTTGTCTTCGCTGACCTGCCCTCGTCCTTGAACGTTTCGACAACTGTCCAGCCATTCAAACTGCAATACGCTCTGGAGCGTTCCTGCTGAGTTGACAGGCTAAGATTGTTAACCTGCTCATCCGAGGAGACGCGACAGTAGATGACGGCGTTAGTGCGTTCGGATTCCGAGGGTTTCTTCTTCAAGACATCTCACCAGGATCATAGTCAGACCGTCGATATAGGACATTTACTTTCAATTCAGGGTGGTCGTCGTCGGCGTCCGGGCGACACAGGAAGAGAACGGCCTCCTCGCCATCGGCAAACGCTGGCGTGAATGAGTTCTCCCGACCAAGGTAAGCATCGATGACGATATTCGCGAGTTGTTGAAGTCGGATGGCCCGTTCTTCTTTGTCCATGAAACCTCTCTTGAATGATCCACTAATTCAGGTGATGTGTGGAAATAGCGTAAATCAGCGGCGATTGTCTCATTACGCCCTCTGAATGCATACTATGCGCCTTCGGTGGAAGTCGCTGTGACGTGTCAAGGGTTGGTAGTGGCACCATCGCTTGCTCAAGACGCACCAGCGGCAAGGCGGGCCGTTCCGGCCCCACGCTGGTGGATCGTATTTTATGGGTGTGCGGATGGATAAGTTGCACTGGTTCACGGTCCCGTCAAAGGCTAAAGTTGGCGCTTTCAGCCCACCCTGTCCCCTTCAGGAAAAAGAGTTGATCGCACTAGAGGGACTGCATAGTGTGCAAAGAGGGTGTATCAAAAAAGGGTCGGGTTTTGGAAGGCCATTGGCGTGGACTACAGCGGCCATTTTAGGTGTCGCAAATAACGACCATTTGATGATACAGTCATTACATGATGAAGGCTGCGATCTACGCAAGGGTATCCACGAAGGACGGACGGCAGGATGCAGAGAACCAATTGAAGCAACTCCGCTCGTTCGCGGCCACTCAAGGATGGGAGATCGTCCACGAGTACGTCGATAAGGCCAGCGGCAAGCGTGGGGACCGTGATCAGTTCCAGAAGATGTTTACTGCGGCGTCCAAGCGGGAGTTCGATCTTGTACTCTTCTGGTCTCTCGACAGGTTGAGCCGTGAAGGCACCCTAGCGACGCTGAACCACCTTCAGAGGCTCACAGGCTATGGCGTCTGTTATCGGTCGTTCACGAGCAATATCTGGACAGCACTGGCATGTTTAAGGAGGCTGTCATCGGCATCTTGGCGGCAGTAGCCAAGCAAGAGCGGGTCCGGCTGAGTGAGCGCACCATAGCAGGTCTTCAACGGGCCAAGGCTCAAGGCCGGGTCGGCGGTCGTCCAAAGGCAGAGGATGCTGAACCAAAGCTGATGGCCAAGATCGGGCGGCTTCGGTCGCAGGGGAAGAGCATCCGAGCCATTGCAGTCGAAGTGGAGAAGTCACCAAATACCGTCCTGCGGCTATTGAAAGCAGCAGAGTGACCAGAAGGTAACTGCCGAGGAGGCGGTGATACGAGCGAAACCCAGAGACTCCGGAAAGCAGTCGAAAAGCCGACATACCGGGATTGATCCGAGCCCCGAAAGCGAGGCCAGTGATCCCTGCAATGGGCGAGCCCTGCTAGACTTCTCTGGAAATGAAAACCTTCAATGAATATCTATCTGCGTTGCGGGCAAACCTTGCGCAGGGCGACGCAACCGAGCACACACATCGTGCCGCGTTGCAGCATCTGCTTGAGTCCACTTTCCCAGGCTTCGTCGCTGTAAACGAGGCACAGCGAATTGCCTGTGGCGCGCCGGACTTTAGCCTTCGTAAAGGAACGGTGCCGATCGGCCACATCGAGACGAAGGACATTGGGACCAATCTGGATGAAATACAACGCGGGAAAGGCCCTCATGGAGAGCAATTCAAGCGGTACCTCGGCGGGCTTTCCAATTGGGTGCTCACCGACTACCTGGAATTTCGCTGGTACGTTGCCGGTGACGTCAAGCCCCGGCTAACTGCGACCCTGGCAACGCTCGAAGGAAACAATAAACTGAAGGCGACACCGCGCGGAGCGGAGGATGTGTTTTGCCTGCTCCAGGGATTCCTGGATCAGCAATCCATAACCATTGAGACAGCCAAAGAATTGGCGACCCGGATGGCGGGAATCACCCACTTGCTGCGCGGGGTGATTGACCAGGCCTTCAAGTCGGGGGCGGCCAACGACAAGAGCTGGCTATACCAATGGCTCGCCAGTTTCCGCGAAACCCTTCTGCCGGAATTGAAAGAGGGGGAGTTCGCGGACATCTTCGCCCAGACGCTTGCCTATGGTCTTTTTGCCGCACGAATCCAGACCGCACACACGGGCGCGGCATTCACCCGGGAACAAGCGGCTTTTGCCGTGCCCCGGTCAAACCCGTTCCTGCGTTCGATCTTCTCCCAAATGGCCGGCGTCGACATGCCCGACGTCTTCACCTGGGCTGTAGACGATCTGGTCCGCCTGCTCGAATACACAGACATGAGCGGCGTCATGCGCGACATTGGCCATGCAACGGGACAAGATGATCCGGTGGTGCATTTTTACGAGACTTTTCTTGCAGCCTACGATCCGGGGCTCCGGGAGAAACGCGGCGTCTACTACACGCCGGAGCCCGTCGTTCGCTACATAGTTCTGTCGGTTGATGAACTGTTGAAGACGCGCTTCAACAAACCGAAGGGGCTTGCCGATGAGCGAACGTTGATCTTGGACCCAGCCACCGGCACAGCGACATTCATCTACGTGATCATTCAGCATATCTATGCGAGCATGGCCAGCCAGTTGGGCGCTTGGCCTGGATACGTTGCCGATCACTTCCTAAAGCGCGTTTTTGGGTTTGAACTGCTGATGGCTCCATACGCGATTGCGCATCTCAAGCTGTCCTTGGAGTTAGAGGAAACCGGGTACAGTTTTAAGCCTGACGAGCGACTTGGAATCTATCTGACCAACACGCTTGAAGAAGCAGCAAAGAGAAGTGAGCGGCTTGTGGCGAAAGCCATCTCGGACGAAGCAGACCAGGCGGCTGAGGTCAAGAACAAAGAAAAGATCATGGTAGTGCTTGGAAACCCACCCTATTCCGGTCACTCCCTCAACAGAAGCCGGGACCAGAATGGCGATCTTACATTCATTGGTCAGCTTATCGAAGACTACAAGAAGGTGGATGGGGCCGATCTTAAGGAAAAGAATCCGAAGTGGCTGCAAAACGATTATGTGAAGTTCATTCGATTTGCACAATGGCGGATCGAGAAGACCGGGCACGGTGTTCTTGCCTACATCACCGACAACAGTTACCTCGACAATCCAACCTTTCGTGGTATGCGGCGAAGCTTGATGCAGAGCTTCAGTGAGGTTTACGTCCTAGACCTGCACGGCAATTCAAACAAGAAAGAGAAAGATCCGGACGGCGGCAAAGATGAGAATGTTTTCGATATTAAGCAGGGCACGGCGATTCTGCTGGCTATCCGTCGCCCCGAACAGGAGGGTGCGTCCGGTGTTTGGCACGCGGACCTTTGGGGCGATCGGAGAGCAAAATATGCTTCCCTGTCAAGTGGTTCCTTGTTGGGAACTTCTTGGAATCGACTGGCGCCCGTGGCACCGGACTATTTGTTTGTTCCCCAGGACCGCTCACTTTCAGCGGAATATGGAGACTTTTTAAGCCTAAAGGAGATATTTCCAGTCAACAGTATCGGCATTGTGACTGCGCGAGATGCATTGACCATTCACTTCAATGGTGATGAGTTGGGTGGAGCTGTGAAGAGATTCATCGGGATGGACGTAGAAGCGGCACGGGTGGGATTTGACCTCGGCGAAGATGTTCAGGATTGGAGTGTTGGCTTGGCGCAAGATGATATCCAGAAGCATTTGAAGGGGCCTGCACACCCAACGAGGATACTCTATCGCCCATTTGACACAAGGTTCACCTACTACACGGGCAATTCACGTGGATTCCATTGCCGTCCGCGCCGCGAGGTAATGCGGCATATGATCGGTGGCGAAAACCTCGGCATGATTGTAACTAGGTCTACTAAAGACAATTGGGACTGCCTTGTCACTGATTCGATTATGGGCCATAAGGCACTTGCAGCCTACGACATAAACTATCTTTGCCCGCTTTTCATCTTTGGCTCGCCAGATTGCGCTGGGAATGGCGATCTTTTCGTGGGACGTCGCCCTAACCTTTCTCGCGCATTTCTTGATGCGTCGGCCAAGAAGTTAGGCATGCCCCAAGATCAGGATACTGGCTTGACCGAAGGCGTCTCTCCCGAAGACGTCTTCCATTATATCTACGCCATCTTTCATGCGCCAGGATTCCAGGAGCGGTACGCCGACTTCCTGAAGCGTGACTTTCCTCGCGTACCTCTGACGGCGGACCTGACTCTATTCCGCGCATTGGCAGGGAAGGGCCGCGAGCTCGTTGCTCTGCACCTTCTGAAGGATGAGGACGCTCCGCAGATCAACCAGTTTGCGACGCAGTTCCGGAAGTCCGGAACAAATATCGTCGAGACCGTTGAATACGATCCCGGCACGCGCCATGCCCGGATCAATGAAACGCAATACTTTGAAGACGTTCCCGCAGAGGCGTGGAATTTCCACGTTGGCGGCTATCAGGTTTGCGAGAAGTGGCTGAAGGACCGAAAGGGGCGCAAGTTGAACTACGACGATACGCAGCATTGGCAGCGTATCGTTGTCGCGATGATGGAGACACAGAGGTTGATGGAAGAGATTGACGCGCTGATCCCCGAATGGCCGCTGCGTTAGCGTCCTGATAGGTACTACAACCAAAATGGATCGGTCCTGAAAAACGCCGCAGGGTCAAGGTTTGGGGTTCCACCCGCATGGCAACTCGTCAGTAACTCAGTAGTTAACAGCCTAAAGGAGGGTTCATCTGACCACCAGCGACCGGCCCCAACGTGGGTACAGAGTAGGTTCAACACATGATAGGGATATAAGGTGGAACAGTGAAGCCCCATGAAATCAACCCCCTAACCTATTGATTCTACGTAGACGCGAAGCTCTGACGCAGGGAATCGAGCGTTTTCAGGTGCGTTAGGAGGGTGTTCCAACTGGAACTCTCTGGGGACGCCAAATAGATTCAATGATTTAGCGGATTTTCCCCGTTTTCGCCGCGGA
>OCZT010005273.1_pt1 | contig 12938 bp, 13 predicted proteins | sample 1539031 | NCBI WGS metagenome assembly OCZT01 (sample SAMEA3539308, study PRJEB22396) | soil metagenome | biome: tundra; feature: field; material: soil | place: USA | collected 2010-05 | depth 0.15 m | reverse complement strand
AGCGAAAAGCGAAAAGCGAAAAGCGAAAAGCGAAAAGCGAAAAGCGAAAAGCGAACCGAACATGGTCGAAGAATTAGAACAGGAATACGCAGCGCTCCGCGACAAGGTGCACGATCTACAGGAGTATCTTTGACGCGCCCAAGCTGCGCGAAAAACTGAGCGAGATCGAAAAGCAAACCGCCGATCCTACACTCTGGTCAAATCCCGAAAAATCACAGCAGGTCATGCGCGAGAAGAAGCGCCTGGACAGCTTGCTTGCCACTGAGACCGAACTGGCGCGGCGTTCGAGCGACATCACCGCCTATTTCGATCTGGCGCGCGAAGGCGAAGAGGTCTCTTCCGATCTGCGGCGTGAAGTTGATGCGTTGCGCGGCCTAGTCGAGAAACTGGAGACCGAGACCTTGCTCTCCGGCGAGAACGACGAGCGCAGCGCCATCGTGACCATTCATCCCGGCGCCGGCGGCACCGAGTCGCAGGATTGGGCCGAGATGCTGATGCGCATGTACCTGCGCTGGGCGGAGCGCCAGGGTTTCTCCACGCAGCTCTACGAGTATCAGCCGGGCGACGAGGCGGGCATCAAGTCGGCAACCTTCGGCGTTAACGGCGAGTACGCCTACGGGCTGCTGACCAGCGAGATCGGCGTGCACCGCCTGGTGCGCATCTCGCCGTTCGACCAGGCCAAGCGCCGGCACACCTCGTTCGCCAGCGTCTATGTCTCGCCGGAAATTGACGAGACCATCGAAATCAACATCAATCCGGATGACATTCGCACCGACACCTATCGCTCCGGGGGCAAGGGCGGGCAGCACGTCAACACCACGGATTCGGCGGTGCGGATTACACACATCGCGACGGGAATCGTGGTGGCCTGCCAGAACGAGCGTTCGCAGCACAAGAACCGCGAGCGCGCCATGAGCATCCTGCGGTCGCGGCTGTACGAGTACGAACTGGAGAAGAAGCGCGCGGTGACCAAAGGCATCGAGGATTCCAAGCTCGACATTGACTTCGGCTCGCAGATCCGGTCATACGTGCTGCAGCCCTATCGCATGGTGAAAGACCTGCGGACGCGAGTCGAGATTGGCGACGTCGACCGCGTGCTGGACGGAGATTTGAATGAGCTGATCCGGGGCTATCTGCAGTTGCGAAGGAAAGAGCAGAAGGCGTAGTAATTCGGCTTGCCTGCAGACATCTTGCGCGCTAAGGTCATGCAAGAGGTAAGCCAAATGCATCGAATCCTAAGCGTCCTCTTGCTGCTTTCTTATACTTGCGTTGCTCAAGGAAATTGCAGGGTATACGATCTGAAAATTGGGACAACGCGCGACGCTGTCTTATCTGAACTGAAGAATCGAGGGTGTGAACTCAAAATCAACGTGCCGGACGATGGTCTTGAAGACGACTTGGTGCTTCCGCCTGGAGATGACAAGTATGCTTACCAGGAGGTCATGTTCGAGAAGGGGAAGCTTGTTGCCGTGTGGAGTTATTCCCCCTACTTCTCCTCGGCGGAAGAGGCATTCTCCAGGCTGTTCGAAGAGTTGGTGAAACACTCGACTCCCGATCATCCAGGAGACAAAGCGCACGATGTGCTCGGGCAGCGAAGCATTAGTGCAAGCGTCTTTTTGCAGCGGCCGATCGACGAATCTTTTTTCCGCGCCTTAGTCGGTTTTGAGGTAGATAACGGCTCAGTAATCTTAAAGATGAAGAAATCGAAGGACGGAATTGTGGGAGTTGAAGTGGCAACCGTTCGGAATCGATGACTGCAGGTTGCTGCTACACAAACCATTTTTGGAACTCAGCGATTGTGATTCCCAGATTAAGTCGAGTGCGGTCTCGCATTGCTCCAGACCGTTGGAGAAGCTGATCAAAGTTGTGCCGGATTGCCGCGACACGCTCATCATTTGAAAATGCCAATTCCAAAGGCTTAAGTTCTTCGTCGAAACTCTTGTCGGCATCGCTATTACCAATGCCAATATCCTGAAGCATACTCTGTAGGTTGCGCGTGCGGTTTTGGATCTCTTCGGGCGTCATGACCCCATTATATGCATGCAGTTGAGAACAGCTACATTTACGTCAAGGAGATATTCATGGGAAATCTGACAGCATCTCCTTCACTCCCTTGTGGGTGAGGACTGGGGCGCCTGGGCCTAAGGTCAGGGCAGGGAACCCGGTAAGCGGGTCAATCACAATTCTTTGCTTTCGCTTGGGTCTTTCCTTTGCGCGGCAAGCCGCTGCGCCGACGCTTCGGAATTGCCTGTTTCTTGACGGAATCTCTCTTGCGCATAAGAGTCGATCTTAACATTAGCAAAACGGTCCTAATCAGCTAACATCATGTCCATGAGCGACGATTGCCTTTTCTGCAAGATCATCGCGGGGAAGATTCCCTCGAAGAAGGTGTACGAAGACGACAAGGTGTTCGCCTTCGAAGACATCAACCCCAAAGCGCCGACGCACGTGCTCATCATTCCCAAGCGGCACGTTGTCAGCTTGAAGGAAGCCAAGCCGGAGGATGCCGAGATCATCGGCTACTGCAATCTAGTTGCGGCAAAGATCGGGCGCGAGCGCGGCATTGAGGACGGGTACCGCACGGTGTTCAATGTCGGTCCCCGCGCAGGACATTCAGTGTTTCACCTGCATCTGCACCTGCTGGGCGGGCGAGATATGACGTGGCCACCGGGGTAGAAAAGCAGGAGCTAGGGGTTTGGGGCTCGGGATTAGGGGGGGCAGGGATTAGGGATTAGGGATTGGCAAACCGTATTGGTTTCGCATTGTTGCCTCTCCGGCTGCCCATGAGCTTGGATTTGCCGACGATCTAACTAGCTACTAACCCCTAGGCCCTAGCCCCTGCTTTCGGGTCCCAGGGGATCGAGAACTGGCGCTCGATCTTCTCGCGATAGCATGGGCCCGAGTTGTAGGTACAGAACGGATACAGCTTGCCGTCGGGTGTGGCGTAGTGAATGACGCAGCGCTTCACCCGTTCGATGTCGTAGTTGTAAGCGTCCTGGAAGTGCATGCCCGCCACCAGCAGCGTGCGATATGTGAGCGTTCCATCTTTGCCGTCGCGGCCGAGTTTCTTGTTTGTCATCCCTTGCAGAGTCTGCAGGAATTTCGTGAACGTCAATCCCGGCGGCGCCAGCTGCGGCTTGAAGTGCTTCTGTAGCGAGTTCCACGCCTTCACCTTGCTGTAGAGCTTGAAGCGCGCCTTGCCCGCTGAGCGCGACAGCTCTTCCATGTCCTGAAGCATGTTCGGCACGTCAACAAATTGGGTGATCGGCACCGCCTTCTTCGACTTCTCGTCCACGAAAAAGTAAGTTCCGAGCGAACAATGAGGGTGCGACGAGATAGTGGGAACGCCGGTGCCACGCAGTGCAGCGGTCAGCTTGGAGAACGGTGTGACGCAGGCCAGCGGGAACCAATCCGCTCGCGCGTCGGTGATGCCGGTCTGCTCGCTGACGCAGCGCGCCAGATCGGCGAGCGTAAAGCGCTTGGCCAGCAGTTCGTGTTTCGCGATGCGTCCGGTGAAGGCCACCGGCTGGAAGCTGATGCCGGAGACCGTGTCAACATTCTCGATGGCGCAGCGCACAATGTCGCCGATCTGGTGATCGTTGATGCCCTTCACGATGGTGGGTACGAAGACGATCTTCATGCCGGTGGCGCGGCAGTTCTCGATGACGCGCATTTTGGTATCGAGTAGCGCCCGCCCGCGGGTGCGGAGGTAAACGTCGTCGGTGACCCCGTCGAATTGCAGGTAGAGTGTGGCCAGCCCGGCAGCCTTAGCTTTCTTCGCGAATTCGAGGTTGGCCAGTTCGATGCCGTTAGTCGCAGCTTGGATGTGGGTGAAGCCCATCTCGCGCGCCATGCTGAGGACCTCGAAGAACTGGGGATGAATGGTGGGCTCGCCGCCGGAGAACTGCACCACACGGCCGTCCACGGGGCGCTCGCCGCGAAGCGTCTGCAGCATGGTGCGGACCTGCTCGATGCTGGGCTCATAGAGATAGCCTGCGACGTTAGCGTTGGCGAAGCACACAGGACACGTCAGGTTGCAGCGGTTGGTGAGGTCCACATTGGCGAGAGCGGTGTGCGAGGTGTGCATCCCGCAGAGCCCGCAATCGTCAGGACACGACTTTCCGCCTTCGATTTGCGGATTGGTCAGGCCAAGGTTGTCGCCGAAATTCCACTCCTCCATCTTGAGGTACAACACGACATCGCTGAAGATGATGTCGCGGAAAATGCCGTGCTCGGCGCACGATTTCTCCATCACGACCTTGCCGTCTTCGGCGAAGAGGTCAGCCAGGATGACCTTATTGCATTCCGGACATAGCGATTCGGTCTGTTTGGGCAGACCTTTCTGCAGCGGCTTGATCGGCGAGCCGGTGTAGGTCACGTCCGGTTGCAAGATGCGCAGGCCGGGCCGCTTGGTCGGCGAAAGCCTCTCCTCCCGATCCAGATAAGTTGGCAACGTAGGCATATTGACTTCCGGCGACAACGTCTGTGTGCTCACGGTGGACTCCCTTGGAATGAAGTGCAGCGCGACGGCGGATGAATGGCACTAGTAATGGGATATGAAAGGCACACCGCGGCGCTGCCACATGCAAGGATTGTCAGGCTTGGGACCGTGCAGGCGCAGTGCGGTGGCTCACCTTGGGGAGTGAAGCAGGTATGCAGTGAGCAGGAGGAATGCGCAGCCAACGGGTCTCTCACGGGGGTGAACGGAAGGCGATTTTCGAGCTAACTGAGCGGGAGAAGTTGCAGATCGACTGGCAGCGCTACATCGCCCATCTGCCGGCGGGCGGAGAGGTGGTCATTCTTGGTCGCAATTGGTAGGGCTATTAGGAGAACACGCCACCGCGGAAAACCTGCGTCCTCGGTCGCGTGTCGGCTACAATCGGCCGATGACCTTCCCTCGCCTGGAACGCGTGCAGCAGCAGTTGCGGCTGTACGAGCATCCGCTGGTGGAGTTCGACGCGCGCAGCAAAGGCGAAGCGGTGGAGGTGATCATCCGGCCGCGCTTTACTGACCCGCCGGTCCACACATACTACTTCGAGCTGCATCCCCGCGATCTGGACGACTCGCAATTCGAGTGGGCCTTTCAGCGCCAGCTCTTTGACTGTCTGCACGATTACCTGGTTGAGATGTTCGTGCGCACGCCGCAACATCGCAAAGAGAATCAGCAGATGGAGCGCGAAGGCAAGTTGTGACGATCCAGCCCAAGGAGCCTGAGGGCGGCGCTCGTTCTGAGTTGCGCTTGCGCAAGCGCATCGCGGGCGAGATTCGTCGGGATGGCCCCATTCCGTTTTCGCGCTACATGGAGATGTGTCTCTATGAGCCCGATCTCGGCTACTATTCGCGTTCGCGCGAGCAGTTCGGCAAAGCCGGCGACTTTTACACCTCGAGCGACGTTCATGCCGTGTTTGGGCGGCTACTGGCGCGGCAATTTGAGGAGATGTGGCGCGCTTTGGATTCACCGCAGCGCATCGACGTTATCGAACTGGGTCCCGGACGCGGCCTGTTCGCGGGCGATGTGCTGGATTGGTCGGCGAAGACATTCCCGGAATTTTCGCGCGCTCTGCATTACGCGCTGGTGGAGCAGTCGGCGGCCTTGCGTGATCGATTGCAGGAAAGGCTGGCCGAGCACATCGCGGTAGAAAAAGCGTGTGTCTTCGACTCGCTGGAAGCGGCGGCTGCGACGGCGAGCGAAAACATTATCGTCTTCGGCAACGAGTTCTTCGATGCTCTCCCCGTCGAGGTGGTGGACTATCGCGGCGGGTTGCGCATCGGAGTCGCGAACGGAAGATTCGCGGAGACGTTTGTTCCGCCGAACGCAGCGGAAATCGAGTTCCTCGACTGCTACGGTGTCCATCCGCAAGAGGGCGAGCGCGTGGAAGCGCCGCTGGTGTCACTGGCGTGGATGGAGCGCGTCGCGGCGGTATTTGCTGGTAAGCGAGGTTTCCTGGTCGCGATCGACTACGGCTACACGCGCGAGGAGCAACTGGCAGGACGCCACCGCGACACCATCATGAGTTACCGTCAGCACACCGCCAGCACTTCGCCTTACGAAGCGCCAGGCGAGCAGGACATCACCGCCCACGTGAACTTCACCGCATTGCGAGCACGAGGCATTGAGCGTGGACTCGAGTCGCTGGCACTGCTCACCCAATCGCAGTTTCTCATCGGCATCGGAGAAGAAACGCAATTCGCGGATGCATTTCAGGATTGCAGACTTCCTCAGGAGCGTGCCAAAGTCGCCCTGCAGCTCAAGCACCTGGTTACGCCGACTGGCATGGGAGAGACCTTCCAGGTACTACTGATGTCAGCCGGAGTAGCGAAAGAAAAGGCCGCCACATTGAGCGGCCTCAAACTAGAGCAGTTCCGAGGTTAATGCCCCCGGTAGAGCCGGCCTTCAGAGTGGGTGAGAATGTGCCGTCCCTTGTATGTTGCTTGCTACTCCCCGCCGCCTGCAATTGGGTGTTAAGTGGAAATTGCAGGTAAAGGGGTCCGGCGGGAAGGCCGTCCCTCCCTGAGGCGCGCTGGCAACGGCGTAAGCCTGGCTTCAGAGCGGCCTCCCGCCCTTACTCTTCCGATACCGGGGAGAATCCGAGGCATAAAGCCTGCATATTCAGGGTTGGCCGGAGAGTTGCCGTGGGTGGGAAGCCGGATCCAGCACAGGAACAACTGCAAGCGTCCCAGGGTGTGCGTTTGAGCATCGGGCGGCTGTGGCTGGCCTTGCGGCAGATGGGACTGCGGCTAAAAAAAAGTCGCTCCACGCCCAGGAGCAAGCAACCCCGGAAGCGCGGCAGCGCCGGCAAGCGTGGCAGGAAAGCATAAGGCAGATCGACCCGCAGCAACTGGTGTTTCTGGATGAGAGCGGGGCCGGCACGCAGATGACCCGCAAGTATGGCCGGGCTCCGGGCGGAGAACGAGTGGCGGAAGGCACACCCCAGAGCCACTGGCATACCGTGACCATGCTGGCGGCGCTCACCACCCGAGGCTTGCAGTCGCCCATGACCATCGAGTCGCCGACCGATGGCGATGTCTTCCTGGCCTACCTGGAACAGGTATTGTGCCCGCAGCTTCATCCCGGACAGGTGGTCATCATGGACAATCTGTCGGCGCACAAAGTAGCCGGGGTACAGCAACTCATCGCCGCCACCGGAGCGCGGCTGATTTACTTGCCGCCCTATTCCCCCGACTTCAACCCGATCGAGCAAGCCTGGTCGAAGATCAAGCAGTGGCTGCGCTCGGCCAAGGCCCGCAGCGTGGAAGCTCTGGAGAGCGCCATCGCGGAAGCCCTGGCAGCGATTACTGCCGACAACGCCTTAGCTTGGTTCTCTCATTGCGGGTATGGTCTACAATAACGCTGGAAATGCTCTAAACTGAGCCGCGCCTACGGCGCTGGATTTTTGCGCAATCGTTCCACCGTGCCAACTCAAAAGGAGTTCTTACACGCGCTCTTTAGCCCCTGGGGTTGTGGTGCGCGGCTGCAGGGGCTAAAGCCCGATTCATTTCTCAAAGCTTGCGGCACGACTGAAGTCGTGCCCTGATACGAATCCAAGTCTTCGTCGTTCGATGAGGTACACCAACTCCGGAACAGCTCTAGCGACATGAATGACGCCGCGTGCTTTCAAACCAGATTATGAGATAGCTGACACCTTCTACATGCCGGGCTTATCCGAGCCCGGCGGCTGGAATGGGGCCTGTAGATACTTGCGCGCCTCTTCGAGCGCGTTCTGAGTATTATCGTTGGTCTGTAGGGCCTGGCGGTACTCATTGGTCGCGCGCTCGCGCTGTCCCGTCAAATCGAAGATTTTGCCTAGCTGGATGTGGCTCCAAACCTCGGTCCAGCGCGGCTCGCCGTCGCCGTTGAGCGATTCGCGATAGGCGTTGGCAGCCGCCTGGTAGTTGTGCTGTAGGAAAAACACTTCGGCGATGCGATAGTGCGCCAGCGAGCTGTTCTTGTTGATGTCGAGCGCCTTCTGGAATTCCTTCAGCGCTTCGGTCAAGTCGCCCTGTTCCACGTCCTGCTGGCCGCGCATGATGGAGGTGCGCACCTGCAATTCCTGGGAGTTCTGCAAGACGTCATTGTTGGGATCGATGGTGATCCGGCGCGGCTTGCCAAACGTCTCGATCGCGTAGGCCGAGTTCGTGCCCGAAACTTCCACGCGCTTGGTCTCGGTTTTGCCATCCGTGTCGATCTTCAACTCCACCGGCATGCGGAAGAGGTCCATGTCCTGCTGTATCTCGCCGACTACGCGGAAGCCCTTTTGGGTGCGGTACACCGTATATTTGTTCTTGAACTCAGGCGCCCCCGTGGAGTCCAGCCACTGGGTGAAGAACCAGGTAAGCTGCTGTCCCGAACTCTGCTCCGCAATCTTGCGAAAATCGTCAACCGAGGCGGATTTGCCCGCATACTGGGTGACGAAGGTGCGCATGGTTTTGTCGAAGGGATTGTCGCCAATCACCCAGCGCAGCATTTGCAGGATCATGCCGCCCTTGTCGGCCACCAGCGATTGGAACTCGGGCGAAAAGGCATCCAGTTTGCCGACATCGGCGAGCGGGACTGACACGTAAGCCAGCGCGCCCACCGACATGTCCTTGGTGACTTCCTGGAAACCAGCCGCACCGGCAACGTGTTCCACGTAGAGAGCCTCGGAATAGCGGGCGGAGCCGTCGTTCAGCCACCAATCATTCTTGCTCTTCGGGCTCACCACAGTCCCGAACCACTGGTGCGCAACCGTATTGGCCAGCAGCCGATAGTTAACTTTGCCCACGAAGGAGCGCGAGGCCAACGCGGCGATCTCTGGCGCCCAGGCTGACGGGACTGTGTCATTGGGCAATTCGACGACATTCAGCGTGCTGCTGAACGGAGGACCATAGGTCGAGGTGTAGAAGAAAAATTCCTTCACCGCAGTATCCGCATACTGGGATGCGAGCGCCTTGTGCTCCGGCGTGGTGTACACCGTCACATTCAATCCGCCTTCGCTGTTCTTGGTCTGTTCCCACTTTCCGATCAAAACGGTTCCCGGAAAGCTCGGTTTATCTTCGTAGCTGAAGGTGACGGTCTTGTATCCGGCGGGAACAGCCAGCTTGGTAAGCGTGGCATGGGTTGCGCTGTCCTTGCGGCCGCCGACTTCCGCTCCGGTTTCATGAGCGGCGCCAGAGGTTTGCTTGCCGCTGCCGATAACGCTGTAGTCGGAGGGTACGCTGATGCTGATGGTCGAAGTGAAGCGATCGACGCCATAGCCGACCATGGGGAACCACCGCCCAGCGTAGAGCAGATAGGTTATGGGATCGCCGATGTAGGCGAGCTTCAGCCCCGGCACCGGGCTGTCGTCTCCCGACTGGATTGCCCCTTCATATTCGAAAGTCAGAGTGTCGCTGCTGCCCTTGGTCAACCCGTTCGGCAAAGAGATACGGATGGTCGAGTCCTGGCTGACCCGCTCAACCGAAAGAGGTTGGCCGCTGGCCTCGAGCACGCGCGTCGGCCGCAGCGCATTGTGTAATTCAAAGACAGCGATGGTGATATCGTCCAGCGCGGTGAAGCGGACGCGGGCCTCTGCCTTGATCTGATGGGTCTGGGGAGAGATGACCGCCTGGATGGCGTAGTCGTTCACCTCGATCCGCTGCTTCTCAACCGCGAAGCTTGAGGAAACCAGACCGAGAACCGAAAGCACCAGAAAGACGCGCACACCAGATCGCGCTGCGATTTGCATTAGGGAGGTTGCTCCTGCTCTGCTGGCCACTATAAATGATGAAAAACCAGCCGCAAAGCGGACGAGCTGGCTTTCATCTCAGCCCACCACAGAGACACAGAGAACACAGAGAGTTTTTTAGTTTCGAGTTTCGAGTTTCCAGCTGTGAACTGGAACTATTCAAGACTAAAGAATTCTCTGTGCCTCTGTGTCTCTGTGTCTCTGTGGTGAACTCGATTCATCCTGACGATCCCACCAATGCAAGTACGGCTTGGGCTGCCCGTTCGGATGCATTGCCTCCTGGACCGCTGGGCCGCAAACGTCGCCGTACTTCGCCGAAACCCGCGATCATGGTCTGTCGCGCCCCTCCTTCTGGAATGAGCCGCCGAAGCTCGGCGCAAACGCGTTGCGGCGTGAACTCGGCCTGAACCAGCTCGGGAACCACGTCACGATCCGCAATCAGGTTCACCATCGCGAAGCGATCTACCTTTACTAGACGGCGGCCGAGGCTCCAGGTGAGCGGCGCCACCCCGTACACCATGGTGAACGGCGTGCCAATCAAGGCCGCCTCAAGCGTGGACGTGCCGCTGGCGACTGCCGCCGCCCGTGCATGCAGCAGACTGGCCCGAGCGTCGCGCGTAAACGTAATCCGCGGACCCGCATAGTCGCGCAAAAACGAAGCTACCCAGCCTGCATCGAGGGTGGAAGCAACCGGAACTATGTAAACGTATTCCGGGCCGAGAAGTTGCGCTGCTTCTAAGAGCGTGGGGAAAATTCGCGAGACTTCGCCGCGCCGGCTGCCGGGCAGCAAGGCAATCCATTCGCGAGCAAGATCAAGCTTATGTTCCGCCGCAAACTGTTCCCGCGTTACCTGCGGAGATGGCAGGTCGGCAAGCGGATGGCCGACAAACTGCGCCTCAATGCCATGCTCGCGATAGAAGCGCTCCTCGAAAGGGAAGATGACCAGCATCTTGCGAACATATTTCCGCACCTGCTCGATGCGGCCCTGCTTCCACGCCCAGAGCTGCGGGCTGACGTAGTAAACGACTGGTATCCCACGCTTGTGCAACTGGCGCGCCAGGCGCAGGTTGAATTCTGGAAAGTCGATGAGCACGGCGGCGTCGGGCCGTCGCCGTTCGGCCTCGCGCACCACCTCGCGGAAGCGGCGATAGATGAGCGGAATGTGCTTGATCACCTCCACGATGCCGACTTCGGCGATCTCGCGCGCATCCACCAGGAGCTCACAACCGGCCGCGCGCATCTGATCTCCGCCAACGCCGAAGAACTCGATATCGGGCGGCGGAGTTTGGTGCGAGACTTGACCGCGCAAAGCTTCCATGAGCTTCGCGCCATAAAACTCGCCAGAGGCCTCTCCCGCGGAGATGAGGATACGCACAGTGGAATTATGACAGGAGGAAGCCGTCAGCCGTCAGTTCAGGGCACGGTCCAAGTTCTGCGCTTTCATCCCAGGCGAGGAGCGCTTCTTGCTTTTGCAGTGCCCATCTACACCGCGGTCTTCGGACCACCGTGATCAGGAGCCCTCGAATCGCCTGGCGATCTGCCGAGCAGTGTCATCGACAGATATGCTCCGATCCACGAGCCTAAAGCCGCGAAACACACATACACCCAGTTCCTCGTGTAACTGATCACGGCGAAAGCCGACAGTAGATACCACACGCTGCTCCAGGTCGCCGCGGGCACGCGCCGGCGCGACGAAACGGCAGCATTGAACATGACATACACGGCGTCGGTCGCGGCTGTGGATGCCACGACGCCAAGAGCCAACCAGGGATGGATCTGCCACACGTCTTCACCTCATTTGCAAATAGAACGTGAATCCAACATTCGAGCGGTTTCGCGGTTAGTGTACCCGCTGCGCGGGGATTGAATTTGGCAAGCGGAGCAGATCTTAAGGACGAAGCCTCATATTAGCGGCGCCGGATGTGCCGCTCTGAAAGATGTGATCTGCGGGCAGCGAGCAATTCTGACCAGATTAAGGGCCAAGCGGAGCCATACCATAGGGTCTGACAACGTAACAAAGGAGAATCGAATGAATTTCAAGAAGTTACTTGCTGTCATCCTGGGGTCGCTGGTTGTGCTCGCCCTGTCCCTGCCGGTAATGGCACAGAGCACCACACAATCCAGCACCTCGACGACGACACAGAATCCACCAGCCGCTCAGACGCAGAGCACCACCACCTCAACGACGCAGGAACCAGCCTCTCCGCCGGCGACCCAAAGCACTAAGACTACCGATACCACTACGAAGTACAAGCATCACAAGGTGAAACAGAGCGACACGACCACCACCACAACCACCCCGGCGCCTCAGGTGCAGAAAGACACCACGACGACGACGACCACTACCGCACCCCCTCAATAGGTTGATACCCGCGCCGGCCCAGGTTCTTTGCTCCCACCCTTTTTGGTCATAAGTAGGAAGGGTGGGGAGCATCCCCGGTCTGGTGCCTCTGATATGTGTCGAGCGAATGGATGGCCGGCGCGTGGCAGGCGACCCTTCAGGTTTTCTGGAGGCGCCCGCGGACCATCCGCACCGCTTGTTTGGAGTAGGTTCTAGTCGTCCGCCGAGACGTTGACGCCCGACGTGGAATATTCGTTCGCCGCAATGGCCGCAGCCGTGGGGATCTCCTGATCTTTGTATTGCAGCTGATACAACTTCCAGTAGATACCTCGATTGGCAAGTAGCTGCTGGTGCGATCCGATTTCGCGAACCTTGCCCTTGTGCATGACGATGATCTTGTTGGCGCGCTGAATTGTGCTCAGGCGATGGGCGATGATGATCGAGGTGCGGCCTTCCACCATGCGGGTCAGCGCCTCGCGGACGCGGAACTCGGTTTCGGTGTCCACGCTGGAAGTAGCTTCGTCGAGGATGAGGATCTTGGGATTGTGCGCCAATGCACGCGCAAACGAGATGAGCTGTTTCTGTCCGGTGGACAGCGTGCTCCCTCGCTCACGCACTTCTTCGCCAAAGCCGCCCGGCAGCGAGCGAATGAAGTCCGCAACGTTGACCTGCTCGGCGGCATTCTCGACCGCCTGGTCTTCAATCCAGTGCGAGCCCAGGCGGATGTTGTCCGCCACCGTGCCGGAGAACAGGAACGGGTCTTGCAGCACCACGCCGTAGCGCCGCCGCAAATCGGCCAGGTTCATGTCGCGGATATCGACGCCATCAATGCGGATGCCGCCCTTCTGCACGTCATAGAAACGCAGCAGCAGCGAGATGATCGTGGTCTTTCC
>OCZT010005271.1_pt1 | contig 12942 bp, 11 predicted proteins | sample 1539031 | NCBI WGS metagenome assembly OCZT01 (sample SAMEA3539308, study PRJEB22396) | soil metagenome | biome: tundra; feature: field; material: soil | place: USA | collected 2010-05 | depth 0.15 m | reverse complement strand
TGCCGATGCGCCCGGAGTCGAGGGTCCGCATGAAGTTCACGAACCCCTGCCCTTCGATGCCCAGCAAGTTTTCGGCGGGCACCTCCACGTCGGTGAAGAGCAGTTCACGCGTGTCGGACGCCCGCCAGCCAAGTTTGTCCTCCTTCTTGCCGCTCGTGAACCCCTTCATGGGCTTCAAGTCGGGCGAGTGGCCCACGCCCAGTTCGGCGGCGCGCGGAAGGTCGCATGTCTCCTTCGTGAGGATGAAGGAGCTGATGCCGCGCGTGCCCGCCGCCGGATCGGTGACCGCCGTGACGACGAAAATTTCGCCCACACCCGCGTGCGTGATGAAGCGTTTCGAACCGTTGAGCACGTAGCAGCCGTTCTTCCTGACGGCCGTCGTCCTCGTGCCGCCTGCGTCGCTTCCGGCGGTGTCCTCGGTGAGGCCGAACCCTCCCAGCACGCGTCCCGACGCGAGCAGCGGCACGTAGCGCTGCTTCTGGTCGGCCGAGCCGAAGTTCACGATTGGAGATGTCCCAAGCGTCGTGTGCGCGGCGATCGTGATCGAGTGTGACGCGTCGACGCGCGCCAGCTCTTCGATCGCGATGATGTAACTGATGACGTCGAGACCGGCGCCGCCAAGTTCTTCGGGCCACGGTATGCCAAGCAGCCCCAACTCACCCATCTTCCGGACGTTCTCCCAGGGGAACTCCTGCGAGTCATCGAGGCGCTTCGCAACGGGCGCGACTTCGTCACGCGCGAAGGCGCGGACCATCTCGCGGACGGCGAGGTGCTGCTCCGAAAAGTACAGCGAATCTTTCATAGCCCTCAATATAATCGAATTGCGGAGAGGAACTCCTCTCCATACTTCTCCATCTTCGCGGGTCCCACGCCGAACACGTCCGCGAGCGCACCCGGCGTCACCGGACGCGACCGTGCCATCTCGCGGAGCGTCCGGTCCGCGAAGACGACGTAGGCGGGCACGGATTCGCGGCGTGCGATGGAGGTGCGCAGCGCGCGCAGCGCGTCGAGGAGCCTGCGTTGGTCGTCGGTGAGGTCCGCGAGTTCCGGCGATGCGGCCTTCCCCTTCTTTCCGGTTCCGCGCCCGCGCGACGCACCTTTTCGGAGGCCTTTCACCGACTCGACCGACGCGACCGCCTCGTGCTTCAGCGCGAGGCAGTTGTCGCACTGCTCGCAACGGTTGGTCGCGGCGGGGTCGCCGAAATAGCGCAGCACGAATCCGCGCCGGCAGCGGTCCGTGTAGGCGTACTTTTGCATGACCTCGAGCTGTGACGATTCCGCGCGGCGCCGGCGGTCCAGCGTCTCCCAGTCGATGGACCATCGCTCGATCGGTGCGGCGCGATCGGCCACCACGAGGCCCTCGCCGACGCGCGACCAGATCACGAACTGTCGCGCCTGCAACGCGTCGAGCACTTCCGCGCTGCCGCCCGGGCCGGTCAGCCCCGACGGCAGCGCATCGAGATCCACGATCGCGCCGTCGGCGATCGCGCCATGCGTCGAGCGCCAGAGTGCGCGCAACACTCCCACTTCGAGCGTTTCGTCGCTCCCCAGCTCCGAACGGATTCGGGCCGGCGTCGCGAGCATGCGCACGCGAGCGCGGCTCCGCGAGCCCTCCGAGACGCTGACCGCGCCGGCCCTCGTGAGCAATCGGAGCGCGGATTCCACCTCGCGATCGGACACCTTCCCCTTCACGGCGGACGCGAGGCCGGCGGCGTCGAGCGCGAGCGAACCGTCCTGAGCGCAGCGGTTGCACGCGGCGTAGTACACCGCAGTGACCACGTCCCGTTCAGGACACGCGGCCTTGATGAAGAACTCGTGGGTGAAGCGGTCCTGGAATGCGTGGAGCAGGTAGCAGTCGGCGGGCTCGCCGTCACGGCCGGCACGCCCTGCCTCCTGATAGTACGCTTCGAGAGAGCCGGGCATGGCGTGGTGCACGACGAGCCGCACGTTGCGCTTGTCGATGCCCATGCCGAATGCGTTGGTCGCGACGATCGCCCGCACCTGTTCCGACATGAACGCGTCCTGCACGTCGCGGCGGCGCGCATCGTCGAGCCCGGCGTGGTAGGCCTCCGCACGGATGCCCGCGCGCGAGAGGACGTTGGCGACCCGGTCCACCGTCTTGCGCGTCGCGGCGTAGACGATCGCCACGCCTTCGTGCCGGGCGAGCACTTCCGCGAGCGTTCCGTCCTTCTCGGCGTCATTCTTCGTGCGCACCACGTGCCAGCGGAGGTTCGGGCGATCGAAGCCTGTGAGCACGACCTCCGGGTCGCGAAGGGCGAGCACGCGCGCGATGTCGCGACGCACCTCGGGCGTGGCGGTCGCGGTGAGCGCGAGAGTCGGAGGGGACCCCAACTTCTCGCGAATGTCGCGTACGCGCCGGTAGCTGGGACGGAAGTCATGCCCCCACTCGCTGATGCAGTGCGCCTCGTCAATGGCGAGCAGCGAGACGCTCATCGCCGCGAGGCGCGCCGCCGCGCTGCCGAAATCGAAACGCTCCGGCGCGAGATACAGCAGCTTGACCTCGCCTCGCTGCGCTCTCGCGAGCCGTTCCGAGATCTGGCCCGCGGAAAGCGAGCTGTTGATGAACGCGGCGGGGATCCCCTTTGCTTCGAGCGCATCCACCTGGTCCTTCATCAGGGAGATCAGCGGTGACAGGACCACCGTGATCCCGTCGAGCAACAGCGCCGGCACCTGGTAGCAGAGCGACTTGCCGCCGCCCGTGGGAAGGATCACCAGGGTATCGCGGCCGGCGAGCACGGACGCCACCGCGCGCTCCTGTCCGGGCCGAAAGGCCTCGTGGCCGAATCGATCCTTCAGAACGGCGCGCGCGCTCTCGATTGTCTTGGAAGTCACGCTGGAGAAGAGCTAAGACAAAGAAGGAACTGATGATTCTCGCGGATGAACAACGATGAACGCGGAGCAATCCTCGGGGGAACCACAACGGCTGTTGCCGTTCCCCGTCAGATCATCCGTGAAGCTCCGGCCTTGATCCGTGAATATCCGTGGTTCCTCGTGAGAACCAGGTACCGCTCGCACGCCGGCGTGACCGAACCATCGCTCAGACCGCGCGTGCAAAGTGGCCGCGGGTGAAGCGATCGCCCACGAGCGTGCGAACCGCGACGGAATCCGCGCGATCACCGCGACTCAGCGCGTCGAGCATCGCGCGATAACCGGCTACGATCTCCGCGACCGGCTCACCCGGCACGTTGAACACGGCTCGGTACCCGTGGATGCCGCTGCGCCATAACCTCGGCACGAACTCGGAGCCCTCGATCACGCGCGAGTGCAGCAGGCGGTTCCGGCAGTTGCTGTCGGTCGCGACCGGGAAGACGTAGCCCGCCGGATCCGTGAGTGCGACGTCAGGGTGTTTCTGCACGCAGAGGTCGCGGCACGTGGCGACGACGCGATCGAACGCGGCCGAGAGCACGCAATGCTCGAGTGTCATCCCCTCGGGGCGGCCGTAGATGAGCACGTCGAACGCGTCGCCGTCCCACGGCGCGACGAGCGACGCGATCTCGTCGACGGTCAACTCCACGGAGGCCGTGATGCGCTGCGCGCCCATCCGGAACAGCTCGACGGCGCTGTGCGGATTGAAGCAGTTCACCGCGTAGTCGGCAACGACGTCACGTCCCGCACGGCAGAGCTCCGTGACAAGGCCCATATGACCCGAGAGCAAGGGCAGGTCGAGCGCAAGCCACTTCTCGAGCGCGGGCCGGTCCGCCGGGCGGACGATCGTGGGCGTGCGCAGCCTGAGCCGGGCTCCCGCCTCCTTCAGCTCCTCGGCGAGCGCGACGACGCGCGAGCGCGGGGGCGACGGATGCCTGATGAACGGATCGAAGACGATCTCGTTCGCGCCTGCGCTCGCGGCCGCGCGAGCGTCGCCCGCCGTGAAGACCTCCGCGCTGAGCGTGTATCCGATGTCCGCGCGCACCGGCCGTCGTTTCGCGACGGCCGGCTGACGTGAGGCCTCGCGTACACGTCCGGCGCGCTCCTCTCGACGCGCGTTCTCCACCCAGTCGCGGTGCAGCAGCAGCTCGTCCACGGCGTGCTGACGCAGATGGTTCAGCTCGCTCACCGGAATGAACAGGCCGGGCGCGAGCGCCTGCGCATCGAGCGTTCCCAGCACGAACGGCGTGTCGCCCAGCCGCCCGAACTGCTCGCGCAGTTGGGCCGCGTCGAGTGCACGCTTCGTCGCCGGCGCGAGCGGAAGCTCACTCACCACCGAGACTTCGTCCTCCGTGGCGCGGAAGATCGCCTTGAGCGGGGCGCCTGCGCCGCCGAAGACGCGAACGTCGAGCGCAACCTTCCTCGCCGCGGGCAATCCCTTGAGCGAGGCGAAGCTCGCCCGGGCGCGCTCCAACAACGCGGCGTGCGACGTCCGTAGCACCCGCCATCCGACGGCGACGCGCGTCCGGCTCGCGATCGCTTGCCGCGTCACGCCGGCGCGCGAGCCGATCGTGCGAACCGCGCTCACCGCGAATCCGGTGCTCTGACGGTGCGTCGCGCCATCGGGCGGCTCGAACCCGAGGCCGTCGCCCGTTTCGATTGGCGCGCGCACTTCGACGATGACGTCGCCGCCCTCGTTCGCCACGACGGATCCGAGGTCCAAGCCGTGGTTGTCCGGCTGCGTGCGCGTGATGTAGCTGCGACCGGCCCGCCCGCCGAACATCCCTCCGGTGAAGCCGCGGCTGAAGATCTGCACCAGCGGCTGCACTTCCTCGAAGGTCGGCGGCGAGAACGTTCCCTGCTCCACGCGGTCGAGAAACTCACGGTACGCCTTCGTGACCGTCGCGACGTACTCCGGCTTCTTCTTGCGCCCCTCGATCTTGAGGCAGCTGATTCCGGCCTCCGCGATCTCCTTCAAGTGGTCGTAGGCGCCCAGGTCTTTCGCGGAGATGAGATAGCCGCGATCGAGTTCTTCCCCGCTCTTCTGGTCGGTCAGCACGTAGTCCTTTCGGCATGATTGGGCACACGAGCCGCGATTCGCGCTGCGCTCCGAGATCAGGCCGGACATGAAGCACTGGCCGGAGTAGGCGATGCAGAGCGCTCCGTGCGCGAACGATTCGAGACCGAGGCCGGGCACGGCGGCGTGGATCGTTCGGATGTCGTCGAGCGTGTTTTCGCGTGCGAGCACGACGCGGCCGACGCCGAGTTCCTTCAGGACGGCGGCGCCGCTCGCGTCGTGCACGGTCATCTGCGTGGAGCCGTGGATCTCGAAGCCGGGATACACGCGCTGGATGAGCCGGATGAGGCCGACGTCCTGCACGATGGCGGCGTCGATGCCGCGGTCGATGCATTCGCCGAGATGGGCGAGCGCGTCTTCCATCTCGTGCGGCTTCACCAGGATGTTGAGCGTCAGGTAGACGCGCGCGCCGCCGTTGTGGGCGATCGCGCAGGCCTGTTCGAGCTCGGCAAGGGTGAGCTGGGCGCCTTCGTCCCGTGCATTGAACTTCTCGACGCCAAGGTAGACGGCGTCGGCGCCGTTCGCGACGGCTGCGCGGACGGCATCGAGGGAGCCGGCTGGGCTGAGGAGTTCGGGGCGGGACATTGCCTCGAAAGATACCATGAGGCGTCCCGACGACCGGGGGCGCGTAACACGGCCAGCCGTGGAATCCGTAGATCTACGGGCTTGTGTCGCCGAGCCAGGGTCGCGATACATTCGATCAATGATCCGCGCCCAAGCCTCCCTGATGATGTGCACCTGCATGTGCCAACGTGCACAGGGAGGAGCGGGGGCGCGCGTCGTAACAACGACCTGAACCGGGCAGAGCCGCCTGGACCAACGCCCCCGATCCTCCGCGGATCGGGGGCGTCCTTTCGTCCCCCTTCTTCAAACGAGTGCCGCCGTGACGCATCCCAAACCGATCGCCATCTACTACGAACACCCCGATTGGTTCAAAACGCTCTTCGACGAGATGGACCGTCGTGAACTGCCGTACGTGCGGCTCGACGCCGCCTCCCACGTGTGGGATCCCGCCGAAGAAGAATCTCCGTACTCGGCGGTCGTAAACCGCGCGTCGCCCTCGGCGTACCTGAGGGGTCACGCGCAGTCTACCTTTCATACGCTCCACTGGCTCAAGCACCTCGAGCGCCTCGGTGTGCCCGTGGTGAACGGAAGCCGGGTATACACCGCCGAGCTGTCGAAAGCGCTGCAACTCGATATGCTCGAGGAGCTGGGCCTCCCCTATCCCCGCGCCCGGGTGATCAATCATGTGTCGGCCGCCATTGCGGCCTCGACCGGGCTGCGTTTTCCGGTTCTCGTGAAGGCGAACATCGGCGGAAGCGGCGCCGGGATTCAGCGGTTCGACACGCACGAGGCGCTCGCTCGCGCCGCCGGAGACGGGCTCCTCGACCTCGGTGTTGACCACACCGCGCTCGTGCAGGAACTCGCGCCGCTTCGCGACGACCACATCACCCGTGTCGAAGTGCTCGGGGGCCGTTTCCTGTACGCAATCAAGGTCTATCCGGCGGAGGGCTCGTTCAACCTCTGCCCCGCCGACGTCTGCCAGACGACCGACGGCCGCGAGCTCGAGCGCACCTTCTGCGCCGCGGACGCCAAGAAGAACGGCATGCGCGTCGAAGCCGTCACGCCGCCCCGCGAAATCGTCCACGCGGTGGAACGGATCGCGGAACGCGTGCAGCTCGACATCGGCGGCATCGAATATCTCGTCGACGACCGCGACGGGAATCCGTATTTCTACGACATCAACGCCCTCTCGAACTTCGTCGCCGACGCGCAGCACGTGATCGGCTTCGATCCCTTCGTGCGCTTCGTCGATTACATCGAGTTGCGTGCCGGATTCGCGGCGGGTCAACTCGCCGGAGCGCGCTGACCATGCGATACGGGTATTGGTTGCCGGTGTTCGGCGGGTGGCTTCGAAACGTGCCGGACGAGGGAATGGAGGCGTCGTGGGAGTATGTGAAGCGGCTCGCGCAGCGCAGCGAGCAGATCGGTTTCGACCTCACGCTCATCGCAGAACTCTTCCTCAACGACATCAAGGGGATCGAGGCTCCCTCGCTGGAGGCCTGGTCCACCGCGGCCGCGCTCGCCGCCGTGACGGAGCGGCTCGAGCTCATGGTTGCGGTGCGCCCCACCTTCCACAATCCGGCGATCCTCGCGAAGCAGGCGGCGAACCTCGACCTGATTTCCGGGGGACGGCTCGCCCTGAACGTCGTGTCGAGCTGGTGGGCCGACGAAGCGCGCCGGTACGGCGTGCAGTTCGACGCGCACGACGACCGCTACGCGCGAACCGATGAGTGGCTCGAGGTCGTGTCCCGCGCATGGAGCGAGTCATCGTTCTCGCACTCGGGGAGGTACTACCGGTCCGAGGACACCGTGCTTTCCCCGAAGCCGGTGCGCCGGCCGCGGCCGACGATCTACGCGGGCGGCGAGTCCGAGGCCGCCAAGTCGCTCATCGTGCGAGCGTGCGACGCGTACGTGATGCACGGCGATCCGCCCGAGCGAATCGCGTCGAAGGTCGCGGATATGTGCCGGCGTCGCGAGGCGCGCGGTCTTCCCGCGATGGAGTTCGGCATGGCGGCCTACTCCATCGTGAGGCCGACGGAGCGCGAGGCGAAGAAGGAACTCGCGCGCATCACCGACGTGAATCCGGGGTCGGCCGGATACCGAAACTATCAGGACTGGATCTCACACACGAAGCTCGAGCAGCAGCTGTCACTCGAGGATTATTCGGTCTCGAATCGCGGCTTGCGCGCCGGACTCGTGGGTACGCCGGAGCAGGTCGCGGAACGCGTCAACGCATTGCAGGAGGCCGGCGTCGGTCTCCTCCTACTGCAGTGCAGTCCGCAACTCGAGGAGATGGAGCGGTTCGCTGCCGAGGTCATGCCGCTGACAGCGTCTCTCGCAGTTGACTGAGATGCCGTTCTTCGTGTTGGCCGATGAACAGCACCCACTCATAGCCGTTGAGCGGGCCCAAGAACGGATGCGGCGCGCTCACGGTGGTCAGGTCGCGCCCGTCCACGGTCGCGACCGCGCGGAGCAGCCGCGGGCGGACCGCCTGAAGAGAAGCCCACGAAGCGGGGAGCCCGGCCGCGGGATCGGGAGCGACGCGGTCGGGCGCAAGGAGGCGGCGGCTGCGGTCGACGACGCGGAAATGATCGAGCGAGTGCATCCACGATGGTGTGCCCGGGTCGGGTCCGACGCCGTCCGAGAGCGCCTTGGCGAAGAGCGCCTCCAGCAGTTTGGCCGTCGACCCTTCCACCTTGCCCAAATGGTGGATGATCCCGGTTCCCGACCAGCCGCCGCTCCGTGGCTGGCGATCGAAGGTCGTGGCCGGTGTCTCGCCGATCACCGACGCGAGATCGGCACGCACACGAGCGAGATAGCTGGTGATTTCCTCGAGATGCGGATGCATGGGGCTAAGCTACGCCGCCAAACGCGCTCGCGGAACGGGGCTGAAACCGCGGCGAATGGAGCCCCGTATTGCGGTCAAAGGGAGGCCTCATGTTCGGACTCATCATACTCGGTGTCACGCTCGCGATTTCCTGGCTCAGCTACGGCACGGCCCGGCGATTCGTCCGGGAGCGGTTGCGGTACGTGGAATCTGCGCTCACCCCGGGCGCGGCGATCATCGCGGGGATCATCGCGGCGGTCGTGGCGGCGCCCGTTGTGGGGTTGTTACACATCATTCCACTGCTGGGATCGCTGGTGGGCGGCGGGACGGCGTTGGTATTCGGGCTGAGTGTGGGGCTGGGCGTGCGGTCGGGCGCGCAGGATGTGAAGCGCGGGTATGTGATCACCTCGGGGAACTAGCGACAGACTTGGGGACAGCACCGCGGCAGAATCCGGCAGCCGTCAACTGCCAGCTGTCACGCGAGGAGCCGTCAGCCTCAGCGGTTCGGCCTGCTCTTGGCGAAGCGGAGCAGCAGCGCCAGCGCCAGCAAGCCGATCCCGGTCCAGCGCAGCTGGCCGTTGTCCATCCGCGCTCCGAGGCCCCACACGACTATTCCCGCCACCGCGAGCGCAATCCTCGCGATCAGGACCGGATTCACGGGGACACTCGTGACGAAGCCGCGACGTCTTGGCGCTCGGCGCCCGCGATCTCGAGGATGAAGTCGGCGCCGAAGGCCAGCGATGGCGTCTGGAAGCCCGGCTTCGCGTTTCCTGAAAGCACCTTCTCCGCCGTGGCGACCGCAGTGAGCGCCGTGAGCGTATACCCGTCGGGCGTCCGCAAGCGCGATTGCACGCTGTGACCTTCGTCGTCCCACGCCTCGCCCCAGAGCCGCGCCGACGCGCCCGCGCGCTGCCGGTCGCTCGGGCCGGATGCGCCCGCGCGAATACGATTCTTGAGAAACGACTGCGCCGGCTGCGTCGCGAGCAGCCACCCGATGTAGCGCGACAGGATCATTCCGCGGACCGCCGAGGCCGGCGCCGCCGTGTACACCTCGATGTTCGGAATCCCCGTGCTGTGAAACGCCGTGGACACATCGCCCCACGGGAGCGTGACCACGTGGCGTACCCGATCGCCGAAGTCCACGTCGCGCTGTTTCCAGGCCGCGGGCACCAGGATGATCCTCCCGTCGCGACGCACCGCGCCGCCTCGCCGGATGTTCTCGACCATCGTCGTCGCCGTGCCGCGCGAGAGCCCCGTGCCGCCCGAAAACGCGAGGGTCAGCCACGTGGCGCTCGGCAGCCTGCGATGCAGGTGCGACGCGAGGCAGTCGCTCGGCACGACGTCGAATCCCGAGCCGGGGAGCAACATCACGCCCGCGTCCTTCGCTTGGGCGGAGCGCGCCTTGGAGGCGAGCGTCTCGAAAACGGTGATCTCACCCGTGATGTCGAGGTAGTGCACTCGATTTCGAATGCAGGCGTCGACCATCGGCGCGGAAGTGCGCGAGAAAGGGCCGGCGGCATGGATCACCACCCCGCAGCCGGCCAGCGCCTGGTCGAGTGCATGAGGATCGTCGAGGGAGGCGGGCCGCGACTCGAGGCGGTGCTCGACGGCCAGCGCGTCGATCTCCGGGGCGCTGCGTCCGGAGAGCACCGGCCGCAGCCCCCGAGCGACGGCCCGCGCGACGATGAGGCGTCCGGTGTAGCCGTTCGCCCCGTAGATGAGTAACGCGGCGCCGGACGAACTCACCGTGCTGCTCCGGCTGAGAGCACTCGAACTGGCGCCGTCACGAGGCGTCCGTCGCGCGCGGTATCCCGAGCGCGAGCGCCTCGCCGTCGGGAATGTCCACCACCAGCCGCAGCAGCGCCGTCGAGAACACCTTGCCCTGCGCGTCCGTCTTGAGCGAGAGCGTCCCGCCGCCGTCGAGCGCGCCGTGCAGCAGGAAATTCAGCGCGCCGAGGTTCGGCAGTTCGTAGCGCTCCACGCCGCCCGTGATGATGTCCGTGAAGTGCGCGGCCACGCGGTCCTTCGTCACGTACCTGACCAACGGCGCATACCACTCGGGCTTGAGCGCGATGAGGCCGACGTTGGCCGTGTCGCCCTTGTCGCCGGAGCGCGCGTGCGCGATGTCGAGCAGGCGGACCTTCATTCGAGCACCCTCACGCGCGTGTCGACGACCGTCTTGTCAATGAGTGCGGGCCAGTAAGCGACGATCTCCTCGGTCTTCGGACGTCCGCCGGCGAATCCGGTGACGCTTGGCGGGCCGTTGAGGACCAGCGGTACGATCTCGCGTGTAAAGCGCTCGACCTTCTTGCGCTCGGGGTCGCGCACGCCGATCCGATACTGCACTTCGGGCGCGTGCCTGCCCGCGTCGGGTCCGGCGAGCGGTCCGTGCGTGGCGTTCGCCCCGACGAACTCTGAGAGCACGTGCTCGAAGTGGAGGCCGAGCCGGTCGAGCCGCTCGCGAAGGACGCGGTCGGCGAGCTGCGCCTTCTCGAGCGCGTCGGGCCACGCGTAGACGAGCGAACCGACCGCCTTGAAGCCCGACCGGTACGCGATGGAGACCTTGAGCTTGTCCGTCGCCGGCCGTCCCTCGATGCCGAACACGCGCACGCGGTTCGTGCCGTCGGCCTCGAGATGGATCGACGTGAAGTCGGCGACCACGTCGGGCGTGATGTATGCGTGCGGGTCGCCCATTTCGTACACGAGCTGCTCGGTGACCGTCTGCACGGAGACTCGTCCACCGGTGTTCGGATGCTTGGTGATGACGAAGGTGCCGTCGGCCCGCGCCTCGACGATCGGATATCCCACGTCCGCGAGATTCTCGATCGTCCTCCATTCGTACAGGCAGTTGCCGCCCGAGCACTGAGCGCCGCACTCGATGATGTGTCCCGCGATGATCCCCGCCGCGAGCTTGTTCCACTCCTGCGCTCCCCATCCGAACTCATGGCGGATCGGCGCCATGGTGAGCGCCGTGTCGGTCGAGCGTCCCGTGATCACGACGTTCGCGCCCTTCGCGAGCGCCTCGACGATCGGCACGCTGCCGATGTACGCGTTCGCGGCGATCACGCGATCGCGCACGAGCGACAGCGGCTCGCCGGTCTCCATGTTCTTCAGCTCGTGGCCCGCCGCGAGAAGCTCATCGATGCGCGGCAGGAGATTGTCACCCGTCACCACGCCGACGTGCAGCTTTCCGCCCGCGCCCCGCGCGCGCGCCATCTCGAGCACGGCCGCCGCGCACGCCTCGGGATTCACGCCGCCCGCGTTCGCGATGACCTTGATGCCGCGCTCGGCCACGCCGCCCAGCACCGACTCCATGGCGCCGACGAAATCCTTCGCATAGCCCGCCGAGGGATCACGTTCCTTCTGCTTCTGCAGAATGGACATCGTGACCTCGGCGAGGTAGTCGAGCATGAGGTAGTCCACCGGGCCGCCTTCGGCCTGCCGCCGCGGCGCCTCGAGCCAGTCGCCCCAGAACCCCTGGGCGCCGGCGACGCGCACGACCTTCTTCGCGCTCATTCTGTTGCCGCCTCCATGCGGACGGGAAGCACGAACGCGCCGAGGTGCGGTCCCGGATTCTGGAGCGCGCTGCGCAGCACCAACCCGAGCGCCGCGCGCGTGTCCTCTGGATATACGATGGCGTCCACGAACCCGCGCGCGGCGGCATACCGCGCGTCGAGCTGTTCCTCATAGTCGGCTCGCATCTCCGCGGCCGAGTCGCTCACGGCTTTGGACGCTGCTGAACCGGACTTCTTCGCCGCGTCCATCGCAGGGCCGTGCACGGCCTGAACCGCGGCCTCGCCTTCCATCACGCCCATCCGCCCGGACGGCCACGAGAAGATGAAGTCGGGATCGAATCCCTGCCCCGCCATGGCGTAGTATCCGGCGCCTGAAGCGTGATTGATCGTAAGCACGATCTTCGGCGACACGGCAGTCGCCATCGCCTCAACGAAGCGGGCGCCCGACCGGATGATCCCCGACTGCTCCGCCTCAGGTCCCACCATGAAACCGGAGACATCCTGGATGAACACGATCGGCGTGCCGGCCCGGCTGCAGCGGTCGATGAAGTACGCCGCCTTCTCCGCGCTCTCGGCATAGATGATTCCGCCGAACCTCGGCTTCTCGCCTGCGCGTCCCTTGATGAGCCCGCGTTGGTTTGCGATGATCCCGACTTGGATCCCCTCTATGCGCGCGTCCGCGCAGATCATTTCCTTTGCGAGATTCTGCTGGAATTCGTCGAGCGATCCCGCGTCCACGATGCACGCGAGGATCGCGTGCATGTCGTACGACATCCTGTGATCGCCCGGCAGCAGATCGTAGAGTGCGGCCGGATCCGTCGCCGCGGCATCTGTCTGACCGCCATCGGCTGATCGCTGGAAGTTGACAGCGTTTGGTCGCGGCAGTCGTCCTATCAGATCCCGAATCTTCCGTATGCACTCCGCATCATTCTCCATCGCGTAGTGCGCCACGCCGCTGATCTCCGTATGCGTGATCGCCCCGCCGAGTGTCTCCGCGTCGATCGTCTCCCCCGTCGCGCCCTTCACGAGATTCGGGCCCGCGAGCCCCATGAAGGACGTTCCTTTCACCATGA
>OCZT010005269.1_pt1 | contig 12948 bp, 11 predicted proteins | sample 1539031 | NCBI WGS metagenome assembly OCZT01 (sample SAMEA3539308, study PRJEB22396) | soil metagenome | biome: tundra; feature: field; material: soil | place: USA | collected 2010-05 | depth 0.15 m | reverse complement strand
AAAAAAATCCCGGCCGCGAAGCGGCCGGGAGGTTGCGACAGGATGTTTTCTTGTTGCTATCACTTGTTGCTATCAGAAGTGATAGTTCACGCCGGCGCGCAGCAGTCCGAACCGGTAACCGTTCGGCACGCCGGTGATGGTGAAGGCACTGTCCGCGAGATCGACGTAAAGATATTCGATCTTGGCGCTCCAGTTCTGGGCGAAGCCGAATTCGGCGCCGACGCCCGCGGTCCAGCCCGCCGACGTATGGGACTCCGACAGGCCGAATGTCTCGCCGCGCAATTCGCCGAACGCCAGACCGCCGGTGCCGTAAAACAAGATGTTGCTGAAAGCATAGCCGGCCCGGCCGCGCACGGTGCCGAACCACGGGTTCGAGAATTTCCAGGGAGCAAAGGTATCTTCAGCGCCGGTAGCCTCGATGTCGCCTTCGACACCGAACACCCACGGACCGGTTTGCCAGTTGTAGCCGCCCTGGACGCCGCCGGCGAAACCCGACGGCTTGGTCGGACTGTTGTCGACGGAGCCCCAGGCATAGCCGAGATTGGCGCCGAGATAGGGACCGGCCCAGCTATAGACATTGAGCGGCTGATTGACGGTGTAGGGGGCGCGCGATCCATAAGGAAGGTCGGCCGCCTGCGCCGACATCGTCCAACCTGCAGCGATCACCGCCACCGCGCCCAAAACCAATCTGTTCATCTTACTCTCCCAACGCCACTGCCGTGACCGCCGGTTCGCACGCCCAACGGATGGCGCGATGCGAGCCCGCATGGTTACGGAATTCCACTTTTTACCGATAAGATTTATCGAGACTTTTAAGTTAAAGGCTTGTTAAGGCCTGCTGTCGGCCGCTTCGCATTCTTAAGAAAGTGTTACCAAGGGGGTTCCGACGGATTGCGATGGCTGCCTGTCGTCGCAGCTTCCGTCACCGCCGCCCCGCTGGCGATGCACGATCCCGGCGCTTAAGTTCAGGCTCATGAATAACGACTCGACCGATAACCCGAAGGCGCCCGGTCCGCGGATGGCGCGGCGCGGTTCCGAAGGGGCCCAGCAACCGGATTTGCCGCCGCAAGACCCGGCCTTTGGGGATGTCGACCCCGCGACATCAGGCACGGAGGAGGACGACGAGGCGCGGCTGCCGGAGATTCCCGAGGAGCTCGGCGAGGCGGTACCGGAAGGCCCGCTGGCGGTCGGCCAAGCCGCGATCGAACACGCGGTGCGTCATGCCCCGACCTCGCCCGGCGTCTATCGCATGCTCAATGCGGCCAACGACGTGCTCTATGTCGGCAAGGCGAAAAATGTCCGCAAGCGGCTCGCCTCCTATGCGCGGCCCACCGGCCAGGTGATGCGCATCGCCCGCATGATCGCAGCGACCGTGGTGGTGGAAATCATCTCGACCGCGACCGAGACCGAGGCGCTGCTGCTCGAAGCCAACCTGATCAAGCAGCTGCGCCCGCGCTTCAACGTGCAACTGCGCGACGACAAGTCGTTTCCCTATATCCTGATCACGGGGGATCACTGGGCGCCGCAGATCCTCAAACATCGCGGCGCGCAATCGCGGCCCGGGCGATATTTCGGACCGTTCGCCTCGGTCGGCGCGGTCAATCGCACCATCACGGCGCTGCAGCGCGCCTTTCTGGTGCGCTCCTGCACCGACGCGTTTTTTGAAAGCCGCACGCGGCCCTGCCTGCTCTATCAAATCCGGCGCTGTTCGGGACCTTGCACCGGCGAGATCGATTTTCCCGGCTATACCGAGCTGGTGCGCGAGGCGAAGGATTTCCTTTCCGGCCGCAGCCGCCTGGTGAAGCAGGAGCTGGCCGGTGAAATGGAAAAGGCCTCGGCCGAGCTCGCGTTTGAAACCGCCGCGCTTTACCGCGACCGCCTCGCGGCGCTGTCCGCGATCCAGTCGCAGCAGGGCATCAATCCGCGCACCGTGGAGGAAGCCGATGTGTTCGCCATCCATCAGGAGGGCGGATATTCCTGTGTCGAGGTCTTCTTCTTTCGCACCGGACAGAACTGGGGCAACCGCGCCTATTTTCCGCGCGCGGAGAAATCGTTCACCCCGGAAGAGGTGCTGGCCTCGTTCCTGGCGCAGTTCTACGACGACAAGCCGCCGCCGAAACTGGTCCTGCTGTCGCACCAGATCGAGGAATCCGGGCTCTTGGCCGATGCGCTCTCCATCAAGGCCGGCTCCAAGGTGGAAGTCTCCACGCCCCGCCGCGGCGAAAAGAAGGAATTGATCGCGCACGCGCTCACCAACGCGCGCGAGGCGCTCGGCCGCAAGCTGGCCGATACCGCGACCCAGGGCCGGCTGCTGCAGGGACTGGTCGCCACGCTCGGGCTGCCGCATCCACCGAAGCGGATCGAGGTCTACGACAACAGCCACATCCAGGGCACCAACGCGGTGGGCGCCATGATCGTGGCGGGGCCGGACGGCTTTATCAAAAACCAGTATCGCAAGTTCAACATCAAGTCCGAAGGCCTGACGCCGGGCGACGATTACGCGATGATGCGCGAGGTGCTGCAGCGGCGCTTCAAGCGGCTGCTGGCGCCTGCGGCGGAAGGCGATGCCGCCAAACCCAAGGCGGACGACGATTCGTTTCCACAATGGCCCGACCTCGTCATCATCGATGGCGGCCGCGGCCAGCTCAACGCGGTCCGCGAGATCTTCGAAGGGTTGGGGCTGACGCAGGTGTCGCTGCTGGCGGTCGCCAAGGGGCCGGACCGCGACGCCGGCCGCGAGACCCTGTTCATGCCGGACCGCGAGCCGCTCAAGCTCGAGCCGCGCGACCCGGTGCTGTATTTCATCCAGCGGCTGCGCGACGAGGCGCATCGCTTCGTGATCGGCTCGCACCGCAAGCTGCGCAAAAAGGACATTCGCGAAGCCGGGCTGCAGGAGATTCCCGGCATCGGCCCGTCACGCAAACGTGCCTTGCTGCATCATTTCGGAACGTTGAAGGAGATCGAGCGGGCGTCGATCGCCGATCTCGGCAAGGTTCCCGGCGTCAGCGCGGAAAGCGCGCGCAAGATTTTCGAGTTTTTCCACGCCCAGCCGGGCTAGCCGGGCTAAAGGTCGGTTTCGAGTCATTTTGGGTGTCGTCTCCAACAGATCATGTGCGCCGCACGGTTGACCTTCATGCTTCAGCGGTATTGGTAAGACGGATGAACATTGCCACGACAAAAGGGTCGGCGAAGAGCTCGCTGTCCCTCCCCAATATCCTGACCTACGCCAGAATTGCCGCCATCCCGGTGGTGGTCGGCTGCATCTATGCGCAGGCCATCCTGGACGGGCCGCTGTGGCTGCGGTGGGTGGCGCTGGCCGTGTTCATCGCCGCGGGAGTTACCGATTTTCTCGATGGCTACTATGCGCGAATCTGGGACCAGCATTCGGCGTTCGGCCGGATGCTCGATCCGATCGCCGACAAGCTGCTGGTAGCATCCTGCCTCCTGATGCTGGCCGCCGACGGGATCATTCACGGCTGGACGCTATGGGCCGCCATCGTGATCCTGTGCCGCGAAATCCTGGTGTCGGGATTGCGGGAATATCTCGCCGCGCTGCGGGTCAGCGTGCCCGTGACCAAGCTCGCCAAATGGAAAACCACGATTCAGCTGGTCGCGATCGGATTTCTGCTGGCGGGCGAGGCCGGCGATCAGGTGATCCCGATCACCACCCAGATGGGTCTGCTGCTGCTGTGGATCTCGGCGATTTTCACCATCTACACCGGCTGGGACTATTTCCGCGCCGGCATTCACCACCTCATCGAGGAGGATGAGGCATGAAGGTCAAGTATTTCGCCTGGGTGCGCGAACGGGTCGGCAAAGCGGAGGAAACCGTCGAGCCGCCGGCAAGCGTTCGCACCGTTGACGATCTGATCGCCTGGCTGGCGAAGCGCGGCGACGCCTATGCCCACGCCTTCGAGACGCCGCGCGTGATCCGTGCCGCGATCGACCACGCCCATGTCAAATCAGATACGATGATTGCCGGCGCCCGCGAGATTGCCTTCTTCCCGCCGATGACCGGCGGTTAAACCGTTTGACAGGCATGGCGATGATCTGATGACCGCCAATGTGACCATCCGCATTCAGGAAGCCGATTTCGACATTGCGCGGGAGATCGCCGCGCTCACGAAAGGGCGCACGGATATCGGCGCCGTCGTGAGTTTCAGCGGCATTTGCCGGGGCAGCGAAGCCAGCGGGACCATCGCGGCGTTGACGCTTGAACACTATCCTGAAATGGCGGAGGCCGAAATTGCGCGACATGCCGAGACCGCGATGTCGCGCTGGCCGTTGACCGGGCTGACCGTCATCCATCGCGTCGGCCGCATCGTCCCCGGCGAAAATATCGTGCTGGTGCTGACGGCATCACAGCATCGGCAGGCGGCGTTCCAGGCGGCGGAGTTCTTGATGGATTATCTGAAGGCCAACGCGCCGTTCTGGAAGCGCGAGGAAAGCGCTGCTGGAACCAGCTGGGTCGATGCGCGCCATCACGATGATGCTGCCGCCGCGCGCTGGACCAAATCCTGATGGCGCGGCGCGCGAAACCGGCGGCGTCGCGCGGCCGCGCTGCATCGAAAGGTCCGGGTGTCGCATCCACCGAGCTGCTGACGCTGCTCGATTTCGTCCGCTATGCGACCAGCCGCTTCATCGAGGCAAAACTGGTGTTCGCGCACGGTACCACCGATCCCGTGGCCGAGGCTGCGTTCCTGGTCTGCGAAACCCTGCATCTGCATCCCGACCGGTTCGAGATGTTCGCGACCGCGCGGGTCACCGCGGCAGAAGCCAAGAAGATTCTCGATGTGATTGCGCGCCGCGTCGCCACGCGGAAGCCCGCGGCCTACCTGGTCAACAAGATCTACATGCGCGGCCTGCCCTTCTATGTCGACGAGCGCGTGATCGTGCCGCGCTCCTTCATCGGGGAGTTGCTGGACTCTCACTTTCGCGGCGAGAGCGACGAAGACAGCGGCTCGCTCATCGACGATCCGGCGTCGGTGGAGAACGTGCTCGACCTCTGCACCGGCTCGGGATGCCTCGCTGTCCTCGCAAGCCGGAATTTTCCAAATGCCCGTATCGATGCGGTGGACATTTCCCGGGACGCGCTCGATGTCGCCGCGCGCAATATTGCCGCGTACGGGCTTGAAGACCGGGTGACGTTGCATCGGGGCGATCTGTTCAAGCCACTTGGCGACAGGCGTTACGACCTGATCATTTCCAATCCGCCCTATGTCGACGCCCAGGGCATGGCGGCGCTGCCGCGCGAATGCCGCGCCGAGCCGAAGCTCGCCTTCGACGGCGGCGCCGACGGGCTCACTATCGTCCGCCGCATCCTGGAGGAGGCCGGCCGGCACCTGACGCCGCAGGGCGGGCTGTTGTGCGAGATCGGCCGTGGCCGCGAGCTGCTCGAAGCCGCATTTCCGCAATTGCCGCTGTTATGGCTCGAAACCGAGGAGTCCGACGGCGAGGTGTTCTGGATCGGCGCTGCCGATTTATGAGTTCCCGCCGCAACGCCTTCTTACTTACAAGGCCTTCTTGCCTATATGTCCGGTACCGGAAATAGCCGCATTGTCCTGTCAAACCGTGCTAACAACGTCCAACACCAACCGAAATGGAAGTCCTTCGGGGCTATGTGATCGATGGCCGGCCCCGCTGTTCCACAGGAATTTCTAAAGGCCGAAAATGTCGGCCTCCGCCTGCTGCTTGAGCAGGCGAGCATCGATGCCGAGGCGCTGCTGGCGCAGGCCGGTATCGACGCCGAGCAGCGCGAGGCCGCCGACAAGCTGCAAAAGCTCATTCTGGAAGAACTGCACCACCGCATCAAAAACACGCTGGCAACGGTGAGCGCCATCGCCGCGCAGAGCCTGCGCACCGCAACCAGCATCGAGCACGGCCAGCATTCCATCGAAAGCCGGCTGCAGGCCCTCGGGCGCGCCCACGATCTGTTGCTGCAGGCGCGATGGTCGAGCGCCAATCTCGCGCATATCGTCCGGGGGGCGACCGAGCCTTATGACAGTGAGGGCCAGGGGAAGTTCTCGATTCAAGGTCCCGACCTCAAGATTACGTCCGGCGCGGTGATCGCGCTGGCGATGACGCTCAACGAACTCTGCACCAACACCACGAAATTCGGCGCGCTGTCGGTGCCCGCGGGACGTATCGAGATCGTCTGGACCATCGATGAGAAGAATGGGCGGCTGCATCTGACCTGGACCGAAAAAGGCGGCCCGGCGGTCCACGCACCGACCCGGCGAAGCTTCGGAACCCGGCTGATCGAGACGCTTGGCAAGCAGTTGAACGGCGCGGTCGAACTGTCCTACGATCCGAAAGGCTTCATCTACGCCCTGGACGTCCCCCTGAGCTCCCTCAAACCGCCCGATTGAGTTGAAATATGGGCCGGACTTGCCGGTTTCCGTCGTCGGGTGAAGCTGGTAGCTTGCGCGCAACCATCGCGCCGGAAAAAGCAAGAGGGACCCCATGTTAGACAAGAGCCCACGCCCAGCCGCCGTCAACGTCCCGAACGACCTCGCCGCGTACTGGATGCCGTTCACCGCCAACCGCGCCTTCAAGCGTGCGCCGCGGATGCTCGCCGGCGCCAAGGACATGCACTATTTCACCACCGACGGCCGCAAGATTATCGATGCCGCGTCGGGCATGTGGTGCACCAATGCCGGCCACGGCCGCACCCAGATATCCGCCGCTATTTCCAGGCAGGCCGAGGCGCTGGATTACGCGCCGCCGTTCCAGTTCGGCATTCCGCAGGCGTTCGAACTCGCGACCCGCATCGCGGACCTCGCCCCGGCCGGGCTGGATCACGTGTTCTTCTGCAATTCCGGATCGGAGGCCGCCGATACCGCGCTCAAGATGGCGCTGGCCTATCATCAGATCCAGGGCCAGGGCACCCGCACCCGCCTGATCGGCCGCGAGCGCGGCTATCACGGCGTCGGCTTCGGCGGCACTTCGGTGGGCGGCATCGGCAACAACCGCAAGATGTTCGGAACGCTGCTGGCCGGGGTCGATCATCTTCCCCACACCTACGACCGCGAGAAGCAGGCCTTCAGCAAGGGCGAGCCGGAATACGGCGCGCATTTCGCCGACGAACTGGAACAACTGGTCAACCTGCACGGCGCCTCGACCATTGCCGCCGTCATCGTCGAACCGATGGCGGGATCGACCGGCGTGCTGCCGGCGCCGAAGGGCTACCTCAAGCGGCTGCGCGAGATCACCCAGAAGCACGGCATTCTCCTGATTTTCGACGAGGTCATCACCGGCTATGGCCGGCTCGGCTTCGCCTTCGCCGCGGAACGTTACGGCGTGCTGCCGGACATGCTCACCTTTGCCAAGGGCATCACCAACGGCGCGGCGCCGATGGGGGGCGTGATCGTGCGCGATACCATCCACGACGCCTTCATGAGCGGCCCGGAGCACGTCGTGGAACTCACCCACGGCTATACCTATTCGGCGCATCCGCTGGCCTGCGCCGCCGGCCTCGCAACGCTCGATATCTACCGCGACGAAAAGCTGTTCGAGCGCGCCCACAAGCTCGAGCCCAAATTCGCCGACGCCGTGATGTCGCTGAAAGGCGAGCCGAACGTGGTGGATATACGCACCGTGGGGCTTACGGCGGGCATCGACCTCGCACCGCGCCCGGACCTGCCCGGCAAGCGCGGCTTCGACGGGCTGAACAGCGCGTTCCACGACAACGACCTGATGCTGCGCGTCGCCGGCGACACCCTGGCGCTGACGCCGCCGCTCATCGTCAGCGAAGATCAGATCGGCGAGATCATCGAGAAGGTCGCCAAGGTGATCCGCGCGGTGGCCTGAAAGGGCGCGGTTCCCGGCACAGGGAAAACAAGAAGACTCGTCCGCCGAATCAAACAATGGTGCTAGGATCGAAGTACTGCGCGTATTCCGCGAAAGTGGGCACCGGTTCCGGGGGGACGTTTGCGTTAGATGATCCGCATTTCCACGATTTTCATCGCCATCTGCATGGTGCTGGTCGCAGCATCCCTCGGCCTGATCCTGTATTCGGTGGCCGGTATCAACGGATCCGAATCCGCGATCGTCGCACTCACCGCGCTGACCTTCCTGATCCTCTACAATGCGGTGTCGATGCGGCTGCGCGATCGCACCGACGTCGGCAGCCAGATCGCGGATTTGTCGCGCGGCACTGCTGACCTCGCGCGCCAGGTCGCCGAATTCGGGCGCCGGCTCGCTGCCGTCGAGGGCCGGGTGGTGTCGGCAAATTCGGCAGGCGCGGACCGCATCCAGGCTGTCGTCGGCGAGATCAACGAACTGGGCGTGCTGGTCAAGCAGCTCGCGGTCTCCGTCGCAAGCCATGACGACATGCTGTCCTCCGGTGCGCTGGCCGCCGCGCCCGCGGCTGCGGGCAAACCGGACAATGAACAGCAAACGGACCTGCCGTTCTCCGCCGAAGACACCGGCATTGCGGCGTCAGCGGTAGCGCCGGCTGTTGTCACCGAGGGGTCCAAGCCCCTCCGCAGCCAGGCGCAAATCCTTGCCGCGGTGAAAAGCGCGGTGGAGGAAAACCGGATCGATATCTATCTGCAGCCGATGGTGACCTTGCCGCAGCGCAAGGTACGCTTCTACGAGGCGGTGACGCGGCTGCGCGACGACAAGGATCAGCTTCTTGCCGCCGACGATTTCATCGCCGTCGCGGAAGCTGCCGGGCTGATCGGACGGATCGATCACATGGTGATGCTGCGGTGCGTGCAGGTGCTGCGCCGGCTGATGGTGCGCAACAAGGATGTCGGGGTATTCTGCAACGTCGCCGCGGCGACCTTGGGCAATCCGACCACCTTCGCGCAATGCCTCGATTTCCTCGAGGCCAATCGCGCGCTGGCGCCGTCCTTCGTGCTCGAATTCAAGCAGGCGACGTTTCGCAATCTGGGTCCAGTCGAAACCGAGCATCTCGCGGCCTTGGCGCAGCGCGGCTTCCGTTTCTCGATCGATCACGTCAGCGATCTCAGGATCGAGCCGCGCGAACTTGCCGACCGCGGCGTCCGCTTCATCAAGGTGCCCGCGGCATTGCTGCTCGATCAAAAGCAGAACTCGACGTCCGACATCCATCCATCCGACCTTTCGGATCTGCTCGGCCGCTTCGGCATCGATCTGATCGCCGAACGGATCGAAGGGGAACGCGCGGTGGTCGATCTGCTCGACTTCGATGTGCGGTTCGGGCAGGGATTTCTGTTTGCACCACCCCGGCCGTTGCGGCCCGAGGGGGCGTCTGCTACCGGCGGGGCCTCTCCGAACAAGGCGCAGGAATCCCATGGCTCCGGCAAGACCGCTTCCGTCGATGGTCCGGGAATCGATTCCCCGCGGACGAGTGGCAACGCCGCGCTGGCGCGGCGCGCCGCCGGGCCAGGCTGACCGGCACTCCATGCCATGACGGCGCTCCGGTTTGTCGAGAAACTGCGCGACCTCGTGGGCGGCGTGGACGTCGTGCTCAGCGATATCTGGGGCGTGGTTCACAACGGCCTCGTTGCGTTTCCCGAAGCCTGCGAGGCCCTGCATAGCTTTCGCGCCCGGGGCGGCACCGTGATCCTCATAACCAACGCGCCGCGGCCCGCGGATTCGGTGCAGCGGCAATTGCGCAAGCTTGGCATCGCGGACGAGACCTATGACGCCATCGTCAGTTCAGGCGATCTGACCCGGCATTTCGTCGCCGACCACCCCGGCCGGAAAGTGTTCTGGCTCGGCCCGGAGCGCGACAATTCGATCTACCGCGGGCTAGATCCGGTGTTCGCGCCGCTGGAGCAGGCCGATTACATCGTCTGCACCGGCCTGTTCGACGACGAAACCGAATCCGCCGAAGACTATCGCTCCATGATGATGCAGGCGCGCGAGCGCCAGCTGACGATGATCTGCGCCAATCCCGACATCGTCGTCGAACGCGGCGACCGCCTGATCTTTTGCGCGGGCGCGATCGCCGAACTCTATCGCGAACTCGGCGGCGAAGTGATCTTTTACGGCAAGCCGCACCGACCGATCTATGAACGCGCCATGGCGATTGCCGCCGAGCGCCACGGCCATGCGATGCAGCTCAGCCGCGTTCTTGCGATCGGGGATTCCGTGCGGACGGATCTGGCGGGCGCCCACGGCTTCGGGATCGATTGCCTGTTCGTGACGCGGGGCATCCACGCCGAGGACTTCGAAGGCATCGATCAGCTGGACCCCGCCTCGGTGAAGGAATTGTTCGGCCATCCGCCGCGGGCGCTGACGCGGGAATTGCGGTGGTAGGAGGCTGAGCGGCCACCTTCCGCGCGTCGTCCCGGCGAACGCCGGGACCCGTACGCCGCGGCCCCTCAATTTTCGGCAGCGGGAGTTGATACCTCCCGTAACCACCAACCCCGGTGGTTATGGGTCCCGGCGTTCGCCGGGACGACGAGGGCGTGTTAATCGCGTCGCGTAAGAATGCGCTTTACGCGCTCGCCATGTCCGGAAACACCGCCTCGATCTTGGTCTTCAGCGTGGCGGCATTGAACGGCTTGACGATATAGTTGTTCACGCCGGCTTTCTTGGCGGCGATCACGTTCTCGGTCTTGGATTCCGCCGTGATCATGATGAACGGGGTAGTGGCGAGATTGGGGTCGGCCCGCACCTCCCGCAGCAAATCGTAGCCGGTCATCGGCTCCATGTTCCAGTCGGAGATCACCAGCCCGTATTTCTTGCCGCGCATCTTGTTCAGCGCCGCCGATCCATCGCTGGCGTCGTCGATATTCTCGAAGCCAAGCTGCTTCAGGAGATTTCTGATGATGCGGATCATGGTGTTGTAATCATCCACGACCAGAACCGACATCGACAAATCAACCGCCATTCTTGGCTCCTCCGCACGACACTTCACGCCGCAAACCAACGAGCTGCACAAGGCCAAAACGCCCCGCAGTCCGTCCCAAGCACTAGCATCAGCCCTTAAACAGCTCGTTAACCGGCCGCTGCCGAAAAGACATACCTGCACCCCCGAGGTCGCCGGTTCGGGCCCCGCTTGACTTCATCGGGGCCGCCAAGTCACGGTCCCGCCCCCAACCGGCCCCTGTTGAAGAATCCCGAGAATGACGCCTGGTTTTACCGTTATCCGCGATACCACGCCCGCGGCCGCGATCCCCAAGGGAGCGGTGGTTGCGATGGGTAATTTCGACGGCGTCCACCTCGGCCACCGCGCCGTTATTGCTGCGGCCCTGCAGATGGGGCGGGCTCAAGGCCGGCCCGCGCTGGCGGTGACGTTCGAGCCGCACCCGCGCAGCTTTTTCAGCCCGAACACCCCCCAGTTCCGGCTCACCGACGAGGCCGCAAAGCTGCGGCTGCTGGCCGGGACCGGGCTTGCGGGCGCTGTCGTGATGACCTTCGACAAGACCCGGGCCGGGACCACGGCGCAGGATTTCATTCACCATGACCTGATCGAGCGGCTCGGAATCAGCGGCATCGCGGTCGGCTACGACTTTCATTTCGGCAAGGGCCGGGTCGGTTCGCCGAGCCTCCTGGTCGGCGAAGCGCCCCGGCTCGGCATCGAAGTCGATGTGCAGCCGCACGTCGACATCGAGGAACGGCCGGTCTCCTCCAGTGCGATTCGCATGGCGCTCGCGGAGGGCCAGATCGAAGACGCCACCGCAATGCTCGGCGGCCCGTGGTTCGTTGCCGGCGAGGTGATCCATGGCGAGAAACGCGGCCGCGATCTCGGCTATCCGACAGCCAATATCCGCCTCGACAAGAACTGCGGGCTCAAACACGGCATCTATGCGGTGCGGGTCGGCCGCGGTGCCGAGCGCCTTGATGGCGTCGCCAGCTTCGGCCGCCGCCCCACCTTCGACAATGGCGCGCCGCTGCTGGAGATTTTCCTGTTCGATTTCAAGGACGATCTCTATGGAACGGCGCTGGACGTCGCCTTCATCGCCTTTATCCGCGACGAATTGAAGTTCGACAGCGTCGAAGCGCTGGTGCGTCAGATGGATGACGACAGCGCCCATGCCCGCGCGGCGCTCGCCGCCGCGCCCGGGGCGTTTCCGAAGCTCGGGACGGTCGGGCCGTTATCCCCGGGATGAACGCAATTTGCGTTCACCCGCGAGGTTTGCGCCGCCTCCGGCGAGCCCTGGGGATGACGCCGGCAGGTGCGGCGGGGCTTTGCGATCCAGCGGCCGGCTGCTATGGAAAGCCGCATGTTTGCGCGGCGCACCATCAGCATTAGCGGCCCGGCTTCCGCCTGAGTTTCGGCTCGGCGCAAGACCGGGATCCTCCTCGTTCATCCGCGATCGATCGCGTTCAGCGCCCTCCAAGCCAAACCAGAGCATTCATGTCCGAAAAGCCGCAAAAATCCCACGCATCAGACTATTCCAAAACCCTGTTCCTGCCGCAGACGGAATTCCCGATGCGCGCCGGCCTGCCACAGCGCGAGCCGGAAATCCTTGCGCGCTGGAACGAGATCGGCCTCTACGGCAGGCTGCGCGAAGCCGCCGCCGGCCGGGCGAAATTCGTGCTGCATGACGGCCCGCCCTACGCCAACGGCAACATCCATATCGGGCATGCGCTGAACAAGATCCTCAAGGACGTGGTGACCAAGAGCCAGCAGATGCTCGGCTTCGATTCCAATTACGTGCCGGGCTGGGACTGCCACGGCCTGCCGATCGAATGGAAGATCGAGGAAGAGAACTACCGCTCCAAGGGCAAGGCGAAGCCGGACTTTCGGGATTCCGCGGCGATGGTGGCGTTCCGCAAGGAGTGCCGCGGCTACGCGACGCATTGGCTCAACGTGCAGCGCGAGGAGTTCAAGCGGCTCGGCATCATCGGCGACTGGGATCATCCCTACGCCACCATGGATTATTTCGCCGAGGCGCAGATCGCGCGCGAGCTGATGAAATTCGCCGCCAACGGCACGCTGTATCGCGGCTCCAAGCCGGTGATGTGGAGCGTGGTGGAAAAAACCGCGCTGGCGGAAGCCGAGGTCGA
>OCZT010005268.1_pt1 | contig 12949 bp, 10 predicted proteins | sample 1539031 | NCBI WGS metagenome assembly OCZT01 (sample SAMEA3539308, study PRJEB22396) | soil metagenome | biome: tundra; feature: field; material: soil | place: USA | collected 2010-05 | depth 0.15 m | reverse complement strand
CCCTACACGACGCTCTTCCGATCCCGGCCACCGCCTACGGCGCGACGCCACGCGAGGGGTGGCACGCGGGCCTCGTCGCCGCGCCGCTCATCGGGTCGGCGATGGCGGCGCTCCTCAACGCCGGCAACAACGCGCTCAATCAGATCTACGACCTCGACATCGACCGGGTGAACAAGCCGAAGCGTCCGCTGCCGAGCGGGCGCCTCACGATCGGTCAGGCGTGGCTGTTCACGGCGATCAGCTATGCGCTCGCGCTCGCCCTCGCGTGGCTCGTCGCACCGCAGGGACGCCATGAATGCTTCTGGCTCGTCGCCCTCGCCGGCGTCTGCACGCTTCTCTACTCGGTGCCCCCGTTCAGAACGAAGCGGCTGGGCATCTGGGCGAACGTGACCATCGCGATCCCGCGCGGCGTGCTGCTGAAGGTGGCCGGATGGTCGTCGGTGAAAACGGTGATGGGCCTCGAGCCGTGGTACATCGGCGCGATCTTCGGCCTCTTTCTGCTCGGCGCGACGACCACGAAGGATTTCGCCGACATGGACGGCGACCGCCGCGGCGGATGCCGCACGCTGCCGATCCAGTACGGCGTCAGGCGCGCTGCGTGGATGATCTCGCCGTCGTTTGTCGTCCCGTTTCTGATGATCCCTCTCGGCGCCTGGACTCACGTGCTCACGGGCAACTTCTGGCTGCTGCAGACGCTCGGCGCCGTGATGACGGCGTACGGAGTCTACGTCTGCTATCTCATGCTGCGCCGGCCGGACGAGCTTGCCGTCGAGGAGAATCACGTGTCGTGGGCCCACATGTACCGCATGATGTTCGTGGCGCAAATCGGCTTCGCGCTCGCATATCTGTTGTAGGGTGCTGAGAGAGCAGCGCGCCTTGAATGTCCGCTTCATCGTCGTCCACCGGGCGTTCTACGAGGCCGCGGCGTACACGTCGCTGCTCGACCGGACGGCGAATTGGCCGGAATTCAAGTCCGATGGGCACTATCGCGATCCCGTCAACGAGGCGCAACTCTTCGAACTCCGGCGGTGATGGAAAGAAATCGTGGCCAAACAGCCCGTTGATGCGCTATCGTTTACGACCGATCGACTGTCAACCCGCGCGAAGGACAAAGAGATGACTCGCAAGACGCTACAAAGGCTGCTCCTCGTATTGGTGGCGATCCTGTCGCTGGGCGCAATGGCCGAAGCGGCCGGCCCGAAGAGAGTCGTCCACCGGAGGCCCAAACACTCGACGCGCGTGGCGTCGGGCGTCAGGACGCCGAAGAAGAAGCCGACGCTGACGGCGAAGTCGAGGACGGCGGTCACGTCGAGAACGCTGCCGCCGAAACGGAAGCCGACGACCAAGCCGCACTAGCCGCGAGCACTGGCCTCACGAGAACAAGGATCCTCCGCTTACGGCCGGGGCCGCCGGAGCAATGCCTCAATCCGCTGCGCGGTCGGCGGATGCGTGCTGAACAGCGACATCAAGCCGGTCGAAATCGACCGCGGCGTGACGATGAACATGTGCGCCGTCGCCGGATTCGCGTCGAGCGGCACGGCCTGTGACGCCACTTCGAGCTTCTTGAGCGCGCTCACCAGCCCGAGCGGACTGCCCGCGATTTCGGCGCCCCCCGCGTCGGCGTCGTATTCGCGCGACCGCGAAATCGCCGTCTGAATCAGCAGCGCCGCAATCGGCGCGAGAATGATCGTCGCGAGGAGCGCAATCGGATTCTGCCCCTCGCGATCGTCGCGCCCGCCGCCGAAGAACATCGCGAAGCGCGACGTCATCATCACCGCCGCCGCGAGCGTCGCCGCCACCGAACTAATCAGGATGTCGCGGTGTTTGACGTGCGCCAGCTCGTGCGAGAGGACGCCCTCGAGCTCCCGGTCGTCGAGAATCTTCAGAATCCCTTCGGTCGCCGCGACAGCCGCGTGCTCCGGATTGCGGCCGGTGGCAAACGCATTCGGCGACGGCTGCGGGATCACGTAGCAGCGCGGCATGGGCAGGCCGGCTCGCGCGGCCAGCCCGGAGACGATGCGGGTGAGACGATGATCGGGCCCGACTTCCTGTGCGTTGTACATGCGGAGGACGATCTTGTCCGAGAACCAGTACGACGCGACGTTGGTCCCCACGGCGAAGAGGAAGCCGAGGACGAGGCCCTGCGCTCCGCCGAGCGCTTCGCCGATGAAGAGAAACAGGGCGCTCATCACACCGAGCAGAAGGGCCGTCTTTATGGTGTTTGACATGTCTGAATCAGGCCTGCAATCAGCGCCGCGCGGTCGGGCAGCGCGTCCAGCTCGACATGTTCGTGCAGCGCGTGCGCGCCGTCGCCGATCGCGCCAAGACCGTCTAAGGTGGGAACCCCCAGCGCGGCGGTGAAATTCCCGTCCGAGCCGCCCCCGGTCGCCCCTTCCGCCAGATCCTGGCCGAGCTCTCGCGCGATCTCTCGCGCCTGATCGTACAGACGCACGACGGCCTCGCTTCGTTCCAGCGGCGGGCGATCGACGCCGCCGCCGACTTCCAGGCGCGTGCGCGCATCGATCGGTGCGAGCCGGCGCAGCGCGCGGTCCATCGCGTGCGCATCCGCCATGGTCGGCACGCGGACGTCGACGACCGCGCGCGCCTCATCTGGGATGACGTTGCTCCTGGCACCGCCCTGGATCATCGTGACGTTGACCGAGACGCCGCGCGCGAGATCCTGAAGCGCCTGGATGCGAATTACTTGATGCGCGAGCTCCTGGATCGCGCTTGCGCCCTTGGCCGGATCGACGCCGGCATGCGCCGCGATGCCGCGCACGATCACCTCATACGTGCCGCACCCCTTGCGCGACGTCTTGAGGGCTCCGCCCGGCAGCGACGGCTCGAGCACCAGCACGGCGTCGCTGCGACGCGCTTCGTCTTCGATCGCCTGCCGCGACGAGGCGCTGCCCACTTCTTCGTCGGTCGTCCAGAGCATCACGATGCGGCGCGCCGGCGGCGCGCCGGTTTCGAGCAGCGCGCGCGTCGCGAGCATGCCGACGGCGATGCCGGCCTTCATGTCGAAGACGCCGGGGCCGTGCAGGCGCCCGTTCGCTTCGGTGAGCGGCATCCGCTCGAGCTGCCCGACCGGCCAGACGGTGTCGAAGTGGCCGAGCAAGAGGATCTGCGATGTGCCGCAGCCAAACTCGGCCAGAAGGTGATCGCCGCGATCCGGCCGGGACAAATGCGTGACGCGCCCGCCGATCGCCTCGAGGCGCGACGCAAGCTCGCGGCCGCAGCGGTCGACGGCCGCTTTGTCGGTCGTCGGCGATTCGAGCCGCACGAGCGCAGCCGTGGTCTCTTTCAGCCAGCCGCGCTCGGCGCGGCAGAAATCTCGAAGGTCTTTTATCAATTTGGCTTGCAGCGACTTTCCGAGTAGTGGACGAAGCGTATAATCCAAGATGATGTTTCTCTCGCTCACGTTGATCCTCGCACTCCAGCAGCCGCCCGTGCCGCAGCCGTTTCCCAAGCCGGGCTCGTCGCAGCCGGCGCAGCCCGCGAAGCCACCGGCGCAACAGCCGGCACAACCGCCGCCGGCGGCAACCGCCGCGTCCAAGCCCGGTCAGCCCGAAGCGGCGCCCACCGACGCGATGCTCGGCGTGCCGGTCTATCCGGGCGCGCAGTTCCTGACGTCGTACGACGCCGGACGCGGCCAGCGCTACTACATTTTCGGCTCAACGGCGCCGTTTGTCGATTTGGTGACGTACTACCGGACGGCGCTGAAGCAGAAGGGCGAGCTCGTCTACGACGTGCCCGCGACGCACGAATTCGACGTCGGCAAGTTCCGCGAGGAGACGATGGCGTTTGCGCCGGGCGTGACGATCAAGGATTTCCAGTCGAGCGTCTCGGAAGGCTTCCCGAATCCCAAGCCGGGCGGTCAGCCGGCGCGGTTCAAGTCGATCATTCAGATAGTGCCCGTGACAGAACGGTGAGACTGGGTAATTGGATAATCGGATAATCGGGTAATTGATTGGGAAATTGAAACAATCCAATTACCAGATTACCCAATTACTCGATTACCCGATTCAGATCTTGACGTATAGCTCTTTGATCTTCAGGAACTCCACCGACTTCTCCTCCATCCCCTGCTTCGCGTAATCCCTGACCTGCTGCGTCAGCTCCATCGCGCAGAACTTCGGCCCGCACATCGAGCAGAAGTGCGCCACCTTCGCGCCGTCGGCGGGAAGCGTTTCGTCGTGGAACGCGCGCGCCGTCACCGGATCGAGCGCCAGGTTGAACTGATCCTCCCACCGGAAATCGAACCGCGCCTTCGACAGCGCATCGTCCCACTCCCGCGCGCGCGGATGGCCTTTCGCGAGATCGGCGGCGTGGGCCGCGATCTTGTACGCAATGACGCCGGCCTTCACATCGTCCTTGTTCGGAAGGCCGAGGTGTTCTTTCGGCGTGACGTAGCACAGCATCGCCGTGCCGTACCAGCCGATCATCGCCGCGCCGATGGCCGAGGTGATGTGGTCGTAGCCGGGCGCGATGTCCGTTGTGAGCGGCCCGAGCGTGTAGAACGGCGCCTCGTCGCACCATTCGAGCTGCTTTTCCATGTTCTCTTTGATGAGATGCATGGGCACGTGGCCGGGGCCTTCGTTCATCACCTGGACGTCGTACTCCCAGGCGATGCGGGTCAGCTCGCCCTGAGTCTTCAACTCCGCGAACTGCGCTTCGTCGTTGGCGTCGGCAATCGATCCAGGGCGCAGGCCGTCGCCGAGCGAGAACGACACGTCGTACGCGCGCATGATCTCGCAGATCTCGCGGAAGTGCGTGTAGGTGAAGTTTTCCTGATGGTGCGCGAGGCACCACTTCGCCATGATCGAACCGCCGCGCGACACGATGCCCGTCAGGCGGCGCGCGGTCATCGGCACATAGCGCAGCAGCACGCCGGCGTGGACGGTGAAGTAATCGACGCCCTGCTCGCACTGCTCGACGAGCGTGTCGCGATAGACCTCCCAGGTGAGGTCTTCGGGCCGGCCGCCGACTTTTTCGAGCGCTTGATAGATCGGCACCGTGCCAATCGGCACGGCCGAGTTCCTGACGATCCACTCGCGCGTCTCGTGGATGTTCTTGCCCGTCGACAGATCCATCACCGTGTCGGCGCCCCAGAGCGTCGCCCAGCGCAGCTTCTCGACCTCTTCTTCGATCGACGAGGAGACGGCCGAGTTGCCGATGTTCGCGTTGATCTTCACGAGGAAGTTGCGGCCGATGATCATCGGCTCGAGCTCGAGGTGATTGACGTTGGCGGGGATGATCGCGCGGCCTCGCGCGACCTCATCGCGCACGAAATCAGCTGGGAGCCCTTCGCGGATCGCGACAAACTCCATCTCGGGCGTGATCTCGCCTTTGCGCGCGTAGTGCAGTTGCGTGACGCAGCCGCCGCGCGAGGCCACCCACGGCGCGCGCAGCTTCGGCAGCCCCTCCTTCACGTCGCGCCCCTGCGGGCCGCTCGTGTCGTAGGCGCGCAGCGGCGGCTCGCCGCCGGCGAGTGCGATCTCGCGCATCGGCACCTGCACGGCTTGTGGACCGTCCACGAGAATCTTGGTGGAATTGGGAAATGCGTCGGTGAACGTGCTGGAAGCTGACATCCGCTCTCCCTTCGCCGGTTTCAACCGGATCAGGTTCCAAGGGTGTGATCTCAATCCATGTTGGATACCCCTGGCGGTTAAACATCGACTATAACACTTCGCTCATCCGCCCGAGGGGCAACCGGACGGTGGTTCCATTCGAGGCCGCGGCCCCCCGTCTCATCGATCCGGCAGGCCATCTCAGCACCCATGGGTGATTCTCAACAGCGTTCGCCGCTTCGCTTCCGGCATGCGCTCGATCGCGTACCTCACCGTCGTGCGAGCCATCGAGTGGCCATGTTGACGGAGGTACCCCTCGAGGCGGCGCGCGTCGGTTTTGCCGGCCTCGCGCAAGAGCCAGCCGACGGCCTTGTGAATCAGATCCTCGCGATCCGCCTGGAGCGCGCGGGCCACGGCATAGGCGACGCCGAGTGCTGCGCCCTTGCGCACCGAGGGAATCAGACTCACGGCCGCGGCGCGGCGTACCCACATGTTCCGATCGCGCGCCCAGCCGCCGACGCGCGGCGCCAGCGGCGGATGCGCCGCAATCAGCGGCCCGATCAGATATCCACAGATGGCGTCGGTCGTCGCCCAGTTGCTCGAGTCATTCCTGGCCAACCATCGCTTCCAGACGGGCAACAGGCGCGGCGTGAACTCGCGGCGATAGCGCGCCAGCAGCTCGATGCCGACCGTCTTCACCTCGAGATGCCGGTCTTTGATCAACGTGTCCGCGAAGCCGACCGCGTCGCCGAACGTCCAGTCGTCGCGGTGCGCGTCGTGGATCGCGCGGGCGAGCGCGCGCGTCCGATCGGTGCCGACGTTGTAGAAACGCAGCCCGTGGTCGCCGCGGAAATACCGCTGGGCATCGAATTCGCCCGCTGGCCGCGCCATGCGCGCCAGTTCACGCTTCGCGTTCGCGGCGGCGCGCACGACGGACGCCGGACCTGGCCGCCGGATTGCGCTCATGCGCGGCCATTATCTACACGAACGCACGCCGACGCGAGCGGCGTGGGCACTCTCCGTTCGACGTTTCGACCGTTCACTCCCGGACGTCCCCGTCCCACAGGCGGACAGTAGGAAGCGTGCCTGTCGCCGCGGCTCCCTGTGTCGGAGCCTTCTGCTGGCATCAGACTTGCGGTTGGCTCCGGCCGTTCCGCTTCATAATAAACAGGAAGGGCCCGCCATGTTTGACTCGGTAATCGGTGACGTCCGGTTCGCATTTCGAACGCTCCAAAAGGCGCCGACATTCGCCGCCGCGGTCATTGCGACCATTGCGCTCGCCGTTGGATCGACTACGGCCATCTTCGCGGTCGTGGACAACATCCTGCTGCGCCCGCTGCCGTTCCCCAACTCCGAACGTGTCGTGGCGCTGTGCGAGACAAACGCAGCCACCGGGAGCTGGTGCGGCGCGTCGCCGATGAACGTGGCGGATTGGACCCACATGACGCCCGCGCTCGACAGCGCCGGCGTCGCGCGCACCGAGTCATTCATTGCGAAGAACGGCACCGGAAAGTACGGCGGAATGGGGGGCATCGTCACCCCAGGGTTTTTCCAGGTGCTGCGCCTCAAGCCGATGATGGGACGCCTGATCGAGGAGGGCGATCTCACGAGCGGCTCGAACCATGTCGCTCTGGTGAGCTACCAATTCTGGCAGCTTCGCCTGGGGGGCGATTCGTCGATCGTCGGCCGCTCGATTGTGATGGACGACGCGCCCTTCACGATCGTCGGGGTGCTTCCGGCGGGCGTGTGGATGCCGGATCCGTTTGCGGACGTGCAGGTCTGGAAGCCGCTCACGGCGAGCATCGACAACGTCACGAACCGAAACTGGCGCGGGTTCACGGCCATCGGCCGCATGGCGCCGGGCGTGTCGCAGGACAGGCTGTTCTCCGAGCTGACCGTCGTCCGCTCGCAGCTGGCGACGACGTATCCCGAAGCGAACAGGGACTGGGGGCTGCGGATCGTCGGGCTGCGTGAGAAGACCGTCGGCGATACCAGCTCGATGCTCTGGATCTTTCTCGGGACGACGGGGTTCGTGCTGTTGATCGCGTGCGCGAACGTTGCGGGACTGCTGCTCGTGCGCGCGACCGGACGCGCGGCGGAATTCGCGCTGCGCGCGTCGCTCGGCGCGGGACGGCGGCGCCTGGTCCAGCAACTGATGACGGAAAGCCTCGTGCTGTCCCTCCTCGGCGGCGCGTGCGGGCTGCTGCTGGCCGTGTGGGCGACCGCGGCGTTCGTCGCGATGGCACCCACCAATATCCCGCGGCTGGCCGAAGTCGGCATCGATCGGCGGGTCGTGCTGTTCGCGTTCCTGCTGGCCGCCACGACCGCGATGTTTTTTAGCGTCGCTCCCGCGCGACGCGCGTGGAAGACCGACGTCAACGATACGCTGAAAGGCGTGCGGGGCGGCGGCGGGGCCGACACGCGACTGCGATCGGGATTTGCCGTCGCCCAGTTGGCGCTCGCGCTGATCCTGCTCTTTGGCGCGGGCCTGCTGACGCGCAGCTTCGCACGGTACATGAGTTGGGATCCCGGCTTCCAGCGCGCCAACGTCGTCACGACGTTCATGTTTCCGCCAAAGACCGCGGACGTCGTGTCGCTGATGGGTCGGGCGCGTGACGAAGTGGCCGCAGTGCCGGGCGTTCAAGCGGTGGCTCTGGCATCGGGTGGGCCGTCCGGGTTGTTCGGGGGCGGAGACAGCGATGGCATCGCCGTCGAGGGGCGGCCGCCGATTGCGCCCGATCAGATGCCGACGGTCGATTGGTTTGATATCGACCCGCACTATTTCGATACGCTGGGTATTCGTATTGTGCTCGGGCGCGGTCTGAGCGCATCCGACACATTCGGCGCGCCGCATGTCGCCATCATCAACGAGTCACTGGCCCGCCGGTTCTTCCCCGGCGAGAATCCGATCGGCCGGCGCGTGACCGTCCAGGAGCATCCGAGCGAGATCGTCGGCGTCGTACCGGACGTGAAGCCGATGCGTCCGGATCAGCCGGTCTCGCCGCAGATCTACTGGCCGATCCAGCAGTATCGTCGCGGCGCCGCCTACCTGGTCATGAGAACGACGCCCGGGGTGCCCGGGCTCGAGAAGTCAATCGCGGCGCGCGTCGCCGCCGTCAACGCCGGCATCGATCTAGGCAAGTTCGACACGCTGAACGAGCGGTTCGCCAGAAGACTTGTGAGCCCCAGGTTCAATATGTTGCTCGTCGCCTGGTTCGCCGTGGTGGCGGTGCTGATGGCGGCGGTCGGCGTCTACGGAGTGATCGCCTACGGGGTGGCGAGCCGGACCCGCGAATTCGGCGTGCGTGTGGCGCTCGGCGCGACCCCACGTCAACTGGTGAGGAGCGTGGTACAGCGGGGTATGTCGCTGGCGTCCATCGGTATCGTCGCCGGGTGTGCAGGCGCCCTGGTGGTCGGACGCCTGCTCACGAGTCTGCTGTACGGCTTGCCCGCGAGGGACCCGCTGACGCTTGTGGGCGCGGCCACCGTCCTCGCGTTGGTCGCCGCTGTTGCGTGTTGGGCGCCGGCGCGTCGGGCGAGCCGCGTGGATCCAGCCGTCGCGCTGCGCGCGCAGTGATCAGCCGAGCTTCCTGAGGATGAAGCATTTCAGATAGTACGTCTCCGGCACGCCGAGGAGCACCGGATGATCGCGCGCCTGCATCCGCTTCTCGACGACCGTGACGTGCGCGCGCGCGTCCACGGACGCCTCGTACACGATCTGCGCGAACGCGCCTTCGTTGACGTTGTACGAGCAGCTGCAGGTGACGAGCATCCCGCCCGGGTTGAGAAGCTTCAGTGCCCGCAGGTTGATCTCCTTGTAGCCGGTCGTCGCCTTCTCAATCGCGGCCTTGCTTTTCGCGAACGCCGGAGGATCCAAAACAATGGCGTCGAAGCGCTCGCCCAGCCGCTCGAAGCCGCGCAAATCGTCGAAGACGTTGCCGACGCGGGCGTCGATGGCGACGCCGTTGCGCGCCGCATTCGCGCGCAGGCGCGCGATCGCGTCTTCCGACACGTCGATGGCGATCGTCTCGCTCGCCGCGCGGGCCAGCCGCAGCGCAAACCCGCCGTGGTAGCTGAAGCAATCGAGCACGCGCCCGTGCGCGTAGAGCGCCGCGGCGGCGCGGTTCTCGCGTTGATCCAGGAAGAGCCCCGTCTTCTGCCCGCGCCGCAGATCGACGTCGTACTCGATTCCGTTCTCGGCGACCGTCACTGACTCGGGGATCTCGCCCGCCAGCACCTCGACGCGCTGCTCCAGCCCCTCGAGCAGCCGCGCGCGCGGGTCGTTGCGCGCCAGAATTCCGCGCGGGTGAATCAGATCGCCGAGCGTCGCCACGACGAGCGGCAGGAGCCGGTCCATCCCCTGCGACAGCGTCTGCACCACGAGATGATCGCCGTACCGATCGACGATGAGCGACGGCAGCTGGTCGGCTTCGCCGTGAATCAGCCGGTACGCCGTCGCGTCGATCGCCAGCGACTCGCGAAACGCGAGCGCCGCCTGGATCCTCCGGCGGATCAGCCCATCGTCGGCCGGGGCGCCGTCTCCACCGAAGGTCAACATCCTGATGGCGATCTGCGATCGGTCGCTGTAGAACGCGTGGCCGAGCGGCCGGCCGCGCGGCCCGCGGACGATGACGCGATCGCCGGCCTCGGCGCGCACCTCGGTGACGTCGGAGCGGTAAACCCACGGATGGCCGCTTTGCAGGCGTTGCTCGCCACGCGTTGACAGGACGACGGATGGAATCACGAACCGTATAGTACAATCTCGCGCTATGCGCGTGGCGATCGGCGCGGATCACGCCGGGTTTCTCCTCAAAGAACACCTGAAGCAGACATTGCAGCGGCTCGGACACTCGGTGGACGACCACGGCACCCACAACGAGGAACCGGTCGACTACCCACCCATTTGCCTCGGCGTCGCCCGCGCGGTCGCGGAGCGGCGCGCCGACCGCGGCGTCGTGCTCGGCGGCAGCGGCCAGGGCGAGCAGATCGCGGCGAACAAGGTCGCCGGCATTCGCGCCGCGCTCTGCAACGATCTCTACACGGCGCGGCTGTCGCGCCAGCACAACGACGCGAACGTGCTGTCGATCGGCGGGCGCATCGTCGCCTTCGGTCTCGCGGATGAGATCCTCGCGCTGTGGCTCAACACGACGTTTGAAGGCGGGCGGCATCAGCGCCGCATCGATCAGATTGCGGAGGCGGAGAAGAAGTGACCGAAATCCAGAACCCGATGCTTCGCTCGCTCGCGGAGAGCGATCCCGAGATCGCCCAGGCCATCCGCGACGAGCTGCATCGTCAGAACAGCGGCCTCGAGCTGATCGCATCGGAGAACTTCGTGAGCCGCGCGATTCTCGAGGCGGCCGGCTCGATCCTCACCAACAAGTACGCCGAAGGCTATCCCGGCCGACGGTATTACGGCGGCTGCGCGTACGTCGACGTCGTCGAGCGCGCGGCGATCGCCCGCGCGAAGGCACTCTTCGGCGCCGACCATGCCAACGTGCAGCCCCACTCGGGCGCGCAGGCGAACATGTCGGTGTACTTCACGCTGCTCAAGCCGGGCGACACGGTGCTCGGGATGAATCTGTCGCACGGCGGCCATCTCACGCACGGCCATCCGCTCAACTTCTCGGGCAAGCTCTACACGATCGTGCCGTATGGCGTGCGCAAAGAGGACGAGCGCATCGACTACGACGATCTCGACCGCCTCGCCGACGAGCACAAGCCGAAGATGATCATGATCGGCGCGTCGGCGTATCCGCGGATCATCGACTTCGCTCGCATTCGCGCGGCCGGCAACCGCGTCGGCGCCGCCGTCGTCACCGACATGGCGCATATCGCGGGTCTGGTCGCCGCCGGCGTCCACCCAAGCCCCGTCCCGCACTCCGATTTCGTGACGACGACGACGCACAAGACGCTGAGGGGGCCGCGGGGGGGCATGGTGCTGTGCCGCGAGCCATACGCGAAGGACCTCGACAGGAGCGTGTTCCCCGGCGTGCAGGGCGGCCCGCTCGTGCACATCATCGCGGGCAAGGCGGTCTGCTTCAAGGAAGCGGCCGAGCCGGCCTTCGCCGTCTACCAGCGGCAGATCGCGGCGAATGCGAAGAAACTGGCGAGCGTGCTGTCGGCGGCGGGATTCCGTCTGGTCAGCGGCGGCACCGACACGCACCTGATGCTCGTGGACGTGTTCTCGCGAGGGATCACCGGAAAGGTCGCCGAAGCGGCGCTGGGCAAAGCGGGCATCACCGTCAACAAGAACACGATCCCGTTCGATCAGAATCCCCCGCTCGTGGCGAGCGGCATTCGGCTCGGCACCCCGGCGGTCACCACGCGCGGCATGCGCGAGCCCGAAATGGAGCGCATCGGGGAGTTCATCGCGCGCGCGCTCCAGACGCCCGAAGACGATCGCGCCCTCGGGACGGTCCATGCCGAGGTCGAGACGTTGTGCCGGAAGTTCCCTCTTTATCCGGAAGCGTAAGCGACGTCTTCGCGCCGGACGGCGCGTTGGCCCGGGCGGTGCCCGACTTCGAGCCGCGCGCGGGCCAGATCGAAATGGCGTCCGCGGTCGCGCGCGCGTTCGAAGACGGCGGCGTGCTGCTCGCCGAAGCGGGGACCGGCACGGGCAAGACGCTCGCGTACCTCGTCCCGGCGATTCTCAGCCGCCAGCGCGTGCTCATCTCGACCGGCACCAAGAACCTCCAGGAGCAGATCTACTTCAAGGACATTCCGGCGCTGCGTGACGCGCTCGGGATCCCGTTCACCGCGACCTACATGAAGGGCCGCGCGAACTATCTCTGCCTGCACCGGATGGATCAGTTGACTGGCGGCGCGACCGGCGCGCCTGTGGTTCATGACGTCTTTCTTCCGATCATCAAAGAGTGGTCGGCGCGCACCGAGACCGGCGATCGCGCCGAGCTGGAGGACCTCCCGGAGGACCTGCCCTTCTGGAACGAGGTCTCCGCAACCGCCGAGACCTGCCTCGGCACCGAGTGCGCGCGGTACGACGAGTGCTTCGTCACGCGGATGCGCCAGCGCGCCGCCGCCTCGGATCTCGTGATCGTGAATCATCATCTGCTGTGCGCCGACGCGGCGGTCCGCCAGAACGCCTTCGGCGAGGTGATTCCGGCCTGCACCAACGCCGTGCTCGACGAAGCGCACCAGCTCGAGGACGTCGCCACCCAGTATTTCGGCTTCAGCGTCAGCACCTATCGGCTGGAGGAGCTCGCGCGCGACGTCGAGCGGCTGGCGGCCTCGGGCGCGATCGACGACCACCAGTCCCAAGACGACCTCGCCAACGCCATCAACAAGCTGCGCGATCACGCCCGGGCATTTTTCGCCGAGCTCGCGTACGCGCACCGCACGCTCGGCCAGACGCGCGGCGAATA
>OCZT010005267.1_pt1 | contig 12949 bp, 7 predicted proteins | sample 1539031 | NCBI WGS metagenome assembly OCZT01 (sample SAMEA3539308, study PRJEB22396) | soil metagenome | biome: tundra; feature: field; material: soil | place: USA | collected 2010-05 | depth 0.15 m | reverse complement strand
CAATGTCGGCGGGACCGCTGGGTGCAATCACTTCCTGCCCATCCTGCACCGCGTGGATGCCGTTGATCACCCCCGATATCTTCTGAACGCGGCAGCTGAAAGTCGGCCCCGATGATGACAAACTCCCCCGTATTCTCAGCAAGACTGAGATCTTCCGGGGGTAAAGGCTCACGCAAGACGGAATCAATGGTCTTGTGGCTCTTTTTGGTAACGGTGGTACCCGCGAGAACATTCAATCGCAGTGCAAACATCCGCACGCGCTCACCCGCACCCAACTCAATGCCATCGCACTCGGAAAATGTTCATACCCACCCACTGTCTAGAGTCCAAACCCGTTGCGGAGGCTCCTTAGATGCGTCATGGCGCCCTCTGGGGGATTGGCTGCCAGTGTGGCCACACGGCGGCTTTGCCGCGTTTAAGGTTGGTAATGCGGTGCTCGGAGCGATCGGTCAGGCGGATGACATAGATTTGCCGCACGCCATCGCGCTTTGAACCGTAGGCCAGCCACCGCCCGTCGGGTGAAGGTTGCGGATGATAGTGCAGCGTCCCTTCCGGCGACCTGGTCAACTGATCGCTCCTGCGGTCCAACGTCGCCTGGAACAACTCGACGTTCTTCCCGACTTGCGCGGTGTAGAAGACGGTTTTGCCATCGGCCGACCAAATCGGCACATCGCTGCTGCCTTCGTGGAAGTCGGGTACGTCGAGGAAAAGGATCCACCCCTGATAGCCGTTGAGGTCGGCGAGCTTGCGCAGGCCGGTGCCATCGCGGCGCACGACGTAGGGGTTGCTGTGGCCGCGGACGCCGCTGACGAAGAGCAGCCATTGGCCGTCGGCGGACCAGGCTGGGCCGAAGTTGAACGGGTTGCCGGTTTGGATGTGCTTCTTCCCCGAGCCGTCGGCATTGGCGATATACACCTGGTACTCCTCGTGGTAGCTGATGAGCTGGCCGTCGGGCGACGCGCTGTAGCCGTAGGTGAAGCCCGAGTCCTTGCCAGAGACACTGCGCTTGTTGCGTCCGTCCAGGTCCATCACGAAGGGCTGGGAGACGCCGTTGATGAGCGGCGTGAAACCGAGTCCGCGGCTATTGGGCAGGTAGAAGAAACCGCCATTGTAGTGGCTGACCCGCTCCACGGCGGTGATGTTGGTCAGTTTGCCCGAGGAAAGGTCGAAGAGGCACGAGTCGAGCATCCATTGGCCCGGGTCCATGCGGAACATCTTGTGCTCCTCCTCCCAAGCCCCGTTTTCCGGGCTCTCCCACCCGCGCAGAACGATGGCCTGCCTGCCGTCCGGCGACCACCCGGCGAACTGGGTCCAGGCATTTGGATCATCCACCAGTTTGTTGGCCACCTCGCGGCGGCCCGAGCCGTCCACCTTTACGACGCAGGCCCGCATGGTGCGGATGTTCGCCTGTCGGCCACCCGGTAGGTCGGTGCGCAGCTCGGTATAGCCGAGGAGCTGGCTGGTAGGTTTGCTGCGCGCGCGGGGCTTCGCGGCGGCGGTGGCCCGGGCCGGATCCAGCCTCAAGGCGCCTCGCTCGCGGACAACGTCCAGACGCGCGTCGATCGCCGTTTCGACAGGGTCGGGGCCGGTTTGGCCGAGGCGACGGCGGATTTCCTTGCGCAGCCACCAGTAGCCCGAATTCCACGAGTAAAGGATTTGCCCGTGCGGGCGGCCGGTGACGGTGCTGATGGATTCGTTGAAAGCGGGGGCATAGGCTATTTCCAGCCCGATGCGCTGAATGAGCAAGGCGTCCACTTCCGCGGTCGGCAACCCGTGAACCTCCGCCAGCAGGTAATTCGCGGCATCGTTCAGGAACCAGGAGCCGCCGTGGATGTAGGAGCCGCTGTGGCCGGGCATCAGCGCGCCGTCCGCCTGCGAAATCACGCGCAAGCCATAGGGGCTCTTGACTTTTTCGGACGTCCGAACATGCGTGAGGACCAGTTCGTCCGTCAGCAGTTTCTTCCCAAACACCGCGTAGGTCAGCGTGGCGCCGTAAAGGGTGTCCTGGCCAAGGGTGTCGCGCTGTTTGCGGCTGGTGGGCATGAAACCCCGCTCGGTGTTGAACAGGGAGCGATACGCCGCAATCGAGCGCTCGATCTCAGCATCGGTCACCGCCAGGCCCAGTTCCTTCGCCGCGATCAGCGCGCCGCAGTGGAAGCCATGGGTGCTCGAGGGCGAGTCGTCGTCATCGTATTCAAGGAGGTCGTGATAGGTCTTCCAGCCCTTGGGACTGGGGGCACCCGGGAGGGACGGAGGCACGAACAATCCGTCCTTCTCATGGCTGCGGATGAATTCATAAGCCTTCCGCACGAGCGGCTCGTTAATCGTGCCGCCCGCCCGTTTCATCAGCACCGCCCAGATCAGGTAATAATGGGCGTTGTCCTCGTAGTCCATGCGGTTCCAGAAGACTGCGCGGTTGGCCTCGATAGTCTTCTCCGGGTCATCCAATCCCAGGCTGCAGTAGAAGCCGTCGCTGACCCATTGCTTCCAGCCGTAGCCCGGGCCGGAGATGAAGATGTAGCGGCCGTCGCGCGGCTGATTGTTGGCATCGAGCGCCAGGTTGCGGCGCAACAGGTAAAGCGAGGTGTTGCGCAGGATTGCCTCCAGAGTGGAGGAGGTCCAACCTTTGCCGTTGGCGACGGCCAGGTGCGCGGCGACCTGCGCGTCGTAATGGTTGCGGGCCGGGCTGGCAAAGACCCAGGTAGTGAAACGTTTGGTCGCCCCAGCGGCGAGCGATTGCCAGCCGTCCATCTGATACTGGTAGGTGTCCCTCGCGTCCTCGGGCGGCTTGACGATGAGCGGGTAGGGATCGCGGCCATCGCCGGTGAGGACCGCCAGCTGATGGCCGGGCGGATCCAGGAGCACCTGGCAGCGGTTCTCCCACAACCCTGGCGAGTCGGCGGCCATGCCATACACCTTGCCTGAGGCCCGGACCATTCCCACCGGAAAGGTTTCGGTCCTGGCTGACCCGCGCACGGTATCGCATAGAGTGCGTGCCTTCTCCGGACCAGAGAATGAGGCGAACTCGCCTTCTATGGCCAGATCGAGCGGAAAGGTGACCGCAAACCGCTGCGCCTCGTCCGCATGGACTTCCAGCGTGCGTTCAACCAGCGAAGGCGTCTTTTGCACGAGCTTCAGGCGCAGGGTCAGCGCGCCCATTTGGGCCGGGCCGAGTTCGATGACGCCGCGGCTCACGGTCTTGGTGCGGAACTGCACCGGCGCCGACTTGGCCCCAGGCAATAGAATCTCCACCCCCACGGGCGCGGCCTCCGTCGAACGCCCGATGAGAGTGCTGCCGGAACGATACTCAACGCTGATGCCGCCAGCCGTCTCGATCAATGCCGGTCGGATTTCGACCACCTCCGCCCACGCCGCCAAATCGCTCGATAGCAGAACGGCGAGCGTGAGCAGCGCGCCTCGTCCCAGCTTTGAAAACCAGTGATTGCGCAAATATTCGCATCGCAGACCAACGCGGGGGACGGCGGTTCGGTGAAGCGGCTGCTTCGGCATTAATTCGGTTTCCATACCTCTGTCAAAATGTCTTCGAGTTCGTTGTGTGCCTCGATCATCCACCCCAATTCATTTTTCGTGAGCTTGTCCCGGCACAGGCCCTTTACTGAATTTGCTTCAGATTTCCGGCTGCGCCAGCCTGTGCTGTTTGCGGTTAAATCACTCCAGCTCAAGACTCAATAAAATGTCGTCCAGTTCCCAGACCACTGCCATTGTATTTTGGCCTTCGGAACGGTGACGGTGTGACCGTCGGCGTAGGTGGTGTTCACGGAGTTGAGGACGTTGTTGAAGAAATGACCACCACCCGTGATGTCACCGACCCTCGTGGCCAGACCGTCGGCGGCGGCGTCATCCGAGATGATCGGGTTGACGACGGCACACCGGTCGCTCGTCTTGGTCGGCCAGCCATCCGGCAAGCGCGCCTGCCCCGTGCCGTCGCTCGGATTGGGGAAGGTGATCGCGCCGGGACCCACCCGCGGCACCCACCAGGCATGATATATGATACAGAAGTTCCCGTAAACCCGGTCGAAGTAATCTGCTAAATCATCTATCGAGGCGAGCGGACGGCCGACGTTCTGGAGGAACCAGGTGTTGGCGGCATTATAATCATCGGGGCGGACCGGGCAGAACCACATCGGCACGGTTAGGCCGTAGGGCTGCAAGGCGCTGGGCATATTGGTGGCCACATCCGTTGGATTGTACCCCGTGACGCGGTTCAGCGGGAACGAGGGCAGGTAGTCGCGGTTATCCGCCGCGTACAAGTTCGCCATAATGCCCCATTGCCGATACTGGGAGGTGCAACTGGTCACCTTGGCTTTGAACTTCGCCTTTGCCAGCGCCGGCAGCAGCAACGCCGCCAGAATCGCGATGATGGCGATCACGACCAATAACTCAATCAGAGTGAACCCCCGCTTCCGTGTCCCACGTTTCAGCATTGAATTTCGAATCGCACTTTACTCTCTTTGGTTAATCTCAAATTTGAATTTAAAGGCGAACGGGAACCAACCGGTCGCCCGCGTACTCACGCAACCAACCAATCCAACCATGAGACAAAACGGTAATCATAATCAGTTATCAATTATCGGTCAGCAGTCATGCGGGATGCTGCATCCGATAGAAGACGTTAACCTTGGCATCGTCAACCGGCAAAACAACTCGGCAACTGACGCATTGCTTCTCGACGCGCGGCCCCTTCACTGACGCTACACGGACTAATCATGGGCTCCGCCCTGGACGCGACCCTCATTGCCCTACGGAATTGCCGTTGCTTGCGGATCTATCGAGCGGAGATACTTCGTCACGGCCTGAGTTCGAGAACGGACATGCAGCTTCTCGTAGATATGGCGAATGTGATTGTGGACGGTGTCGTAACTGATGCCCAGGGTGCCGGAGATCTCTTTGTAGAGGAATCCCTTCGCCAGGTATCCCAGCACCTCCTGTTCACGAGGGGAGAGCTGGGTGGTCTCGGTTTCTATCGGGGACGGATGGCGAAAGGATTGCACAACCTTGCGAGCAATATGGCTGGTCATAGGCGAGCCGCCTGCATGAACTCGCTGGATGGCTTCGAGCAGTTCGGGACGGGTGGCCAGTTTGAGCAGGTAGCCGCTGGCTCCCGCGGCGAGGGCGTTAAACACGCTCGCAGTGTCCTCATAAACCGTAAGCATGATGAACTCAATTGCCGGGTGAGCCGACTTGAGCTGACGCACGCACTCGATGCCATTCATGCCAGGGAGGTTAATGTCCATGAGCACCACCTCGGGGGCAGCAGCCGGGAGATGGGTTACTGCCTGTTCAGCCGAAGAGAATTGGCCGACGCAGGAGCAGACGCCAAAGTGGTCCACCACGCGCGCGAGCTTGGTGCGTACACCGTCGTCATCATCGACTATAGCGACTCTAATAGGCACAGGTTTCTTTCGCCGGGAAGAGCCTAGGGGGACGGAGAGTACATTCATACTGGCCAAAACTGGCTATAGTTGGGATTGCGAGTCGAATGGAGAACCGGGCCGGATCGACCCTTTCAAGGTGGAAGGTTCTTGGTCATGGGCCCGCGGCAGGAAGAACAAGACTCGTGTGCCCCGGCCCGGGGTGCTCTCGATGCGGCATTGTCCGTGAAGTTCTTGCAGCCGCTGGCGCATATTTGAAAGGCCGTTGCCCCGTGGAGGTGGGAGGGCCGTGGCAAAACCCCGGCCGTTATCCTCGATGACGAGCGTAAAGTCTTCTTCGGTCAGATCCGACCGAAATGTCACTTCCGAGGCGCGGGCATGCTTGACAACGTTGTGGAGGGCTTCCTTGCAAGCGAGGTAGAGGTTGTGACGCCTCTCCGCCGAAAGGCGCAGTTCGGGCACCTCAATCGGAACATTCCAACGACACCGCAAGCCGGCCCTGGTCAGATAGTCCTGCGTGAATTTGCCGAGGTAAGTCAGAAAGCTTTCGAGGTTGTCATTGCGCGAGTCGATGGCCCAGACGACCTCATCCATTTTGCGGGTGAGGGAACGGGCGCAGGCGGAAATCTCATCGACGGTGCTTTGATCGGCGGGGGTGGGCTGGATGGCCTCGCCCAAACTGTCACTCAGTAGAATAATCTCGGTCAGGCCGGACCCTAAATCGTCATGAATGTCACGGGCGATGCGTTGGCGTTCGGCATCGAGATTGCGTTGGAATTCCAGACGTTCCAAGCGCCGGTGTGAGTGGCTCCGTTCCACGCCCCAAACCACACCCGCCACCGTGGCAAGCAGGGCCAACGCGGCGGCGACTTGAAAGGACCGCCGCTCCCAGAAGCGCGGCAGGATTTCTAAAGGCAATCCTTGACCCCCCTGCTGCCATACCTCGTCCGGCCCGCTGGCCATGACTTGGAATTGATACTGTCCGGGCTGCAGTTGGGAATAGGAGGCTTCACGTCGGGAACCGGCATCGACCCATTCTTTCTCCAGGCCGTCCAGTCGGAAACGGAAGCGCAACCGCTCCGGTGCAAGCAGATTGGGCGAACTGTATTGAAACTCAATTCGCCGTGCACCAGACTGTATTCTCAGTCCAGCCGGAACCAAGCTGGCAGTCACGCCATCCACTAAGACCCCCTCGATCAAGGGCGTCCAGACGCGCGCCGTGCGCGAAATGGTCTTCGGGTCAAACACGGCGAGAGCAGGGCCGTTGGGAAACCAAAGTCGCCCATCGGCTGTCTTGCAGGCCGCTGGTTGGCCGACTCCGGAACAGATCTTGTGGCTCAGCCCTTCAGCCACCGTCAGGCGCGTTGGCCGCAGACGCGGAGTGACCCCTCTTTGGTATCGATCCAGCGCTTGTTTGGAGAAGCTGAAGATGCCATTTTCCGAGCTCATCCAAAGGTTGCCCTGATCGTCCTCCAGAATAGCTGTGATGTGGTTATTTGGCAGTCCGTCCTGCCACCAAAGCCATTGATCGAACTGACCCGCCCGGAACCGAAGCAGTCCGGCGAGGTCGGTGCCAATCCACAGTGTGTCGGCGGTGTCGCAATGCAGCGCACAGACACCCTGCAAATAAGGTTCCTGTGGCACCGGACGATGGTAGAACTTTTCACCTTCCAGCCAGTGTAGGGCGCCGTTCGAACCTACCCATATACGCCCCTCATTGTCTTCCGCCAGCGCACGAATGGCTCCCCCAAACGTTTCCTCCCCCGCGCCAAAGAATCTTCCTCCCTCCGCGTTAAGCCGAACCACCCCGGTGCGCCCCCCCGTCCACAAGTTCCCCTGGCGGTCCTCGAGCAACGCCAGGATCGGCTCCCGCAAAACAGGCAGCCCGGGTACCGACTCGAACCGATCGCCGACCCGGCGAAACAAGCCACCCTCGGTTCCGGCCCAAAGGTTGAGGTGACGGTCTTCGAGCAGCGCGCCGACATGCGAGTTGGTCAATCCCTGTTCGGGGCCGAAGTGGGCGATCTGATCCGCCTGCCAGCGGAAGATGCCCGCACCATCGGTTCCGCACCACACGCTGCCGTCCTTGGAGGCGCACGCCGTGAGCAGCGCACGCTGGCTGGCATTCGCCGGGAGCGAAACAGTCATCGCCTGGCGCTTCTTGACCTGGAGCAAACCCATCGTGCGCGTGCCCATCCAAAGCAATCCATCTTCACCCTCGGCCAGGCACACGATTTCGACCTGGCCCCATGGAGTATCGGTCAGTAGTCGCTGCCAGGACCCGGCCGGGGAGCGAAAGAAGAGACCTCCGGCTGTGGCGCACCAGATCCGCCCAGTCTGGTCCTCGAACAAGCCCAGCCTTCGGAATTGTTGCGAATCCCTTGGCCACGGATAGGGCTCCAATTGCGTGCTCCACACTCCTTCCTTGAACTTGTGCACGAGCAAGTCGCGGCTGCCAAGTGGACCAACCATTCCGGTGGCTACCCAAAGTCCGCCATCGCGAGCCGGGCTGATCGTCCGGACCGTCTGGGCCTGAGGTGGGAGCCCGCTTGCCGCTTGCCAACGGCCGTCTTCAAAGAGGCCAAGCTGTCCCCCGGCAACTACCCACAGGCGGCCCCCAGCATCGCAAAGGACTAATCTGACATCAAGAGAAGGCAGGCCGCTACTGGTACTGAACGCTACCGTCTGCCCGTTGTGAAAACGAAGCAAACCCCCGCCTTCGATTGCCAGCCACAAAGCACCCTGGCTGTCCTCGGTCATGGCGTTCACTTTGCCCGCAGCCATAGTGCTCGCCGTGCGGGACGGAAGTGCCGCTCCCAGATCCTGTGCCTGGAAGACCTGTCCCGCTCGCTTCAGCAATGCTCCGCCGGACGTGCCAGCCCACAAGTCGCCTCTGCGATCCACTAGCAGACACGAGGTGCGGTCGTCTTTCATCCCGGGAGTGTTGGATGTATCAAAGACGACGAAGCGAATGCCGTCGAAACGCACCAAACCCTTATGCGTGGCAAGCCAGAGATAACCGTCGGAAGTGCGGGCGACGGCGTAGATGCGCGCGCTGGGCAGACCATCATCGAGATCCCAGTTGCGCACGACGACATCCTGGAGAACCGTCGTTTCGACGGCGAACCCACCGGCGCCTGGTTCGAGGCATAGCCACACCGCCAGCAGATGGCAGTATGAGAACGGCCGGTGTCTCAACGCTCGATCGGACGAGTGACCCATTTCGGGTGCGACGTTAGCCGGTCTTCGCTGTCGGATCAAGTGGACTAAATGGGTGCCGATGGGCCACACGGCGATGTTCCGTACTCACAAGATTCGCTGGACACCCGGCGACTTGCGCCGCCCTTGGAGAAGCGCCCGGGTGCGTCTGTAAGCGGAAAGGGATGAGGTCTTCTATACCGGTTATAGCTGGCTGAGCCTGCACACCCTCAACGGCGGTCCTCGCATTCTTCGCTTGCCATTCGAGGCCACGGCTTGGGCTGCCTTTACAAAGCGAACCTTGGGAATGAACGTGGACCGCTTGGACATCAAGTTGTCTCCCCATTCGACCACCCTGTTGAGGATGACGACAACTGAATAAATAAGAGCGACCGTGACCGCGCTCACGGATGACCAGAACTGGTCATTGTAACGGAAACGGCTCCCATGGCTAAGTCCGCCGGTGAAAGACGCGTGGCGCTGTGCAAAGCTAGCCCACCGTCAACCGTCCGCAGGGCTTAGCACAGGATCGCACGAACCGAGTTGCGGGCAACATGGGCGCTGGACCGTGGCGCTGGCAGGCGGTATGGTCGCGCCTTGCGAGCGGCCTTTTGTGAACTTATGCATTCATTGATCCGTTCATTCTCGATTACGTTGATACTTGTGGTTGTCGCGGGCGGGGCATTTGGTCAGGCGCGCGGGACACCGGCCGTGGCCGGGTTGCGGTGCGAGGGGCGGGTTGATCCGCTGGGAGTCGATGCCACAGCGCCGGCTTTCAGTTGGGTGGCAGCAGCGAAGCACAACGGGCAACGGCAGACGGCCTGTCAGGTGATCGTGGCTTCCAAACCCGAGTTGTTGGGCGAGGGGAAGGCGGATTTGTGGGACAGCGGCAAGGTGGTCTCCGCACAGACGTTCGGCCTGGAGTACAGGGGCAAGCCTCTGACCTCGGAGTCGGCTGTGCGTTGGCGGGTCCGGATATGGGATGAGGATGACCGTCCGTCGGCCTGGAGCAAGCCGGCGAGGTTCCGGATGGGGCTGCTGGCAGCAGGGGATTGGGAGGCAAAATGGATCGGGCAGCGGGAGGCGCGTTATCGTGGGGCGCCGAACGGTTACCACGCACAGGAGAGCAAAACCGACGTGGTGAAGTGGGTGCAGGTGGACCTGGGGCATCCGGTGGTCATCGAACAAATCCTGCTTTATCCAGCCAAGCCGAACAACTGAAAGCCTCCGACTTCGGGTTTTGGCTTCCCGCCAGCAGGCCGTGTGGAAATCTCCGATGCGCCGGGCTTTGAGCACCCGACCCTGGTGAAGCGGTGGGGGGACGGCCCGGCACTCCTGCATGGCGATGACGCGGTGAAACTCGATGCCCGCGGTGCGCGGGGCCGATATGTGCGCGTCACGTCGGAGCATTTGTATCGCCGGCAGGATGGCTCGTTCTGTTTCGCCCTGGGTGAACTGCAAGTGCTGTCCGATGGAAGAAACCGGGCGCTTGGGGCAGCGGTGACCGCGCGGGACTCGGTGGAAAACACCAGCGGCTGGGCGATGAAGGGGCTCACGGATGGCAACGCGGCGGGAATCCCGGAGGACAAGGATGAATTTGCCGCGGTGCTGCTCCGGAAGACCTTTGCGGTCGCCAGACCGGTGTCACGGGCCACGTTATCGGTGTGCGGACTGGGCTATTGCATCTCCGAGGTCAACGGCCAGCGGGTGGGCGATGCAGAACTGGATCCAGGGTTCACTGTTTTCAACCGGCGGGTGTTATATGTGACGCACGATGTGACGAAGCAGGTGCGCAAGGGCGAGAACGTCCTCAGCCTGACGCTGGGTGGCGGGTGGTTCGATCTCGCCACGCCGGACCTGTTCGGGTTCGAGCAGGCGGTCTGGAACGCGCCGCCGCGCGCGCTGGTGCGGTTAAAGCTTGAGTTCGCGGACGGCACCTCGCAGGTGGTCGCTTCGGATGAGAGCTGGGAGAGTGGAACCGGCCCCATCCAGTTCCAATGCGTGCGCGGAGGCGAGACAGTGGATTTGGCGCGCCCCGTGCGGTGGCGCCCGGCGCAGGTGGTGCAAGCCCCGACCGGCAAGCTCCAGGCGCAAGCCCATCCGCCCATTAAGCGGTACAGCGAGGTTCCGGCGGTCGCTTTGACCGAGCCGCAGCCGGGGGTTTACCAATTCAAGCTGGCGGAGAACATCGCCGGCTGGCCGCGGTTGCGCGTCAAGGGCGTGAGCGGCCAAAAGATCACGCTCCGGTGCGCCGAAGATTTCACACCCCACGGCGGGATCTCGCGAAACCTGAACAGCCACACCTACGGACGTTATCAAACGGATGAATTCGTGCTGGCCGACGATCGCAGCCAACTGCTCGAGCCGCACTTCACCTACCACGGCTTTCAGCACGTGCGGGTGGAGGGGCTGCGCCAGAAGCCCCGGCTGGAGGACCTGGTCGGGGTCCGCGTGCACACCGTGCCTGAGCCAGCCGGCTCCTTTGAATGCTCTGATCCGCTCCTCAACCGCATTCACGCCATGTGCGTGCGCACCTACCTCGATAACCTGCACGGCATCCCGACTGACTGTCCACAGCGGGAAAAGGCGGCGTGGATGCTCGATGGCTATGTCGCCTCGACCATCGGGATGTGGAATTTCCGCAGTGACCAGGTGTATGCCAAATGGGTGCGCGACATGGGCGACGCGCAAGCATCGGACGGATCGGTCCCGTCCATTGTGCCGACTCCCGGCTGATGGGGGCTGCTCGACCCCTGGTGGGGCGGGGCTTGCACGGCTTTGCCCTGGGACCTCTATGAGCGTTATGGAGACGACCGCCTCCTGCGGGAGCAGTTCCCGGTAATGAAGAAATTCGTTGACTATCTCGGCACGCGCGCCCGAGGGCATTTGGTGGACTACGCGTTGGGGGACTGGCTGGAGGCGGGGTCCGGCGGCCCGGCCAATCGCACGCCGGTCGAAATCACCTCGACGATGGCGTATTATCATTGCGCCCGGATCGTGAGTAAAACGGCAGGCCTCATGGGCGACCGCGCCACCGCCGAGAAATACCTGACGCTGTCGGACAGCATTCGCTCGGCGCTGAACCAGAAATACTTCGACCGCGCGCATCACCGTTACGCTGCCGACAGCCAATCCGCCTCGGCGATGGCGCTCGTGCTGGGGTTGGCCCCCAACGAGGAACGCCCCGCGGTGCTTGCGGAGCTGGCCCGGAACATCCGCGAAGATCGCACGAATCACGTCAGCACCGGGATAGTGGGAACGCGGTTCCTGTTCGAGGCGCTGCATGCGGGCGGCCGGGATGATTTGGCTTATGCCATACTGACGCAGCCTGACTTTCCCGGTTGGGTGAACATGTTGAACCACGGTGCGACGACCGCGTGGGAAAGCTGGGAGGGCGGGTCCTCGCGGAATCACCCGGCCCTGACCGTCGTAGATGCCTGGCTCTACGAGGCCATTGGTGGCGTCACGCCCGAACCGGGGGCAATCGCGTTCGAGCAGGTCACCATTGCCCCGCAAGTGCTGGGCAACTTGGCCTGGGCCCGGGCGAGCCACGACACCCTCCGCGGTCCAATTGAAAGCCGTTGGACGAAAGACAAGAAGCGTTTCACCCTGAAGGTTGTTGTGCCCGTCGGCACTCGCGCCGACGTGGTGGTCCCGTCGCGAGAAGGTCCCCAGCATCACGAATGTGGTTCTGGCAGTTACACTTTCACCAGCCTTTTGAAGTAACCCTGAGGCCCCGAGGCATGAGGTGCTCGTTTGCACGCCAATTAATCCGAACCTGTCAGTTCCTGGACCGCCACCCATCGTGGGGGCGCCCTTCGCCTGTCACCCCCGTCAACGTCAGAAACAACTCCTTACCACCGATATGACAACGCCTGCTCCCGCATCCCAAAGTTTCGTCCGCCAACGCATCGTCCGCGCGACTGGCTTTACGCTCATTGAGTTGGTGGTGCTTGGGCTGGCGATCCTTCCGTGCTGCGCCGCCCGCGCGGTTGAGCAGTCCGGCGGGCTGGTTCCGTCGGCGCGCCCGGCCCGCCTCGATGGGAGACCACTGACGCTGGAAGTGCGACAGCAGCAGCCGGGTATTGTGATCTCGTTGAAGGACTCGCGGGGGGGCGAGTACGCCGGCGGAAGGGCCTGCTACAGCCTGGGGCTGAAGAATGGGCGGATCATCCAGCCTCCTGCGGTAATTGCCGTCAAGAGCCGGAACCGTGTGGTCGTGAAAGCCAAGTGTGCGGAGATCGAGGTGACTCACGATATTTCAGTCTTGCCGGGAAGGGATGGCTTTCTCGAACAGATACGAGTCGTTAACAGATCGGAAGAGCGTCGTGTAGGGAAAGAGTGTAGATCTCGGTGGT
>OCZT010005266.1_pt1 | contig 12950 bp, 11 predicted proteins | sample 1539031 | NCBI WGS metagenome assembly OCZT01 (sample SAMEA3539308, study PRJEB22396) | soil metagenome | biome: tundra; feature: field; material: soil | place: USA | collected 2010-05 | depth 0.15 m | reverse complement strand
GACAAGCAGGACGAGCAAGATGATCGCCACAAAAATGTCGAGGTTCGCGATATGCGGTTCAGCCGGGGTGTGTAACTCCTTTACCAGCGTTGGAATGATCAACGCAGATGCCGCGAGCATCATCAATGCGACGATCATCTTTGGCGGTTCGGACTTGAACCGCTGGGTGCCGTTCTTTATACCGCCGAAAAAGATGGCCAGGCCGAGAACAAGGACCGAATTCCCGAGAATGGAACCGACCAAGGCCGCCTGCACAACCTCGGACAGCCCCGCACGCAGCGCAAAAATGCAAACAAACAACTCAGGCAGGTTGCCCAAACCTGATTGCAGGATACCGGTTGCCCCGGGACCGAGACGGCTGCCGAGCTGCTCCGTCGCGTCGCCGACGATGACGGCCAAAAGAGCGAGGGCACCCGCCGTAACGACAAATGCAAGCACCGCATTCGCTTCAGCGAAATGGAGAATGCCTGCTCCCGCTGTGAGGAACACGCAGAGGATAATAACGATCTTTTCCTTTCGCTCCACTTTCCGTTATTTATTGTCACCAAAAACCCGCCGCTCGAGAGCCCGCAGCCGCTGTGCCATTTCACCCAGGCGACGAAACGCCGCAGCCGATCGCAGCCAATCGCGGTTGTCGAACGCCGGAATGCCAGACATTACCTTTCCCGGTTCGACATCATGCGATATACCGGATTTGGCCGTCAACACGGCGTCGTCGCCGACCTTCAAGTGACCGGCGATGCCTACCTGACCGGTAAGGATGACTCGTTTGCCAATATGCGAGGTCCCGGCGAGGCCTGTCTGCGAACAAATTAGCGTATCCTCGTCGACGGTGCATGAATGGCCGATCTGTACCAGGTTGTCGATCTTTGTCCCTCGCTTTATGCGGGTTTCGCCGACCGATGCACAATCGAGGGCGCTATTCGCACCGATCTCAACGTCGTCTTCGAGTACGACCCGCCCTGTTTGCGGTATCTTGAGCCAATGCTTGTCTTCGGTCCTTGCATAGCCAAATCCATCTGATCCGATCGTCGAATTGTTGTGAATTATGCAGTTCCTGCCGACCTCACAATCCTCACGGATGGACACGCCGGCATGGATCGTGGTATTTTCACCGATCTTTACGCCATCATAGATCGTCACATTAGGAAAGATCCGAACACCGCTCGCGATCGTCGCGTTCTTGCCGATCACAACGTGGGGGTGTATCTCGACCGTCTCGGCTATAGACGCAGTTTCGTCGATAACCGCCGTCGGATGGATGCCGGCGACAAGCGGGGCTTCGGGAAAGAACAGTCTCAGTGCCAGCGTATACGCGACATAGGCGTCTTTTGCACGGAGTATGGCAATATCTTCGCGGTCAATGTCGACACCCTCGCTCAGATAGACCGCGCTCGCTTTTGTTTCAGTGACCTGCGGTGTGTACTTCGGATTTGAAAGAAATGTGATCGCCCCCGGGCCTGCTATATCCAGCCCCGCGGCGGAGGTGATCTCGAGATCGCCCGAACCTTGGACGATCGTCGAAGACGTGGAACGGGCGAGTTCGGAAAGTTTCATATTTGCGTCGCCCTATTTTATCAATGTTTGCTGTTCGGACTTGATGAGCCATTCATTGCCCTTCTTGACGAACGTATCGGTTACCCGGGCACGCCCGGAATGTCCCGTCTTTAGGGTAACGTTTTGAATATAGCGGAGAACAGCCGTATCTTCGCTGAAACTTTGCAGATCGGTATCGGTTATCGACCAGGACTTGATATTCTTTTCCTTCTTTACGTCTCGCAGTGCCGCGTTCTTGTCCTGCACCTTTCCGTTGACGCCAGTCAATTCGAAATCGTCCGTCGTCGACCGTGCAAGTAAGGAAACATCGCCGTTCAGAGACGCTTCGGTCAATGCGTTTTCAATGGCCACCAACTGATCGCGAAGCACATTCTTATCCAGAGTGGGCGATGGCTGCGCCTTCGGCGTTGCAGCCGTTGAAGCAGTATTTTCCTGCCGAGCGGAATTATCAAGACCACAGATGTACATCACGAGCGACAAACACGCAAATACTAATAAAGATCTCATGTTGCTCCTTTCGCAAAAATCCTATTTGTACGTCTTTTCACCGAAATGGTATGTTACGCTGCCCGCCCAAGTCAAAAATGACTGTCTGTGTCAAAACTCATATTGGCTGCGCCTCACTCGCACTGCGGCGACGGCTTCGCCTCGCCGGAACAGTGGTCAAAAAAACATCGAGGCTTGCCTCGCGCTTCTGTCGCCCGCTAAAACGGGCTGAAAGAAGAAGAGGGGTGACTGACCTCGGCGAGGCAAGCCATCGCCGCGGTGCATGAAGGCGCAGCCACTGTTAAGTTTTGACACATCCTCTGAACCCGCGTGGCTAAGCGTAACAGACCCACGGCATAACCCTCATTGTTCGGAACGCCCATCGGCATAAACGCTCGTACCGGACCGGGAGTAGAACTCCTATGGAGCCGGGATCGTCATGATTCGGTTCTAAGCACCGTTGGGGGCGGACTGTCTGTAGTCGGCAGAGCCGAATTTAATAAGCTCCAGGGGAGCGTGCTGTCTGCAGAGGCCGTATTCGCCTCTGTCAAAATCGAGCAATCGGAGGGAAGCGCCGCCTTTGCGATCAAAACCTTGAAATATCTCTTTGGGATGTGTCACACTAGCTTTAGCAAACAAACCAGTCCAATCAAAGTTACCTGGCTTTGACGCCTGCTCTTCTCGGTTTCGCTTTTGCCAATCTTTTAAAAGGAGTATTTCCCCTATGAATGATCGTGGTCTGAATCACTCAGTCAAACACCCTGCAACCGACGAGTTTGTTCCCGCTGATCGACGCCCCTCGCGTACCGAATCCGTCAATACCGGTCGCCCCACCCCGCGAAGTGCCAGAAATCGTTGGCATAACCTGATCGCGACAAACGTGGCTATCGCAGTCGGGAGTCGAATCGGCGGCAACTCGGCCGATATCTATGTCAATGGCATGCGGGTCGAGATCGCAAGCAATGTCGTTTGCTGTCCCGACGTTGTTATCGTCAATGGTAACCCAAGCTTTACAGATAAGAACCTGGATGTCCTAAAGAATCCGACAGCCGTCATCGAGATATTCTCGAACGGCACGAATTCAGCGGACAAACAGCACAAGCTCGAAAACTATCTGGCGATGAACAGCATCAAGGAATGCATATTGTTAAAGGCCGACGAGATGCGGGTCGAACATTATTCACGACAAAACCCAAAACAATGGCTTTATCGGATCTATAACGAGCGGGACGACGTCATTTCACTGGATTCGATCAATTGTAAAGTCTCGCTTGCCGAGATATACGCCCAGGTAAACGTAAAGCAGGCCGAATTTAGTTCAAAGGCCGTCAATTAGTCACATCAGATTAACCGGGTCGATCTCGACATAGATGGTGCGCATATCGGCCCCCTTCGCTTCAGCGTCTGACAAAGCAATATCGAGCGTCTCACGAAGTGAGCGTCGGCTCATTCCCTTGAGGATGATCTGTATTCGATATTCGTTTTTCAAACGTGAGATCGATGCGGGGGCAGGTCCGAGAATTCTGGTGTGCCGCTCCGAGTTTGCGGCGTCTAACGCGCGCCGCAGAATATTGGCGTTTTTCATGGCCTCAGCATGATCGCGATGCTTGATCATGATACTTGCCAGCACAAAGAACGGCGGATAGGCGAGACGCTCGCGATATTTTATCTCTTCGGCGTAAAAGCCCTCGTAATCCTGCTTGACCGCATGCTGTAGAGCGTAATGCTCGGGATAATATGTTTGGATGAGCACTCGCCCTGCCTTTGCCCCGCGGCCCGATCGACCGGCCACCTGTGTTATCAGTTGAAATGTCCGCTCGGCTGAACGCAGGTCGGGCAAACCGAGGCCGATGTCGACAGAAATGACACCGACGAGCGTTACGTTCGGAAAATCGTGACCTTTCGCGACCATTTGTGTCCCGACCAGCATATCCAGACCGCCCGCGGCAAATTTCAGAAGCACCTCGTCGATCTCTCCCTTGTGGGCCATTGTGTCGCGGTCGACCCGCGCTATGCGCATCGCCGGAAATCTCTTATGCAACTGGGCCTCGATATTTTCGGTGCCCTCGCCGACAAAGTACAAGTACTCACTCTCGCAGCGGGGGCAGACACGCGGAACCTTTATGCTGTAGTTGCAGTAATGGCAAAGCAGCTTTCCGTCCCGGCGGTGAAACGTAAGCGTAATGTCACAGTTGATGCACTTGATGGTTTCCCCGCATGTCCGGCAAAGTACGAATTGCGAAAAGCCGCGGCGGTTTAGCAGGGTTATCGACTGTTCACCTTTATGATAGGTCTCGTCGATCACCTCGAGCAGCTCGGGTGAAAGTGCAACGTCCTTGCCCCCCGCACGCTTAAAAACCTCGCGCATGTCGATAAGCTGGGCTTCGGCTAGTCCCACGTCGCCGATGCGTGCCGGAAGATGCAGGTAGGTGTATTTGCCCTTTTGTGCGTTGTAAAAAGATTCCATCGCCGGCGTGGCGGAGCCAAGCACGACGACGGCACCCGCCAGATTGGCCCGCATCACGGCCACATCGCGGGCGTTATAGAATGGCGATTCGTGCTGGCGATATGACGCGTCATGTTCCTCATCGATGATGATCAGACCGATATTCTCTAAGGGTGCGAAAACGGCGGAACGCGTGCCGATCGCGATACGTGCGTCCCCACGGCGGATGCGTCGCCATTCATCAAACCTTTCACCCGCCGAAAGGCTCGAGTGCAATATCGCGACGTCCGATCCGAATACGGCCCGAAGGCGACGAGAGAACAGCGGGGTCAACGCTATCTCGGGAACCAGCATCAATGCCGAGCGGCCCTGATCGAGTGCCGTCTGCATGGCACGAATATAGACCTCGGTTTTGCCGCTTCCCGTCACCCCGTGGAGAAGAAACGCATTATAAATGTTGTCACGCTTTAGCGCCGCCGCTATTTCATCTAAAGCGACCCGTTGCTCTTCAGTCAGCGTAAGACTTACCAGAGAAGGGAAGCTGGCCCCGCCGAGCGGATCGCGCATAACGTCCTCGACATAGATCTCGAGCAGCCCCCGCTTGACCAGAGTGTTTATCGGTGACGCACCAACGTCCGCCTGTTCAAGGACATCGGTGAAAAGCATTTCGCCGCCGCTTGCTTTCAACAGGTCAACGATCCGTTGCTGCTGTTCTGTCAGCGGTTTTTCGTCCGCCTCGCCTTCTTCCCGCAGTATCCGCACGGCTTTTCGGCGCTTTGGCCGGACCTTGTCGGTATTAATACCGGCTGGCAACGCCGCTTTGAGCGTTTCGCCCCAGAAAGATGCGTAATAATCGGCTGTCCACTGTGTTAACTTGAGTATCTCGGGCGTGATCATCGGCTCGTCGTCAATGATCTCGATGACGTCTTTGATCCTCGATTCGTCGATCGCCAGATCGGCCGGCAATCCGTCACTAATGCTAACCACGTAACCGGTAAGATTTCGTCTGCCAAAGGGCACGTTGACCCTGGCGCCCGGTTTTATTTCGGCTACGATCGATTCGGGGACACGGTATGTGAAAACACGGCGCAGCGGCACCGGCAATGCGACCTCGACAAATCTCGTCGCGGGCGAAATGATCGATGTTTTATGGAATGACTCAGGCTTCGTAAGGGATGATGATAACTTATCGGAACCTCTTGTCGGTAACGTTGTCTAATTTTAGAACGAAGAAATCCGCCACCGAGGACACAGAGATAATTTTGATAGGATGTAAGACTATTCAACCCACTGACGGCAAAAAGGGTATCTTCTTCTCTGTGTTCTCTGTGTTCTCTGTGTTCTCTGTGGCAAATCTTGTGCCCTTTGTGTCCGCTCTTTGTGTACTTTATGTCAACCGTTTGTCTTAACACGAAACCACTAAGAGACGACACAAAGCACGCAAAGTGTCGAATGCAAAGCGGCTCAGCATCGCCAGTCATCGAAATTATCTTTAAAGTTGCTCTGCGTACTCTGCGGTCTCTGCGGTAAAATGCCTTCATGGACGAAATGTTCAAAACCGAGGAACCAAGACGCGGGTTTAGCCCGCTATTCGTTGGGGGCGTCATCGCGGCGCTGGTATTTATCGGCATCTCTATCTGGATCCTTTCGTTCAAACCGTCAATGGAGGACCAGACCGATCGGATCCTTCAAGGTTCTTATCACGAAGGCACGCCGGAATTTGCCGAATTAAATAAGGACATCATTATCTCAACCGATGAAAAGACCGTTGAATCACCGACCGGTATGGGTACTATCTCGATGTATATACGCGGCAACGTTAAGAACAAGGGCACGCGAAAGATAACGGTCCTCGATGTAAATGTCGGCGTTCTCACCCAGCAAAATCAGGTTTTGAAAGAAAAACGCGTTCTCGTGGTTCCGACGCAGCAGCCGTATCTCGCTCCGGATGAGACAATTCCCATAACGCTTTCGATCGATGGGTTTGACCGTCACGACGACCGTGCGAGTATTCGCTGGAAAGTAACGGCGATCAAGGCGGAATAGATGGCCGATCGGAAAGAGGCCTTACAAACGAACCTTGTTAACTGTCAACAAGCGTAAGTCGCCGGAAGGTATTGCTTCAAACCGTTTCTGAATTGCGTGAACAGGTCTCGGATTAGCAGGAAATGTCTCAGAATCGCCGATTAAGGTTCCAGAATCACCGATAAAAGTCCCAAAGTCGCGGATAAAAGTCCCAAAGTCACCGATAAAAGTCCCAAAGTCACCGATAAAAGTCCCAAAGTCACCGAATAAAGTCCCAAAGTCACCGAATAAAGTTCCAGAATCACCGAATAAAGTTCCAAAATCGCTCAAGACTGCACTTGCTTTGAGGGGAAGATCATGGAGCGTAGCGATTCTATATCGGCCCGAAGGGCAAGCCCTTCGCCTCGCCATGGCGGCAAGCCGCGCAGTAGCCGCCTAATGGCGGGATTCCGAACTTGGAACTTTGAACTTTGAACTTGGAACTCGAAATTAACTGGTTTCTTTTACGAACAGTTCTTCCAATGATTGTTTGACTGGCTGGATCGAAACGAGATGGCCACCGGCTTTGCGCGTGATAGCGAGCACGGCGTCGATATCAGATTCGTCGAGGATCTGGATATTGGCTCCGTTTGCTTTGACCGTGAGACTGGCGCCGGCGATAAACTCGATCTGCTCCCTTATATTTGCGCCGTCGACGCCCTGAACACTGATCTCCAAAACCCTGTTTCCTTCGTCTGCAGCAAGAAGGTCCCCGAGTTTTCCAGACGCCGCAAGTTTCCCATTTCTTAAGATCGCCACTTCATCACAAAGGGCTTCGATGTCGGACAAAATGTGAGTCGACATAAAGACCGTGACACCTTTTTCGCGCAGGCCGGCGATCAATTCGCGGATCTCGCGTCGTCCAACAGGATCGAGACCGCTCATCGGTTCGTCGAGAAAGACGACCTCGGGTTCATTGATCAGTGACTGGGCAAGACCGACACGCTGCAGCATCCCCTTCGAAAACTTGCGCAGCTGTCGCCGCCAATCTTTTTCCTGCAAACCGACCGCCGTGAGCAATGCACTGGTTCTCGCCCCGCGCGTCGATGCGTCCAACGCAAACAGGCGGCCAAAATAGTCCATCAGCTCGGCGGCGGTGAGATAGTCGTAAAAGTATGGATTCTCAGGACAATAACCGATCAAGCGGTGCATCTGCGCATCGCCAATGTCGTGCCCAAGGATCCGTGCTGAACCTGCGGTCGGAAAGATCAATCCCATCAGCAACTTGATAGTTGTAGTCTTGCCCGCTCCGTTACCGCCCAGGAAGCCAAAGATCTGCCCGCTCTTTACATTCAGACTGAGATCGTTAAGAGCCCGCGTGCGTTTCTTCTTCCAGAACCCGGTTTCGTAGTCCTTTGTCAGATTTTTTATCTCGACTGCGTATTCCATCATCAAGTAGTCGGGGGCTTTAGATTGCCTCCACTTTTTAAATTGCCTCCACTTTTAAGTGGAGGTTAAGATTTCTAAAACAGGGTCCGGGCTTTAGCCCAATTCTTCTTTTGCTCATATGTTGATGTGGGCTAAAGCCAATCGGAATTACTTCTTCTTATTTTGGCTTAAGCCTGGCTCATAGATCCTCTTCCATCCTCCACCTGAAGGTGGAGGCAATTTAAAGAAAAAGACACTCTCAAAACTTTTCGGGCGAACTCCATATACCTATTTTAACGGGACACTAGTCTTTTCGGGGTCGAGCCTAACCCGACAGTTATCCCTGTCGAGCAAATAAGGGGCATCCGACGGGTCGACGATCCGATTTTGTCGATCGATACGAAAATCGCGCCCCTCCCCCAGCCGAACTGATCTGAGCGAGGCCAAGATCTCCGAGAGTGTGTTGACGCACCTGCCGTTTCTCTCTCGGAAATCCGCGAGAGCTTTATCGATGGCGTCTTGCTCGTCGAGCGAATCCATTAGGGCGAGGCGTCTTTCGGCCGTCACGCGAACGTTCTCGTCTTCCGAGTCCGACAACATCTGACTATATATCTTTCTGGCGGTATCGCGGCTGCTGCCTTCGGTTTTCATCAGCGCGGCCATTATCTTCATAAATCCCGCGGCCCCCGGGACTTTTGATCCCTCATCGTAAACTTCGGCGGCTTTTTCGTAATTCCCGAGCCGCCAGTAGATATATCCGAGATACTGGTACAGACGCCATTCATTCGGGTTATTTGAAATACCCTTTTCCGTAATTTGGATAGCTTTGTCCGAATCGACTCCGGGCAGCACAATGGCACCATAGCTATAGGCCGCGATATAGTGCGGATCGAGATCGGTTGCGTTGTTTAGCAGCGGATATAGAAGCCGCGGGTTCAGATATCGCATATCGTCGATATTCACCGGACCTTCTTTTTGGTTTATGACTTTGTCGCCGATGTATTGCAGCGACCTCATGTAGTACCAATCCGCCAAGAGCCCCTCCGTTCCGAAAGCAAATCCCTTTAGATTTGAACCGTTCAGATAAAGGTCGCTATCGCCGTAGTCCTCGGGCAGAGCTGGTCTGTTTCGCTCGATAAAATTTGTAAGACTAAAGATGGCGACAAAACCACTGATAATAATCAGTGCAGGGAACAAGATATTTTTGAGATTGTTTCTCACTTGGATTTAAAAAGGAATGTATTCAAATTTTCTTTAATCTGCCTTCGATTTCAAATTGCCGTTCAGCTTTAAATTGACTTCGACTTTAAATTGCCTCCACCTTCAGGTGGAGGTAAGCGAATATAAAAAGGGGTCCGGGCTTTAGCCCAATTCTTCCTTTGATGTGGGCTAAAGCCAATCGGAATTACTTCTTCTTATTTCGGCTAAAGCCTGGCTCATGGATCCTCTTCTATCCCCCACCTGAAGAGGCTGTGTCAAAACTCCGGCCTTCCGGGTTTAATCCGCGAAGCGGATGACAGAATAAAGCCCCATGCGTGAGCGTGGGGTAACTCCGTATAATAGGCCAAGCCCGCGTATGCGGGCGACAGAGTGTCTGAACAAAGCTCTGTCGCTGTCTACGACAGCTCGAAACAAATATCGCTGCCCACCCCGGGCCCCTGGCCCGGGGCTTTATGCTGTCGCCGTCTACGACGGCTTCAGAGTCAATGAATCTCCGCCGCAAAGCCCTTTCTTTCAATATGTTCTGGTTTTGACACAGCCTCTGAAGGTGGAGGCAATTTAAAAGCCAAATCAACATCGCTTTATCTCTCATCCCAAACCGGCTCTATCTAAAGCCTGGCTCATGGATCCTCTTCCATGAAGGCGATCCAAAAGCTCTATTTGAAATTCCTCCGGCTGAAAATAACCACCGTCAATGTCAGGAGAATGATGTCATAAACGACCGCATACCCGATCGCACCGAATACCATCGGCGTCGAGGGCACGAGCCCATTCGCGGTTTCAGTGACAAGGCTGAAATGCGAAAAGTTCGGCAAAACGTAATAGATCGCCTCGATCACGTATCGTGCCGCCGTCGATCGCATTCCTTGTGACAAATCGCGCAGCGATGTGCTGAAATGACCGATAACAAATAGCAGAAAGGTCAGCAGAGCCGAAAGGGCAGGCGTCGAGAAAGACGAGAACATGATCGCTATCGCGTTGATCAATGTCAGTTCGAGAAAGATGAGCAGCACCGCCGGCCAGATCGTCCATACGAGTTTGCCGCCGTCGACGTAAAGCAGTGCAAGCGACACACCTACGCCCATGACCGCAACATTTACAAAAAGGGTGAGACAGAGGCCGATATACTTGCCGACGATAAACTCGCCGCGACCGACCGGTTTGGAAAAGATCGAATAGACCGTACGCTTTTCGATCTCTTTCCAAACCAGGCTGACGCCGACAAAGATCGCGATAAACGTGCCGAAGATCAGAACCGCGCTTAGTCCGAGATCGACTATCACCCGGGCCTCTTGTCCCGCCGTCAGTTCACCAAGCAGGATGGCGCTTGCCGTGATCAGCAGGACAAAAAGTATAAGGTTATAGAGGATACGATCGCGAACGGCCTCGCGAAAGGCATTCTTCGCGATGGCCAGAATCCGGGGCAGGAATCCTGTTCCTTGCGTGTCCATAGGTTGGTATCGGCTTTTCTTTTCCGGTCAGGTACCAGGCACCGGAACAGAGGTATTTTACCACGATTAACACCCACGGCCGATCAGCGATCTGTTGGTTGCGGGATGATTGTCGGGTCCAGATACCTTCTAACTGCTTCGTACGGATATAGCTCTGCCGGAGCTGCTATGTCCGGTTCGCTTTGCGAACGAAAGTACGCTCTCACGCTTCCATCGTTGATGATCGCGTACCAGCCATTTGCCTGCCTCAGGTCGACCGATCGCGCGAAGGCGACCTGCTCCCGAGCCTCATCTGTTCGACCCAATTTTGAGAGAAACGACGCGAACTCGATGCGTAGAAAAATGCATCGGGGGTATGCTCGTAATGAAGAGCGAAATGTTTCCTCGGCACCGGCGATGTCGCCGGCGGCGATCTGATGTTTTATCAGCCGTGAATACGTCAACGGGAGCCCGAGGCCGAAGTGTATTGCTTTTTGTGTTCGTTCTGCTGCATCCGCGAACTTGCCTTCTGATGATTGCCAGGCGGCGTCGGTCAAATAGGCACCGGCGTATTCCGGATCGGCCGTTTCGGCAATAAGAAGGTGAGATCTAGCTTCGGAATATGACTGTGACCGTTCGACCATATACACCTGATATTCCGCGATCAGCTTCGACGCACAGAACACTATCATAAGTAGCGTGACCAGAACGCCGATCAGATAATAGGCTGACGAGCCGGTATTTCCCGCGGGACGGCTTTCGCGTCGACGGAGCTTATTGAGTTCGTTAGCGGCTATCGCAAAAACCATAAAGAAAACGATGCCGTTCTGAGCCGATCGAAATGAAAAGGAACTGAATTGCGAGCTTATGAGAAACGCCGCCATTCCTGAAACAGAGGCCCACAACATGACTGAGATCTTCGACGGTCGTTGCAGAAAGTGCCGCACGAAAAAGACACCAAAGATCGCCAACGGCAATAAGAACAGAAACAGCCCGACGATGCCGAGTTCGGCCATTACCTCAAGCGGCTCATTATGGGCGCGTTCAAGAAGAAAATCTTCGCCGATCTCATTCGGCGGTTCCGTTGGATGGTTGTCACGATAACGGGCCCTTGCTTCATCGGTTCTCATGCCGAAATTATCCGCACCGACACCGATCAGCCAGTGATCGGCGGCCATCTGTTGGCCAACCTTCCAAATGAACAGACGAACGATGCTTGAGGTTCGGGACGGGTCGGCGGAGCCCGTAATGTAATTTGTGGTTGAAGGAATGCCCGACAACGTGGAAAAAGCCGTTTGCATCACGACAGTCAAAACTAACCAAACGGCCGCGTAAGTGACGACCTTTTTTCGAAATCCAGCCTGAGCGAAAAAAGCCGAACCGACAAAAAATATCGAAAAGCCGACGACCCCCGCAATGAATGCTCCCTTACTTAGAGAGAGTGATGCGGTCGCCCACGCAAAGAAAGCGGCGACGAGCAAAACAATGCTGCGTTTACGTGCATATATCGCGGCGGCCCACAAGACAGGCGATAACGTAACGAAAAGCTCCGCCGGCTTTGCATATCGCAGGCGAAGCGTAAGTTCCGAATCGGCAAAATTCCGGATCATGGCGTAATCGACCACGCAGAGGACACCCGTAATCAGCGATACGATAACAAACGTAAGTATGAAAAAGCGGGTACTCGATCGAACGACGGATGAAAAGGCGACAAAGAAAACAACGTACATTGACCACAACAATGTGTGGTGAACAACGGAAAGCGAAGCCGTTCCCCACAAAACAGAAGCACCGCTCCAAAATGCAAAGCCGCACATCGCCGCGGCGATAAAACGTACGATGGTATTTGGGGCCGATGAAAAACCATATCCACTGTTCCGGATCGAGAGAACGAAGCCAGCCATGAGGAAGATCGACAACAGTAGTTCGACCTTATAGGGATGGTTTACCGGGATCTCGGGCCTCGGCAGCGGTAATAATATCGCTATTAAAGCGAACGACAGCAGCAGCGGAAGGATTATTTCAGATGCGCGGCTGTCACGGAAAGATTTACTGAGAGCCGGAGCTCGATTCATACTCGGATTTTAGGCATTTATCGAAGAGATACGGAGGCATTCTAACATTTTGCTAGCCAAAAAAGAGGCAGGGGTAAAAGGATGGGCTATTGAGCAAAAAAAAATGGAGCGGCACTAATAACTGCCACTCTATTCTTATTACAAGACAATATCCCGATTAGTTCGACAACGGGCTGCCGCCGGTCAAGACACCAGCTGCATTGGTGACGGCGCCGACCGCACCAGAATTCAAAACACCGTCTGTTGCGATACCGAAATCGCGCGTTCCCGTCGCTGTAACACCGGTACCCGCGGAAGGTGTGC
>OCZT010005265.1_pt1 | contig 12953 bp, 10 predicted proteins | sample 1539031 | NCBI WGS metagenome assembly OCZT01 (sample SAMEA3539308, study PRJEB22396) | soil metagenome | biome: tundra; feature: field; material: soil | place: USA | collected 2010-05 | depth 0.15 m | reverse complement strand
TCGCCCAGCCAGCGCGCGCCGGATTCGGTGGACGCCCAGGTGATCGCGAAGATGACGCCCAGCGTCAGCAGTACGAAGCCCAGGCCCATCGACGTGCTGATCAGGTCATCGAGCGTTGCCAGCGGAGGCAGTTTTTCCAGCCACCCGCTTAATTTCTTGGCCTTGAGGCGCCGTTCCTGCACCAGGTAGAACAGGCTCGCGATCGCCGTCAGCAGCAGCGCGGCGTATCCGGCCAGCACCAGCAAAATATGGACGATCAGCCACGCGTCGCGGACGCCCACGTTGGGCCAGGTGGCCACTGGACGTTCCAGCGCCGCGATCAGCGTCATCAGGAACACCAGCGGAAACATCGCGATGGCCGTTCCGTGAAAATGGAACCGCGATTCCACGAACAGGAACACCAGCGCCACCAGAAACGCGCACAGACTGAGCGTTTCGTAAAAATTATCCAGCGGCAGCCGCCCGTAGGCCATCGACAACTCCACCAGCGCCACCGCGTGCAAAACAACTCCGATGCGAAACGTTCCCAGCGCCACCGGATACACCGCTTGATTGCGCCGGATCACCGAGAGCATCGAGTGCAGCACGCCGATCGCATAAAAGCAGGACGCGGCGCGGAGCCAGAAAATGCTGGTATCGAGCATTACGTTGTCTTACTAATTGTATCCCCTCCATGACTGTCGGGGTTCCATAGGTAGTGCGCTATTTGTGTGTGGCTGCTGGCGACGGTCTAGCGCGCACGCGCAGGACGGGGACGGGTCAGCATGCGGAAACTGATTCCAGTTTTTGTATCCACGCTTCGCCATGCGATCCCATCGTAGCTCACGCGGCCTCCAACAGTTCATAGGCAACGGAACCCCGACAGTCATGGAGGGGATATTTGGAACCGCGAGACGTATCCTTAAAAACATATGACCAACAAAATCTGCCTCGTTACCGGCGCTACCCGCGGAATCGGGCGCGCTATCGCCAAGATGATGCTCAAAGAAGGAGCGCAAGTCGCCATCTGCGGACGCGACCAGCCCTCCGTCGACCAGGCCGTCGCCGAACTCGCCTCCGAAACCGGCGGTAAAGTCGCTGGCAAAGCAGCCGATGTAAGGAATCATGAGGATGTTGCCGGACTTTTCCGATTCGTCGATACCCACTTTGGTGGGGTAGACGTACTGATTAATAATGCCGGCGTGGGGGTATTTCGATCGGTCTCTGACCTTACGGTAGACGAGTGGCGGCTTACGCTGGAAACAAATCTCTCAGGCGTGTTTTATTGCTGCCGTGAAGCGTTTCCCCGATTTCAAACCAGGGGAGGAGGCTACATCGTAAACATAAGCAGTCTTGCCGGCAAAAATCCGTTCGCCGGTGGGTCTGCCTATAACGCCTCGAAATTCGGCCTGAACGGCTTCAGCGAGGCGATGATGCTGGATAAGAGGAACGATAACGTGCGGGTCAGCTACATCATGCCGGGAAGCGTCGACACCGAATTTTCGGGATACGGTACCGATTCGGGATCCGATTGGAAGATCCATCCCGAGGATATTGCCGAAATAGTACGAACTTTAATGAAAATGCCAGAAAGAACCTTAATAAGCCGTGTAGAAGTGAGGCCGTCCAAGCCGAAGAGATAACCAGCGACAGAATCGCTACGAGTTGAGGAGCATCTAAAGAAATGGCACTTGGGTTGCCCGAGAATTTGTGGCGGGGAGCTGAACGGCAGAACGGCTCCCCTAAGAGAAAGGCGGCAGATAAAATGGTACGGCTAAACGTCCCGTTAGATCCGGCGAAAACTGGCCGGGAGGCGAGCACCCTGGAGACTGGTCTCCGGAGGATGATCATCGGACAAGATGAGGCGATCCAACAGATCGTCAACATCTATCAGATGCATCTCACCGGGATGAACGCGCCGGGCCGCCCTATAGGAAACTTCCTATTCCTGGGTCCCACCGGTTCGGGCAAGACCCGAATCGTGGAAGCAACAGCAGAGACTCTGCTCAAAAACCCTCGTGCGGTAATAAAGATCGATTGCGCCGAGTTTCAGCACAGCCACGAGATCGCCAAGCTGATCGGGTCGCCTCCCGGATACCTGGGGCACCGCGAAACGCATCCCCTGTTATCTCAGGAAGTGCTGAATCAGTACCAAACAGAAACGATGAAGGTCAGCTTCGTCCTGTTCGACGAAATTGAAAAGGCCTCCGATGCCCTGTGGAATCTCTTATTGGGAATCCTCGACAAGGCGACGCTCACGCTGGGCGACAATCGCAAGGTCGATTTCTCCAAGGCGATGATCTTCATGACGTCCAATCTGGGCGCCTCCGAGATGAGCTCGATCATGGCTCCGAAGCTCGGCTTCGGTACCTCCGACGCGCGCATCAAGGCCTCTACCGGCGAGTTCGACGAGAAGATGAGCGGTAAAATTGCGCGCACCGGTATCGAAGCCGCACGCCGGAAATTCACGCCCGAGTTCATGAACCGCCTCGATAAAATCGTGACTTTCTCGCCGCTCGGCACCGAGCAGTTGAAGAAGATTCTCGATATCGAATTGAACCTGGTCCAACAGCGAATCTTCAATACCTCCGCCGATCGCGCCTTCGTCTTCACCATGTCCGACCCGGGCAAGGATTTCCTGCTCACCGAGGGTACGGACCTCAAGTACGGCGCCCGTCATTTGAAACGCGCCATCGAGCGTTTACTGGTCCACCCCATGTCGAATCTGATCGCCACCGACCAGGTGCGCGGCGGCGACTGGGTCCGCGTCGAGTACGATGCAAACGCCAAGAGCCTGCGTTTCGCCCGCGAAGCCGAAGGCCTGCCGGTTCAGGATATGGCCCGCCTGGTCGATAATTCGGTAACCATCCCGCAGCTAACCCTGTCGAGCGGCGCAATCGCGGAACCGGTCCGCACGCAAACCGCGAAGAACAGCAAGAAGTAGCCAGTAGCCAGAATCAGCCCCATGCGTCAGCGTGGGGGCTATTTCCCGTGCCAACCCCAAGCTGACGCATGGGGCTACTTCTTACGCCGCGCACTCCCCGCGCCCGAGCTTTAACGAGAACGCGACGTCGTCGCCCCAGTCCTGATACATCTCGGGCGCCGCATCCGCCGCCGGCTTCACCAGATCCGCCGTCAACTTGCGAAACGTCTCCACCTTGAACCGCATCACGTAAGCCCGAAAAGCTTCGCCCGCTTGCCGGTTCTCTTTGAAATGCGCAATCACCCGCGCCACCGCCTCCGGAGCATAGCGCGCCGGCAGACTCTGAATCGCCACCCCGAACTGCTCATACGTCCCGCCCAGCAGCATCAGATAATACGGCACTTCCCGACCATCGATTTTCCGCGCATTACCGTAGAACCCGATGTCTCCCACCCAGTGCTGCCCGCACGCGTTCGGGCACCCGCTGGCATTGATTCGCAGCCCGCGAACCAGCGTGTCAGTCTCCGCCTTCAGCATCTCCCGCAGCTCATAGCCGAGGTTCATGGTCTTGGTCAGCCCCAAATTGCAGCTATACGCGCCCGGGCAGGTCAGCACGTCGCTGATCTCGTTCGCCCCCTCGTCAGCCAGGCCCAGTTCCACCACCCGTCCATAAACGCGTTTTAATGCGCCCACCGGAATGTACGCCAGCACTACGTTCTGATTCATCGAAAACCGCAGCGACCCGTCGCCCGCCCGCTCCGATAGTTCCGCCAACCCGCGCATCTGATCGCCCGTCAGATTCCCCTGCGGTACCGTGACGGTGACAATCGAGTATCCAGGCTGCTTCTGCGCCTGCGTATTCGTCTCCCGCCAGCGATTAAATCCCGCCGACGACGAATCGTAAACCGCCAGCAGCTCGCCCGACCCACGTGGTGGTGCAACCGGCTGAAAACCACCGAAATTTTCCGGAACCTCGGCCGGCATCGCGATCCCTCCGTGCCGGACGATCTCCTGATACTCTTCCTCCGTCGTGTCGCGCAGCCAGTCGAACCCGCGCTCGCGAAGAACAAACTTTAATCTGGCTTTATTCTTGTTCCCCCGATTCCCATGCCGATTAAAGATCCGAATCACCGCTTCCACGCGCCGGACGACATCCTCCGCCGGAATAAACTCGTGCAGGACCTTCGATTCCGTCGGCAACGGCCCCAGCCCGCCCGCCACCGTCATGCGGAACCCTCGCTCGCCATCGCGAATCAAAGCCCGCAGCCCGACGTCGTTGATCGCCGACGCTATGCAATCCTCCGGGCACCCCGCAAACGCCACTTTAAACTTGCGCGGCAGGTTATCGGTCAGATCCTTGTGCAGAAACGCGAACGCCAGCCGCCGCGCGTAAGGCTGCACATCGAAAGGCTCATGCGGATGGACGCCGGCCAATGGGCAGCAAGTCACGTTGCGCACCGTGTTATAACAAGCCTCGCGCGTCGTCAGCCGCACATCCGCCAAAAGGTGCAGCAAATCCGCAACTTGCGGCAGCGGCACAAAGTGATACTGCATGTTTTGCCGCGTCGTTAAATGCCCTTTTCCGCCCGCAAACTCATCGGCAATTCGTCCCAACTGCCTCATCTGCTGGGCAGTCAGCAACCCTCCCGGAACCTTGGTCCGGATCATCTGCACGCCGACCTGCCGCTGGCTGTAAATCCCCCTGCGCAACCGGAAAGGCCGGAACTGGTCGTCGGTAAGTTGCCCGTCCAGGTTCAACTGAGCCTGCCGCCGGAATAATTCGATATCCTCGCGCACCGTGCTATCGTATTTCTGCTCAGTAACTTGGAGGTCGGTCAGGACAGCACTCAGCATATATCCCTTTCTCTATAGAGATTATCATACAACCTTCCCTCTTTCAACCGGGGTTGACGTCTTGTAGGGCGGCCAATACTGGCTGCAGCCGCCTTTTGAGGCGGCTTTTTGCGGCTCCCATCGGCCGATCCCCGTGATAAAATGCAAGTTCCATGATTATCTCGATGAAGTTGCACGCCTCCAAAGACGAGGTCGCCCAGGTCCGCTCCCGCATTGAAGAGTTCGGCTACAAAGTCCACTCCATCGTTGGCGAGGAGCGCGTCGTCATCGGCGCGGTCGGCATCGGCGACGTCACCGCCTGCCTCGACCATCGAAGCCATGCCCTCGGTCGAGCCAGCCGTCCGCATCTCCGCGCCCTACAAATTCGTCAGCCGAGAATTCCGCCACTCGAAAACCGAAATCACCGTGCGCGGCGTCACCATCGGCGGCAGCGAATTCGTCGTCATGGCCGGTCCCTGCTCGGTCGAAAATGAGCGGCAAATTCTCGAATCGGCCGAAATCGTCGCCCGCGGCGGCGCGAAATTTCTTCGTGGAGGAGCCTTCAAGCCCCGCACCTCGCCCTATGATTTTCAGGGCCTGGAAGAAGAAGGACTGAAGCTGCTCGATAAGGCCCGCAAAGCCACAGGCCTCGGCATCGTCACCGAAGTCATGAGCGACCGCGACGTCGACCTGGTCGCCAGTTACGCCGATATTTTGCAGATCGGTGCGCGCAACATGCAGAACTTCGCGCTTCTGAAGACACTCGGCAAATGCGGCCGTCCCGTGCTGCTGAAGCGCGGCATGAGTTCCACCGTCAAAGAGCTTCTCATGTCCGCCGAATACGTAGTCGCGCACGGCAACCCGCAAGTCATCCTCTGCGAGCGCGGCATTCGCACGTTTGAAACCGTCACTCGCAACACCTGCGACATCGCCGCCATAGCCGCGTTGAACGAACTCACGCATCTGCCCGTGATTCTCGATCCCAGCCACGCCACCGGCAAGCGCAGTCTGGTCCCCGCCCTGGCCCGCGCGGGAGTCGCCATCGGAGCCGACGGCCTGATCGTCGAAATGCATCCGCATCCGGAAAAAGCGATCAGCGACGGCGCCCAATCGCTCGACCCCGTCCAGTTCGCCAAAATGATGGCCGACCTGGCCCCCTACATCGACCTGTGGAAACAGGATAGAGTAACCGAATCCGCAGTCGCCGTTTAGATGTATCCTCCTATTGATCCATCGCCGGCACGGACCTGCGACCGTCAGGGAGCGGACAGACGATCAAGACTTGCACCGTGAAAAAAACCGCCTTAGCCTTGCTGCTCCTGGCCGCCACCATCGGCGGCTTTTACGCGTGGCGATCCGCCCGCACCCTCAACAACCAGCAACTCATCCAAAGCCTCCCCCAAGCCCGCGCCACCCACGTCTTCATCGATGTCGACGGCCTGCGCAAGAGCGGCCTGCTCGATCTGATCGCCGGCTCCAAATCCGCCGAAGACCCCGACTACAAATCCTTCGTCGACCAGACCGGCCTCGACTATCGCACCGACCTCGACGCCGTCGCCGCAGCCTTCTCCGAAGGCAACACGTATCTCGCCCTCCGCGGCCGTTTCAAATGGAACAAGCTCGCTGCCTACACGCAGTCTCACGGCGGAAAATGCGCCTCAACCACCTGCTCGCTGCCAGCCAGTCGGAGCGGATATTTCATTTCCTTCCTGCTCCTGCGTCCCGCCGTTCTAGCCATGGCCGTCGCCAACGACGAGCACGGCGTGAACATGATCGGCCCGCAGGCTTGGCGCAAGCCCCCGCACTTGCCCTCCGAACCGGTCTGGATTTCCGTGCCCTCCTTCGCCCTCAGCGAAGCCAATCTCGCCTCCGGAACGCACGCGTTTCTCGAGCCTCTCTCGCAGGCGCAGGATGTGACCTTCGCCGTCGGGGCAGCCCAAAAAGGTTTTCAAATCCGCCTGGAAGCCGTCTGCGCCACCCCCGAAATAGCCGAGTTGCTGACCCGCCGCCTGTCCGCGACGACAGACATGCTCAAGAAAATGTTGGAGCGCGACCACATGACCCCGAATCCCAACGACCTGAGCGGCGTCCTCACCGCCGGCACATTTTCCCAACGGACAGATCACGTAACCGGCACCTGGCCGATTGAACGCGGCTTCCTGGAATCCCTAGCCGGCGGCAAAGTCCAATAGCTTGTGGCGCTTCCACTCAACCCATTTTCCGCCCCGTCCGCCAGCTCTTCAGTTATCCTGGAATGAATGTCCTTTGCCACCATCCCGGAAGCCCTGGTCGATTTCCGTGCCGGCAAAATGTTGGTTGTGGTCGACGACGAAGATCGCGAAAACGAAGGCGATCTCACCATGGCCGCCCAACTGGTCACGCCCGAGGCCATCAACTTCATGGCCACCCACGGCCGCGGCCTCATCTGCCTCGCGCTCTCCGCCGCCCGATGCGACGCCTTGAAACTGCCTCTCATGTCGGCGCAAAACACCTCGCGCTTCGGAACTGCATTTACTGAATCCATCGACGCGCTGGAAGGCGTTACCACCGGCATCTCCGCCGCCGACCGATCGCACTCCATCCGCGTCGCCATCGACCCGAAAAGCACCGACCGCGATCTGGCCCGCCCCGGCCACATTTTCCCTCTCCGCGCCAAAGACGGCGGAGTGCTGGTGCGCGCCGGACAAACCGAAGCCGCGGTCGACCTCGCCCGCATGTGCGGCTTCGAGCCCGGTGGAGTCATCTGCGAAATCATGAATGCCGACGGCTCCATGGCCCGCGTCCCTCATCTTGCCGAATTTTGCGCCCGCCACGGCCTCAAAATGATTTCCGTAGGCGAGCTGATCCGCTACCGTCTCGAAACCGAGCACTTCGTCGAGCGCCGCGCCCAGGGCTGCCTGGAAACGGCATCCGGCTCATTCAAAACCATTCAGTACGTCAGCACGTTCGATAATCAAGGCCATCTGGCTCTGGTTCGCGGCGACGTCGCCGGCAAAAAGAATGTGCTCGTCCGCATGCACGCCCGCTGCTCTTATGGAGACGTCTTCGGATCGATCCGCTGCAACTGCCGCGAAATGATCGAGGCCTCGCTCGACCGTATTGCCGAAGAAGGCGAGGGTGTTTTCGTTTACCTGCATCAGACCGGTTTCGGAAACCGCCATCACCACCAGCACCAGCAGACCCAGCATGAGTCGGGAATCGGGGCACAGATTCTTTCCGACCTGGGGCTGTCCAGCATCCGCCTGCTGACCAACCATCCGCGCAAGGTTTTAGGGCTCGACGCTTTCGGATTGGAGATTGTGGAGCAAATTCCGCCGGTTAAACCCGCTTAGAGGTCCGTTATCCCCTCCATGACTGTCAGGGTTCTGTTGGGAAGCTCTGTGGCTGCGCCGAACCGACACAAAGAACCCCGACAGTCATGGAGGAGATTAGGACTTAAAAACGTTCTTTGCGAGAAATAGCGCATTTGCGGGCCTTTCGGCCAATCTGCGCATAAAATACGGGTACCAGGCCGCCCCATAGGGCACATAAACACGCAGCCGGTATCCCAGGTCGATAATCCGTTGTTGCAGGTCGTTGCGGATGCCATAAAGCATCTGAAACTCGAAATTTTCGGCCGGGATTTTCCGTTCCCGCGCGTACCGAAAGGCCTCGCCCAGAATCGTTTCGTCGTGCGAGGCGATCGCCGGGTAGGTCCCTTTATCCATCAGGATCTTCATTAGTTTCAGAAAGTTCTGATCGACGTCGCGCTTCTTAGGTATGGCCACTGAGGCTGGTTCGTTATACGCGCCCTTGCACAACCGCACCGGAATCTTGAGCGAATTCAACCGCTCGATATCCGCCGCGCTGCGATACAGATAGGCCTGAATCACAGCCCGCGCGGAGCCCAGTTTTTCAACGATTTCGAGCGTCCGATCGGTGTACTCGGTCGACTCCATGTCGATTTCGATGCGCGTGCCAATGGCGCTGGCGCGCGCCGATAAGGCGCGTACGTTCTCGAAACACGCATCTGTTGAAAAATCAAGGCCGAACTGCGTCAGTTTGAGCGAAACAGTGCATGGCAAACCCCGCTTTTCGATTTCATCGAGAGCTTGTAAATACGCATCGCGCGAAGCTTCGGCTTCGGCCAGCGAGGTTACGTTTTCGCCGAGATGATCGAGGGTCGAAAACGTCTTGTATTTCGCTAAGCGGGCGCAAACGGCGAGTTCATCGTCGAGCGTTTCTCCCGCGACAAAACGGCGGGTGAGTTTTTGGGCGACGGGCGACGTTTCCATCCACTTCCGCATTCCTTTCTGCGTGGAAAGAAACAGGAAGAGCTGGCGCATCATGTGGATCTATCGGCTCCTTGGGGATCTCGTATGATGGCATCCAGGCGCGGCGGTTGAGGCGCTTCGTCCGTGCCTACTCCTAATTCCCGCATGCGCTTTAATGATGGCGTGAGGCGCGTTTCCCAGCTCGCGGCGGAGCGGTTGTAGGCATCGACGGCTTTGGCCAGATTGCGTCCGGCATCGGAATAGGATTCGGCAAAGACGCGCACGCGATCGTACAGCTCCGCGCCTAATTTTCGCAGCTCGCCGGCATTTTGCGCCAGCTTTTCCTGGCGCCAGGTGTAGGCGACGCCTTTTAATACGCTTACCAGTGTGACGGGCGTGGCGAGCAACACTTTTCGGGCCAGTGCTTTTTCGAGCAGTTCGGGATCGCGTTCGAGCGCGGCGGCTAAGAAATGATCGCCGGCTAAAAACAGCACCACCAATTCTGGCGATGGCTGCAAACGGGCCCAATACTCGCGGGCGCCGAGCTCGATCACGTGACGCATCACCTGCTGCGAGTGGCGGTCGAGGGCGGCGCGGCGGGTCGCATCGTCGGTTGCGGCTTCGGCGTCGAGATAAGCGGAAAAAGGCACCTTTGCATCGACCGCCAGAGTGCGTCCGCCGGGGAGTTTTACGATCATATCGGGTCGCTGGCCGTCGGAGGAATTTTGTTCGTAGAAATCGCATTGCGAGGCCATGCCGGAAAGCTCGGCTACGCGGCGGAGGGTGAGTTCGCCCCAACGTCCGCGGGAGTTGGGGGCTCGCAGGGCCTGCGAGAGAGCGACTGTTTCACGGCTGAGCAATGTCAAATGCTGATCGAGGCCGCCTAGCGCGTGCTGGCGCTGCGCTTCGAGTTCCCTTATCTGGGCTTCGAGACGTTCGAGCGTGGCGGCGATGAGAGGAGTTGGGCGGGAGCGGAACCAGAGCGCGGCGAGGAAGATCCCCAGGCCGAGGGCTAAAACAATTGCGGCCAAAAATGTTGCTGTTGGCATGTATCCATCTAAGTTTGGCACACATTTATTGGCCGCCGATGAACACGGATGAACGCGGATAGCACAAAGACATTTTTTGCAAACTTTGGGCGACGGACGTTCTATAGGGGTTATGGACTTTCGTTACGCACTGCGCGCTTTGGGGCGCAATCCGGGTTATGCGGCGATCGTGATTCTGATTCTGGCGGTGGGGATTGGCGCGAATACCGCCATGTTCAGCATCGTCGACGGGGTGTTGCTGCGGGCGCTGCCGTTTCATGAGCCGGAGCAGCTTTACGCGGTGCAGGAAGTCATTCCCAAGTTCGCCAACATCGCGCCGGACTTTCCGGCAAATGCGCTGCATTTTCAGGAATGGAGAAAGCGCTGGACGGCGGCCGGGCAGATCGCGCTGATCGACGGACGCACATTCAATCTGACATCTGTAGGCGAACCGGAACGAGTGAATGCGGCGCGGATTTCCGCCAACCTGTTTCCGCTGCTCGGGGTGCAGCCGCAGATTGGGCGCGGGTTTCTGGAGGAGGAAGACGCCGAAGGGCGCGACCAGGCGGTGCTGGTGAGCGATTCGTTGTGGCGGCGGCGATTCCATGCCGATCCTGCGGTGCTGGGACGGAAAATTATCCTCAACGACAAGCCTTATGAAGTGATTGGTGTGATGCCGGCGGGGTTGAAGCTGCCGCGCGTGAGCCAGCTTCAGTCGATGCACATCAACGATCAGGATCCGGAGATCTGGAAGCCGTTCGCGGCCGCGAAAAATGACCTTCACTTGATGGGCAATTTCAATTTCGGGTGCATTGTGCGCATGAAGAAGAGGATGACGGCGTCTGGCGCCCTGGACGAATTGAATGGGATTGAAGCAGATATTATCCGCGATTTTCCGGAGAAGACGGAGCTGCGGGCGAAGATGAGTCGCGTTTCAAACATGCTGCCGTTGGCGGGCGAAGGCAACAATAATCTCCTGATTGTGGAGGGAGTCAATGTGCCGCTTCTGGAGCGTCCTCTGGTCGACATGCGGAGTGTGAACGGAGACTATTTCCACGCGATGGGCATCCCGTTGCGCTCGGGCCGGGTGTTTCAGGGGTCGGACAGGCTACATGGGGTCGCGATCGTCGCGGAGAGCACGGCGCGGAGGGTCTGGCCGGAAGAGAATCCGATTGGCAAAAGGGTGCAATTCCCGGGTGAAGGCGAGCCGATGATGGAGGTGATCGGCGTGGCGGGCGATGTGCGCGGAAACGGATTGCAGAAGGTTCCGGAGCAGGTCCTCTATATCCCGTATTGGCTTCGAGGGGAGAGGGCGACTTCGTTGGTGATACGGACTGGAATGGACCCGAAGTCGATTGCCGTGGCGGTGCGCGGGGAGTTGCGGAAGCTTGACCCGGAGTTGCCGGTGCCGCAGTTCCGGACGATGCAGGATATTGTTTCGGCGTCGGTGGCGGAGAGGAAATTCCAATTGTCGCTGGTGCTGGTGTTTGCGGGGATTGCGCTGGTGCTGGCTTGTTTGGGGATTTTCGGCGTGGTTTCGTATACGGTCGCGCAGAGGGGGCTACGTCGGGGAATTTGCGGGGGATGGTGGTTCGGCAGGGGCTGATGCCGGTGGTGGTGGGGTTGATGGGCGGGATTGTGGGGGCGCTGGCGCTGGGGAGAGTGATGGAGGGGATGTTGTTTGGGGTTCGGTCTGGCGATCCTTGGACTCTAGTGGGCGGATCCGCTGACGGCGCTGCGGTATGAGTAAGAAGAAAAGTCAGAATGAAGAAGACGACGGCTGAAGCCATCGCTGCAAGCTGAAGCTCGCGCCACACATTTCGTCGGGGCTTTTTTGGCGTGGGATCAATAGGTTAGATGTTTCACGAAGGTTCGCCGAGGAATGGGTGCCCTAATCTTTGGTCGTGAGGGACACACATGCCAGTTGAGCATTCGAGACAGCATCCGGATCTGCACCAGCCTTGGGCGGAGTGGTCTGAGGAACAGACGCTACATGTTGCAGTGTGCTACTCGAATCCGTTCCGGTGGAGGACGCGCAGAGAGCTCGCGAATGACTGCATCCGGCATCTGCGCGGCGCGGCCAATGTCTGCGTCCACGTGGGGGAGCTGGCGTATGGCGACCGGCCGTTTGAAATTACCGATCCAGCGCAGGATCCGCGCGACTTGCAGCTGCGCACGAATCATGAGCTGTTTCACAAAGAAAACATTCTCAACCGGATCATTCAGACGTTCCCCGCGGGGTGGAAATATGGGGCGTACATCGATGCCGATTTTCACCTGACGCGGCACGACTGGGCGCTGGAAACGATTCATCAGCTTCAGCATTACGACTTCGTACAACCGTTTTCTTCGTATTCGGATTTGACGGGCGAGCATCTGCCGATGCGGGTGAATTCGGGGTTTGCGTTCAACTATATCCAGAATGGGTATAAGTTGCCGGACGGGTATGCGAATTGCGAATGGGGGATGGAAGAAGCTGGGTTACGATTCCTACGGGTCAGCGGCGGGGGCGAGGGGGGGGGGGGCGACGGGGGGGATGTGGGCGTTCCGAAGGGCGGCGTTCGACACGGTGGGGGGACTGCTGGACACTTGCATTCTGGGGCACGGGGATTGGTTCATGGCATTTGGCCTGGTGGGCGGAGAGGCTCCGGATATGCACGTGGACGGATATACGGGGGATTACCGGGCGTCAATTGCGGCGTGGCAGAGGAACGCGGCGAAGCTGAAAAAGAATATCGGGTACGTGGACGGGTTCGCGGTGCATCACTTTCATGGGTCCAAGGTGCGGCGCGCGTACTCGCACAGGGATTTGATTTTAGTACGGAACGAGTTTGCGCCGACGACGGATTTGCGGGCAGACTGGCAGGGGATTTATCAGTTGACGGGGGACAAGCCGGGGTTGAGAGACGACATCCGGAGATATTTCATTTCGCGGAC
>OCZT010005264.1_pt1 | contig 12953 bp, 10 predicted proteins | sample 1539031 | NCBI WGS metagenome assembly OCZT01 (sample SAMEA3539308, study PRJEB22396) | soil metagenome | biome: tundra; feature: field; material: soil | place: USA | collected 2010-05 | depth 0.15 m | reverse complement strand
AGGCGATGCTTTTTAATGGCGGCATTATCGAAAGAAGAGGTACAATTGAAGGAAATAATACAGTTTCTGACTATCGTCCGATTGAGCATGAAAATGGAAACTCAATCTTTTCGACTGTTATGTATACTGAATTTCAGAATCATAAGATAAATATTTTAGATACACCTGGGCTGGATGATTTCAGCGGCGGAGTCATATCTTCGCTTTTTGCATCCGATGCCGCGGTTATGACTATCAATGTTCAGAACGGTGTAGAAGTAGGAACTGAGATTCATTTTCGTCATGCAGAAAAAGATAACAAACCACTTATTATTGTAATTAACGGGCTCGATCACGAAAAAGCCAACTTTGAGAAGTCTCTTGAAATGCTGAAGGAAAGATTAAGCAACAATGTAATACTTATTCAATATCCCGTAAACGAGGGAACCGGATTCAATTCTATAATTGACCTGCTCAAAATGAAAATGCTTCGGTATGCCAAAGATGGTGGAAAGGCAGAAATACTTGAGATACCCGCTGATCAGGCGTCAAGGGCTGCAGAATTACACAGCGCACTCGTTGAGAAAGCTGCCGAAAGTGATGAAGCTTTGATGGAATTATTCTTTTCAAACGATTCTCTTTCCGAAGAAGAAATAAAAAAAGGTATTGCCAAAGGAATAAGGTCAAGAGGAATGTTCCCTGTTTTATGCCTCTCTTCAAAATTCAATATCGGAGTCGACAGACTCATGGAATTTATCATAACTGAAGCGCCTTCGATTTCTGATATGCCTGCCCCGGTTAACAATAAAGGAAATGAAGTTAAACCAAATCCGTCAGGACCTGCTTCAGTTTATGTTTTTAAATCATCAATTGAAGAGCATATAGGGGAAATAAACTATTTCAGGGTATATTCCGGGAAAGTTACCGAAAACCTGGATGTTATAAATACCAGCAATGGCACTAAAGAACGCTTAGCCCAGCTTTATGTCAGCGCCGGAAAGAACAGGACAAGAGTACCTGAACTTTATGTAGGAGACATCGGTGCCTTTGTGAAACTTAAAAATACCAAGACCGGACATACTCTCAATGCCCCCGGGAACGACTGGAAATATGAAGGTGTCAAATTTCCTGATCCTAAATACAGAACTGCTATTAAAGCTCAGAGTGAAAGCGATGATGAGAAACTTGGTGAAGCTCTGAATAAAATTCATCTTGAGGATCCGACAATTGTGATTGAATATTCAAAAGAATTAAAACAGATAATTGTACACGGACAGGGAGAATATCACCTTAATATTATGAGGTGGCACCTTGATAATATTTATAAGATACCCACAAACTATAACCCTCCGAAAATACCCTATCGCGAAACAATCACAAAGACTGCCCAGGCCGATTACAGACATAGGAAACAATCTGGTGGCGCTGGCCAGTTCGGCGAGGTGCATATGATCATTGAACCTTATGAAGAGGGCTCAAAAGAAGTATCAATGCAAAAGATCAACGGCAAGGAGATAAAGATTTCAGTCCGTGATAAAGAAGAGATCGTACTTCCCTGGGGAGGAAAACTCGTATATGTAAACAGTATCGTGGGAGGTTCAATTGATGCAAGGTTTATGCCGGCTATCCTCAAAGGGATTATGGAAAAAATGGAGATCGGACCTCTTACAGGGTCGTATGCCCGCGATATTAGAGTATATGTATACGATGGTAAAATGCATCCGGTCGATTCAAATGAAATTTCCTTCCGCCTTGCAGGAAGAAATGCATTCAGCCAGGCTTTCAAAATCGCAGGACCAAAAATTCTGGAACCGGTATATGACGTTGAAATTATGGTACCGTCCGATCGTATGGGTGATGTTATCAGCGACCTTCAGGGCCGTCGCGGAATGGTTCTCGGTATGTCGAGTGAAAAACGTTTTGAGGTCATAAAGGCAAAAGTGCCTCTTGCCGAGATGAATAAATATTCCACAGCCCTTAGTTCCATTACCGGTGGCCGCGCGATGTATTCCATGAAGTTTGCAGAATATGCACAGGTCCCGGGAGATGTACAGGATCAGGTTATCAAAGCATACTCCGAGGAAGAAGAGGAAGAATAGAGAATTGGTTTTATACATTGTATATATTATAAAACCGCCTCAACAATGGGGCGGTTTTTGTTTTATTTTTTGTACCTCAGTGTCTTCTCTGTGAACTCCGTGTAAATTCCTTTTTTTTGTTACACAGAGAAAGATTATACTTTTGTTAAAGAAAATATATAATAACATTCAGAATGAAAACAAAACAAATTATCTACCAGGTCGATGCATTTACAACAGAACCCTTTAAAGGCAACCCTGCTGGGGTATGCATTTTGGATCATGAACCCGACTCATTGTGGATGCAGAATATTGCGATGGAAATAAATGCTTCCGAAACTGCTTTTGTTTTCCCCGGCAAAGATTGCCAAAGAATCAGATACTTCACACCTGAAGTTGAAGTACCACTTTGTGGTCATGCTACGCTTTCTGCTTCTCACATTTTATACGAAACCAATCTGGTAAATGAGGGTAAAGAACTACAATTATCGGCGAAAGCAGGTTTCCTTAAAATACGAAAAGCAGGATCCTGGATAACTATGAATTTCCCCTCGTATCGGATAAATAAATGTGCAATCCCGGCTGAGTTTGAAAAAGTGATTGGCGTCAAACCTCTTGAGTTTTATAAATGTGACAAAGGACTTACTTTAGCTCTTATCAGTGAAGAAAAAATTATACGTCAGCTTAAACCTGATTTCAGTGCGATGAAAAAATCCGAGTTCGGTGATTTGATGGTTACAGCCCTTTCATCTGACAACAGATACGATTTTTGTCTCCGGTTCTTTGCTCCGGCTCTAGGAATTGATGAGGATCCGGTAACAGGTTCTGCACATTGTGCTCTGGTTCCATTCTGGAATATGAAAACCGGGAAGACAGATTTCAATTCTCATCAGGTCTCAAAAAGAGAGGGCATTCTGAAAGTATCGTTAAAAGGTGACCGGGTTGAAATTTCGGGTCAGGCTAAAACTATTTTCAGAGCTGAATTGTTTGTTTGATCGAATTCCATTGACGGTGTAGGAACGTTGCATGCAACGTTCCTACACATTTGCAATGCCGCAAATAATTTGTATATTTCACATATCTTAAAATCTGAATATGAAACAAGATACCGATTTACGCATCATTGAGTTAGGTCTGATCCTACCTCCGGCACCGAAAGCGGTTGGAGTTTATAAACCTGTTCTGGTAGTTGATAAATATCTTTATGTGTCGGGACAAGTACCCCTTCTGGCTGATGGAACCATGATGAAAGGGAAGCTAGGCGCAGATTTGGATACTGCAGCAGGGAAAATGGCTGCCAGGCAGGTGGGACTTACAATGCTTTCAACAATCAAGGCTCATTTTGGAGAACTTAAGAAAATAAAACGGATAGTGAAGACGCTGGGAATGGTCAACTGTACTCCTGAATTTGATAGTCATCCTGCCGTTATCAACGGATTCAGTGAGTTAATGTCTGAAGTTTTTGGTGAAGATAACGGTGTTGGAGTAAGAAGTGCAGTCGGCACAATGCTCCCCATGAATATAGTTGTTGAAGTTGAAGCTATGTTTGAACTTTATTAGTTCAGAGGACGTCTTTAAAATCCTTTGTGAACCTTGGTAATAACCTTTGTGTTCCTTAGTGGTAAATATAAATCAATTAACCACAAAGGGTCACAAAGCAATGCACAAAGTAACTCAAAGGAAAAAATTTAATTGTTTCATTTATTTCACTTATAGATAATAACCGACATTCATCTGATGAAAAATAGTCCTGATTCAATCAACAGTTGGTACCTGATCAACAATATAGGTGAAGTCAGCTCTCCTGCTCTGCTTGTTTATCCGGACCGTATTGAAACAAATATCAAAAAAATGATTGAGATTGCAGGAGATGTTGATCGACTAAGACCACATGTAAAGACTCATAAAATGCCAGAGATCATCAAATTACAGATGAAATATGGCATCTACAAATTTAAATGTGCCACAATATCTGAAACAGAAATGGTTGCAAGGTGCGGAGCATCCGATATCTTGCTGGCTATTCAACCGGTCGGCCCGAATATTGGAAGGTTTTTTAACTTAAAAGAAGAATTCAAAAACATAAAGATCTCATGTATAGCTGATAATGAAGAGGTTATCATACAGTTGTCAGATATGTCAAGGAAAACCGGACTCGAAACTCATGTCTGGCTTGACATTAACAACGGTATGAACCGTACAGGTGTAATTCCGGGAGAAAAAGCAGCAAGACTCTATAAAAGAATAGTGGATTCACCCATGCTTGTTGCTGAAGGATTTCATGTTTATGATGGTCATATTCATGAACCCGATATATCACTCCGGCAAAGAATATGCAATGATGCATTTATCCCTGTTATGGGACTTATAGAAGAGCTTAAAAATGAAGGAATTTCACCAATTAAAATTATAGCCGGAGGGACTCCTACCTTCCCCGTTCACGCTTTGCGAAAAGGTGTGGAATGCAGCCCGGGAACACTTATTTTATGGGATGAAAACAGCAGTTCATTTTCCGATATGGAGTTTTTACATGCTGCTGTATTGCTCTCAAGAGTTATCAGCAAACCCGGGAAGGATCTGTTATGTATCGATCTGGGTCATAAAGCAATAGCTTCAGAAATGCCGCAACCACGAATTAAATTTCTGAATATTGAGAAATATGCTATCCTGAGCCATAACGAGGAACATATGGTGATCAGGACAGCTTCGGCAGATAAATATAAACCGGGGGATATCCTCTATGGTATTCCATGGCACATTTGTCCGACAGTTGACCGGTACGATACTGTTTTTGTAATCATTGACCACAAGGTTACTGGCCAATGGAATGTTGAAGCAAGAAAAAGAAAAATTACAATCTAATCCTTCCCTGAATAATGTTATAGATGCCTTTGATTTTTGGTGCTCATCGCGACCTGTCTATGAATGCCATGGAATAGAACCGTGATTTAAGATATGCTTTAAAAGTTCTTTATTCTTTCGCCCTAATTATCTATATAGATATACGAATCCCCTGTACTCCTTGCCATTATAAACAATATTATCCCAGCCATAAGCGCGGATGATATAGAAATAAACCCCGGGTGAGGCTTTGACTGATGAAAAATTCACATTCCCGTCCCACCCTTTCCAGCTTTTTAAAATGTCTCCCTCCCCATAAAAGGAATAAACTTTCAGACCACTTCGGCTGAAAACCTCCACACTTAAGTTCCTGAGCGATTTTGATTCAACCAAAAAATTGTCATTTATCCCATCGCCATTTGGAGTAAATACATTAGGAATATTGAGTTCAGATGGATCAACAACGATTTTTTGATTAAGTCTTAATGAATCGACGCAATGAAGATCACTTTCGACTGTCAACTTAACTGAATACTCTCCCGGTTTATAATATATATGAGGGGCGGGATTATTAAGTTTAGATGTAGTGGTATCTCCAAATTCCCAAAGGTACTTTAATGCTCTTACTGATTTATCCGTGAAGGTTACTGTGAGAGGAGCCTGCCCGGTATAAGGGTCAACTGTAAAATCAGCCTTAACCCGGATAGTCTGGTAAGAGAATGATGAATTGCTCACACATCCAAAACTATCGCTTACCTGAAGATTATAGGTAACATCAACAAGGGGCGGATCAAAAGTCTGAGGATTTAAATAGAAATCGGGTGATGGTATTGTTGATGCCGGATTCGATGACCACAAAAAATTAACAGTATTCGGCAATTTTACCGGAACCCCGTTGGAGATATTGTTATAATAGAAAGTATCAATCGCCGCCTGGCCTTTTAAGGCAACATAGTCGCATGTACGATTCTGCAGAGATGCAGATGAAAAAGGTTTGTCGATAAAAATCCACCCGACAAGACTTGTATCAAATCCTCCGCTGATAATAACTTTATATCCACCCAAGTCAAGATCTGTTAAAGATGAAGTTGCAACTCCTGAATCGGTTTTAAGAAAGGTGCTGAAACTTTTGGTGACGTCGCTCCATCGGTACCATAAAAAATTGTACGGACCTGTTCCTCCGGGACTACTGGCATTCAGTGCACCCTTTTGTGTTCCGGATGCATTACAGAAGATAAAAACAGGATCTTTAACAGTAGGAGCTGATGGATAGGAAGTATATCGTACAGCGCTCATTCCAGGTGCGGAGAGTTGGGCTTCAGCAATAGCAGGTATTAATAAAACTATTATTGACAAAAAATAACGCACAGGCAATCAGATCTTTGTATTATAAACGCTTTACGAATCTTTTTGGTATTCTGTTTTGCAATTATAATGAATTTAGGGAAATATTCAGGGTCAATCCAGATGAAATACCTCTTCCATATCTGCCCACCATTCCCCTTTTTTCCGTGTAGAAACCGGATCCTGCATCGGCTCCATAATTGCCCACCATTCCTGCGTCTTGGGATCTGCAGCCATCTTAGCCATATCGGCAGCAAAATCTTTCCCAGTATATTCAAAATATGCATATAACATATTGTCTTTATAAAAAATAGAATAGTTCCGCATATTACATTTTTTAATCATGTCAAGAACTTCCGGCCAAACAGAGGAATGATACTTTTTATATCGTTCAAAGTTCTCTGGTCTTACACCAATTACCTGTCCAAATCTTTTCATCTTTATTAGGATTTTAAATTGCATACAATTATAATCAATTTAATTCAATTATTAGAAATGTAAAAAACGATCCATTTAACCACAGAGTTAACAAAGAAGGCACAAAGTACACAAAGTTTGAATCCATGTTTTAAGCTCATTGCGTCCGTTTTCTTAAGTCTTTGTGATCTTTTTGGTTATTGGATTTCATTTATTCCCGTAAGTTAATCCTGTTAATAAATTTTCTTTTTTAATTCCAGGGAAATTGAATACCTGAATTTGTTATTACTAAATTTGTCCGGCCCTGCACGCTGTAATTCAAACTAACACATGACAACCGATTATCTGAACGATCTGAATGAATCTCAGAAACAAGCAGTTATCAACACTGAAGGACCTTCTCTTGTGATTGCGGGTGCAGGAGCCGGGAAAACTAGAGTGCTGACTTACCGCATAGTTCACCTGCTTCAGAAGGGTATTCCGGCTGGTAAAATCCTTGCGCTTACTTTTACAAATAAGGCTGCAAAGGAGATGAAGGACCGCATCACCAGAATTGTCAGTCCTGAGATAGCCAGGTATCTCTGGATGGGTACTTTCCATTCTGTGTTTGCAAAAATTTTAAGGATGGAGGGTGAAAGACTCGGATACAAATCGAATTACACCATTTACGATTCTTCAGATTCAAAAAGCCTTATCAGATCTATTATTCGGGAGCTCAACCTGGACGATAATATTTATAAACCCGGTGTAATTTCTTCAAGAATATCTAATGCAAAAAATAACCTGGTGACATCCAGTATTTACTCTGCTGATACTTCTATGCAGGAATATGACAAATCGAGTCGGATGCCGTTGCTTGCCGATGTTTACAGAACTTATGCCGCCCGTTGCTTCAAAGCCAATGCGATGGACTTTGACGACCTTTTGCTTAATACAAATATTCTTTTCAGAGATTTTCCCGATGTTCTCGATAAATATCAGCAAAGATTTAATTACGTGCTTGTTGACGAGTATCAGGATACCAACTATTCCCAATATCTCATAGTGAAAAAACTTGCCGCATCGCACCAGAATATCTGTGTGGTAGGCGATGACGCTCAGAGCATTTATTCATTCCGTGGAGCCAGGATTGAAAATATACTCGAGTTTAAAAATGATTATGCTGATTACCAGCTTTTTAAACTTGAACAGAACTACAGATCGACTCAGACAATTGTCAATGTCGCGAATACAATTATTGCAAATAATGAAGGTCAGATCCGGAAAAACGTCTATTCAATGAATGAGACCGGTGAAAAGATACAGGTGATGCAGGCGATGACGGATTCTGAGGAAGGATTTAATGTTTCATCCGACATTTTCGACAAAAAGCTTTCTCAGCAGCTCAACTGGTCGGATTTTGCAATCTTATACAGAACAAATGCCCAGTCCAGAATATTTGAAGAGACTCTACGGCGAAAAAATATACCATATAAAATTTATGGAGGTTTATCGTTTTACGAGCGAAAGGAGATTAAAGATATTCTGTCATACTTCAGGATGGTTATTAATCCGGAAGATGAAGAAGCACTTAAAAGATCAGTTAACTATCCCAAACGAGGTATCGGAGATACTACGATCCAAAAGATATTTGAACTGGCTGACTCTCTGAATGTAACACCCTGGAGCATTCTCCCTGAAGCCACAAAATATCCTGAACATTTTAACTCAGGGACAGTAAAAAAGCTAATGATGTATGTTGAGGTAATCAATAATCTTCGTCTGAATTCAGATACCACTGATGCTTTTATTAAAGCCAGGGAAATTTCGCTTGGTTCTGGAATTATGAGAGAACTTAAGGATGGAAAATCTCCCGAGGAGGTCAGTCGATATGAAAACCTCGAGGAGTTACTGAATGCTATAAAAGTATTTACAGAAGCTGCAGAAACTAATGGAGAACCTTCTGTCTTAGAAGCCTACATGGCTAATGTTGCTTTGCTGACTGACCAGGACACCGAAAATGAAGAAGACCGGAATAAGGTAACCCTCATGACAATGCACTCAGCCAAAGGATTGGAATTCAAACATGTATATATTGTGGGGATGGAAGACACACTGTTTCCTTCGCCTATGTCATCGGGAAGTGCGCGTGAACTTGAAGAAGAGAGACGACTGTTCTATGTTGCTGTTACCCGTGCAGAAAAACAGGCAACTCTGAGTTATGCACTTAACCGCTATAAATGGGGGAATCTTGAAAGGTGCAGTCCCAGCCGTTTTCTTCGTGAAATTGATCAGAAATTTCTTCACTATCCACAGACTGGCGGAAAACCTTTTCAGAACAATATTCACTCCGCCATCAAACCTGCATCTCTTCGCGAAGAACCTCATTCTTATCCTAAGAATGAAAGGTTTAAAAAGATCAGTAAATCAAGCGCTTCATCCGATGTTCCATTTACCGCAAATGATTCTTCCCTGTTTGCCGAAGGTGATATGGTAGAACATGAGAGATTTGGCAAAGGAATTATAATATCCATTGAAGGACAACTGCCAAATACTACGGCTACTGTTAATTTCGAAAAAGACGGAAGCAAGAAGCTGCTCCTTAGATTTGCAAAACTGAAAAAGCTATGACTATCATTGCCAGAGCCCCCTGGACGCTTTGCGTCCGTCCTCCTAAAGAGGGACTAATACTTTGTGTATTAGATGAATTCCCGTTGATAATAGAGATTTAGCCCCCCTTTAGGGGCTAAATTTTATTTTTTTCCTGCCTGACCGAAATTCATTTTCATGAATGTTATGCCTACTGTAGATATTGAATGGCTATATTTATCATTGATCTCTTTAGTCTCCATTTTCATTGTAGCCTTATTGTTTTTATCGAATGATTCCATAGCCAGCATCATAGACCCTTCAAATCCGGGATAATTATAGTATGTTGGCATTCCAGATTTGCCCCAATACTTTTTATCAGCTTTTATTTTTACATCTTTTGTCATCCAGACATTTGAATAGCCATCTTTGTCAGGATCAACTATTTTATATTCATCACAATTGTAACCTGCAATAACACGCGAATTTCCAGTTTTTGTTATTGTAGCTTTTTCCGGGTTAGCCCCTTTCTGGTTTTTGGTTTGAGCAGCCATTGCCGAATCGGAAGGAAGGGTTGAGATCATGCCTGTTTTAGAACCACTATTCTCCAGAAGCATCATGAAGCATTTGTTGTCATTATCATAAAGAAATATCGTCGGTACATTTTTATCTCCCTGCTTTGCATCTACCGGCAACATTTCAATGCCGGCATTAAGAGTATTACTATTATAATAAGTGTAATAGTCTGACTTTAACACATCTTTTTTATCATAGGTCTCCATCTGCATATATATGCGGCCGGTAAATTTATATTCATCATCATATTTGATATCGATTTTCGCGCCAAACAATCCACGACCTGTGGCTTTGGTACCGCCTTTACTCTGAGCAGAAGTAGTGTCCGTTTGCTTCTTATCAGCTTGTTGTTTTGCTTTGGCTTCATCCCTGTCACTTTTATCAACTGCCGAATCAACTTTATGTTCAAGTTTTCTGTCAACTGCCCTTCTTAAAAGCCAGGCCTGGGCATTTGAGGTGGCAGATAACATTATCGACATTACAACTAACAGAATTATTGATCTTGTTTTCATGTTTAAGAGTATTTATTGATTTTAGTATAAAGTTACGAAACTATAGTAAATATTACCTAGGGCAACTTTAAAAATAATAAACATTTTACAAATTCTGTCCTATAGCAAGGATTTATCAAGTGGGAATAAAAGAAAAGAGGCTACACTTGCATGTAATCTCCTAAAATTATTAATAGATAGTCAGTGACCTTGTCTATGGAGCGATAACTTCAACCGGCTTCTCCTTCTCCCTCAGAACGGATTCATACAGCGAAGCAAACGAGCTGGATATCCACATAAGAGCCGGGAAAATTCCGACGATTAACATGCAAAGTCCGAAGATTACAATAAAGATTGACACAAAGCCCATGAAGAATATCTGCCATCCATGACCCTTTGTAAGCTTCCAGCTTAATTCCACAGCTTCTATCGGATCAAGCTTTTTATCCATAACAATGTAGTCGACGAAAGCCAGCCTGCATCCGATTATAATTCCGGGAACAATAAGTGCAAATAATCCCAGAACAACCAGAGCAAACACCAGAAGGTTTGCAAGAATAATATGAAGATAATTCTCCATAAATCCTTTTATCAGGTATTCAAAATCAGGTTTTATCTTCCTGACAGCCTGTACAAAGATCATACTACCACCATATTCAAATACCGGTTTAACCAGAAACGAATATAGCATAGCCAGTAATCCGAAAAAAACCGCAAAGAGTCCCAAAGCTCCAAGAGCAGGTAAATAATTCATTCTATGTCCGATATTATATCCAATAATATGACCCATATTCCAGGGAAGATTATGCAGATCGGATATATCAAACTTAAAATTGAACATTTTAAAAGGTGCGGCAACAACAGCCAGTATAAGAATTACCAGGAATAACCTTAGAAAATTATCTGTCATAACTCTCCATCCGGCACCAAAGCTGTTCCCAAAGCCAGGCACTAATTTGTATTCGCTACTTGTTTCCATATGTGCATTTATTAAAGTTAAATAACCGGTGAACATTTCTGAAACAAAATTAAGTCTCGCATTCTTTCCAGGCTTCATACTTTAGTAGTGATTTTCTTTTTTCCTACTTTAGTATGTAATACAATACTATGGTAGTGGCTATTTTTGAACTTTAGGTTATAACGGATTTTTATACCTTTATAAAATGTTGAATTGGTTTGGATACTTAATATTTATTTTATCGGTTGCTATGGCTGCGGGAGGAGTTGTTCTCTCCTCAAGATTAAGGAACAGATATCACCTCGAAATATTTTCAACACTGATCTATTTCCAGGTATTTATTTTCACTTTCGGATTCTATGGAATTTGGGGTCAGGTAGTAATTAAAACTTTCCTCTCGACATACATTACACCGGAACAGTTCGTGAGATTCTCAGATATTTCCAGGCTTCTGGGGCTGCCGTTCCTGGTTTTTGCCTGGTTGATGCTACTACAGTTTTCATTTGGCATATCAGGAAGAAAGAATAGTAACTGGTTTGTCCTGGTGTTCCTGCTATTAAATTTCTCAATAATTATTCTGGTAGGGTATTTCATCGCAAAAACTACCACATTGAAGCCCTTACAACTTCTCAGATACTACTTTATTTCAATGCATTTCCTGTATTCTGTTCTTTCCTCTCTGCTTATACTATTTCCGGGCAAAGGGAAGCCTATTATTCATGATTATGACAGCAAAAGAATTGGTTCGGGAATATTAGTAGTAATGGTTTCACAATGCATACCACTATTGTTTTATAGCTCACAGCCTTATGTTGCAATAATATTCACTTTTGCATTCTTTGCCGGTAACACCTTTCTTCCAATTTATCTTAATTACGGTACGCTTTTTACAGTCTTCACGTCAGAACCCGATAAGGACATTTCATTTGAGGATTTTTGTAAAAAGTTCGATGTTTCCCCTCGCGAAACAGATATTGTTCGCGAAATTTGCAATGGATTAAGCAATAAGGAAATCTCGGAAAAACTATTTATCAGTCTGCAGACCGTAAAAGATCATACTCACCGGATATATATTAAAACCAATGTTAAGAGCCGTGTTCAGCTTATCTACCTGGTAAAGGAGCTTAAAATTCTATAGCCCAGTTCAGAAAAATTTCAGGTATACGATAAGCCTGCCATTAAACTCAAGAGAAAAGCTATCTCCCAGTGATTCATTCAATGTAGCATACCACCAGTTTAGTATTTTAGTTTTGTTAAGAGGATAACGTAATCCAAAAGAAGTGACTTCTGTTTCAGGATCTATGGAAAATATCGAAACCTGTTGGCCTGCGAAGCATGATATTGCAGAACTTTTCAATAACGGTCGCAGAATTCCTGTTTCGGTAACCATAATTACATTCAAACTTCTTACATATTCTGCCAGCAGTGAAATGTTTCCCAGTGTATGATCTTCCCGTTTTCCAGTAGCGCCAACAATTACAATATCCTTATAACCCATATCGCTGCACCATGAAACAGCCTTGGTCAGATCGTTAGTATCCTGATTCTCATCAAGGTAAATATGATCTGCAAACCTGTTTGCCAGTTCATCATTAAGGGAATCCATATCGCCTACGATAGCATCAGGCTGCATTCCTGTGAGAAGAAGATTTTGTGCGCTTCCGTCACAACAGATTATTCTTTTGGCATTCTTAAGATACC
>OCZT010005263.1_pt1 | contig 12954 bp, 11 predicted proteins | sample 1539031 | NCBI WGS metagenome assembly OCZT01 (sample SAMEA3539308, study PRJEB22396) | soil metagenome | biome: tundra; feature: field; material: soil | place: USA | collected 2010-05 | depth 0.15 m | reverse complement strand
CAGACTTTTAGCGATTCGGGAACCCCCACGAGTCATCCGTTCTCGCCGCTGGTATGAGGAGCGGCGCGCGCGTGTCGAGGCGATGGGCGAAGTCGAGCAACGACTCTTAGTCGCGACTGATTGCTTATCCGAAGGCGTCAACCTGCAAAGCCTCTTTGACACTGTCATCCACTACGACCTCTCATGGAATCCCACCCGTCATCAGCAGCGCGAGGGCCGGGTCGACCGTTTTGGCCAGCCCGTCAAACTCGTGCGCTCGGTGCTGCTCTATTCACCCGACAGCTCGATCGATGGTGCAGTGCTTGAGGTAATTTTGCGTAAGGCCGAGCAAATTCGGAAAGCAACCGGTGTTACGGTCCCGCTGCCAGACGAGCGCGGAGCGGTAACCGGCGCGCTGATGAATGCAGTACTGCTGCGCAAGGGCCGCAGCCAGCAAATGAGCCTCGATTTCGGCGTTGCCGTCGATACCGAAGCCATAGAGACAGTCTGGCGCGACGCCGAGGAAGGCGAGCGACGCTCACGGGCGCGCTTCGCGCAAAACACGATCAAGCCTGAGGAAGTCATCCCTGAATGGCAGCGCTGGCGCAATCTTCTCGGCAGTCCGGATCAGATCCGACGTTTTGTGGAACGGGCGATGAGCCGCCTCGATGCGGCGCTAGAGCCCAGCAAGAAAGGAGACATGCGCGCCCACATATCGGCGTTGCCAGCGGCCGTGGCCGAGCGTCTGGCGGCGCGCGGCCTTGAGGGCACGGTTAAGATTGCTTTTGAGGAACCACCTCCGTCGGGTGCCCAGATGGTCGCGCGCAGCCACCCGCTGCCAGCGACGCTTGCGGAAATGCTTCTCGAACGTGCGCTGGATCCGAGTTCTGGCTCAGTAGCCTCGCTCGGCCGCGTTGGCGCGTGGCCCACGCCGGCAGTTAAGACGGTAACGACCGTCGTGCTTTTGAGATTGCGCTTCAAGTTGATTGTCCGCGGGCGTAACGAACGCATGCTTCTTGCCGAAGAAGCCGCCGTGCTCGCCTGGGACGCAAGCCAAACACAGACCATACTGACTGCTGAGGCGGCCCGGACATTGCTAGAGCAGCCGGCCAGCGCCGATCTTGCGCAGGTCGCGCGGCAGCGACTGATCGACAAGGCGATTGAGCAGATGCCGGCAATGCTCGACGGGCCAATCGTCACTTATGCTCGCGATCGAGCGAAGGTCCTCGCTGAAGATCACGCGCGAGTGCGCGTAGCGGCGGCAGGTAGTGTCAGAGTTACGGTCGAGCCGGTGCTGCCACCGGACGTGATCGGTCTCTACGTGCTTGTGCCGGCTTGGCACTGACGATGGCTCGCACCCGCACCGACCGGACGTCCGCCCTCGCCTTCGATGCCATCACCGCGAAAGGCGCGCTGATCTCGTCGGCGATGCTGGCTCGTGTTGCCCAGCACAAGGCGGCCGAACAGACGGATGCGGATTACGGCGTTCCTAAAGGGCTTACGCTGCGGGACGAGATCGCCCGGTACTTCCGTATCGGCCAGGCCATTTTCAAAGATCTGATGGTGACAGAGACGCCGTCGTCGGCCGCGACGGTGAATTTTGTCGAGAAGCTTCTTCGCGTCGTATTCGGGTTTACTGACATTCACCGTGTGGGAACGCGCACGGTCGGCGATCGTCAGTTTACGATCACGCTGGAAGGCCTCGGCGGGCGCGTCCCCGTCGTGGTGGTCCCACCAGTGGACGACCTTGATCGCCTCAGCACGCACCTGACGACAGACGGGCGCCGGCGCTCAGCCGCCTCCGCGCTGCAGGACTGGCTGAATACTAATGAAGGCGCACTTTGGGGCCTATGCACGAATGGCGTACGGCTACGGCTGGTACGTGACAATGCCAGCCTCACTCGACCGGCCTTTGTCGAGGCCGATCTTCGGCGGATCTTCGAAACTGATGCCTTTGCGGATTTCGCAGCGCTGTGGTTGCTCGTTCATTCTAGCCGCTTTGGTATCAGCGGAACCCCACCAGCAGACTGCATGCTCGAACGGTGGCGCGATAACGGCCAGAAAGAGGGCATTACCGCACGTGACAAGCTGCGCGACGGCGTTGAGGCTGCCCTGTTGAACCTCGGCAACGGCTTCCTGTCGCATCCCAACAATGCAGCGCTGCGCGAGAAGCTGCAGACTAACGCGCTGCCGCTGCAGGAGTTTTTTAGTGAGTTGCTACGCCTCGTCTACCGGCTGATCTTTCTGCTCGCGGCGGAAGACCGCAACCTGCTGCATCCGCCTGATACGGCTGCTGCGCCTCGCAAGCTGTATGCGGACGGCTACTCGGTTGGCAACCTGCGATGGCGCGGTTCTTCATTTCGGCGATGCGCGACGCGTTATCCAAGGTGTAGCGACCCGAAAAGCGAGACGAATGCCCACGGCGGTCCGTCGGTTCTTGCGCTATCCCATCCACCGCCATAAATTGGCCCGTCGTCAAGAGTTCGGGCTTCTGCGAAATCGGCCCGATGCCAGCCTGCTTAAGTTGCTACCCTGGCCGGGGGATCAAGCCTCAACTCCATCGTGTGATCCTGACACGAGGAACGTATTTACGAAACAAACTGATGAACTGATCTCTTTTCCATTTATCAGAAAATTCTATGCGTCTTGCTCCAAATTCTCCTGAAAGATTTACTCGGTAGTTTTTCGATGTTCTGGTTACAGTTCGTCCACGTTTACTACCACTCCCTTCAACGTACACATTTCTTTTCTTTGTGACGATCTGACAGTTGGCATCATGGATTGCCGATAAACGCAGACACGAACCTAATCACCGGGCGATTAACTCTCGCAATGGAATCACCGCGTCGCCGATTTCCCAAGCGCTTTCCAAGCGAGGGTCGCGCTTGAGTTTAGACAACAAAAAAAACTTATCGTTTTTTGAAAGACGGAAGGACTTATCGCCGATTTTGATCCGAGGCTCCGGAAATGCTGCATACAGTTTCGACTCATCAGGAACATTCCAACTAAATACAGGGTCGGGTACGCGCGCATAGCCCTTTATTTGCGGCGACGTCTTTGTGAAATTGCAACGTATAAGCCAAGAGCCAGACCGAAATGCTTTAGCCGGCTGATAGAATAGTGCGCCTTGAAGGCTCGCTTCGATAGAAACCGTGTTCGCAATTTTTCTTGCGCCCTTGTCCAGCTCCTCGCACCAAACAAGGCAATCAATGTTTTTTGCCGTTTCCTGATTTTCGGGATCACGCAACATTTCGATTAGGCTTGTTCCTGGGCTACTAGCTGACGTCGTTTGGCCCAAAGCGTCCGCGCGAGCTCAATATCCGACGACTTTATCGGACGCGCGTCTTTCCACATTTTTCCAAACCATATTTTTATCGAGGCTAAAAGTTTACGATCGTCAACGACAATGTTAGCCTCTCGCCAGCCTGATGCTTCCAAGGCTGACACAGCAAGCCCATTTGCCGAAGCATTTGACGAGCCGATAATTGCGCCGTTATCGGTTAGATATACTTTCGCGTGGATTTGATCGTGCGTCTTTATTTCTATCAGTGATCGAAGTTTCTGAATCTCATCAGGATTACAGGCCCCACTTTTCAGATTGCAAATAATTTTAATATTGCTGCCCTTTTTAATGTTCAGTCGCGCTGAAGCATTCTTGCCCGAAAACGCAACCGCCAAATTGGAACTGGTGCTTTTCTTCATTAATTTATGAAACTCGCGTACCAAATCATCGCCCTCAATAAATTTCAACATTTCTAGCTCCGTTGTTTTCGAGGGGGCATCTTTAGCTGTTCAAACAGGCGTCGCAGCCGAGTTGGACGTAGGATTTTGACTTGATCATCCCAAGTGAATAGATGCCAACACATTTCGAGCGCGCCGCCGGCACAAAAACTTACAGTTAGTGAGCCATCTGTGTCGTCTGTCATTTTTTGGGTCGGATGAAACAAAAATTGTCGCGCATCCGGCGCAACCTTGGGTGAAAAACGCCAGACTACATCGAACGGCTTTTCCTGGAACACGCCGAACGAGCGCTCTGCATAAGCCTGGAGAGAGAAGCCACGCTTACGGGTGAACGTTTTGTCCAAAAGCTCCACACGCTCGCCGCGTTCTCGGCTTCAAGCCGGCTCTTCGACTTGAATGGCGCAGCCAAAACGGCCAGGACGAAACATAGCAGCGCGACCATAGTGCTGACGTTAGGCGATTCTTTCGGCTAATCAATGCGGATAAGGTTTTCGATACACACAGCTGATAATTTAAATTTCTGAATCGGAGATAACCATAATTATTTCTTAATAAAAGTATTCTTGACCCACATTTAAACCCTGATCGATTATGAATGCAGAGAAAAAGGCTGGTAGAGTCCGAGCCTTTCGTGATTGCTCCAGCGCGTAACGTCGGACCGTCGGACAACTTGAATACCGCGATATGGCGTCGATCGGTCGATAGCGACTGCGCGCAGCCACATCATGCCGTCTAGCGTGACATCGGGCTCGCTACGGTCGGCTACCAACAGAATTCCATCCGCAGGCACAAACGGTGCTGTGTCGAGTCCATCAAAAAGATTGCGAAGATAATACCGGCGATCGATCAGCGGCGCCCAATTGCCCATTCCTCGCACACTGAGATAATTAGGGTCCTTGAACACGTCCTCCGAAGCCAGCGTATACATGGCCAACGACGGAGAATAGCCGGCGCTTTTAGTCTTGAAACGTTGCGCTGAACCGAAACCCGGTACTGTCCGCATCAATCGAAGATGCTCATCGTACCATATATCCCATTGCAATTCTCGCGACGGATCGGTAAGGCCGCTTTGACTCATGAAAATCATTTGCGCTCCGCCACGCGTTCAGCAGCCGATAGCAACAAGGCAAGCTCATGCGCGTCGGCAAGTTTTTCGACGTTCATGACGATGTCGATGATTTTATCGGCATTCTTCTGTACGAGAGAGCGTCCAGCATTGTCTTTGAATTTCTCGATGACGTCCGCTTCAACCAGCGGACGTTTTGGTGACCCACGATCCACGTCTTCGCGCGCCTCGAAGATCCTGCCGTCGCGCATGCGGACAACCACGGCGCCGGAATAGTGCTGTGGAAACGTGGTCTTCGGATCGACGATATAGGTCACTTTGTCGGCAATCGCGAGAATTTCCGGGTCCGCGAGCGCCTCCGGCGTGAGATCGTCGAGTGAAAACCTGCTACGCCCCAAAGTCACCGCGGTGGCATAAAACGCGCTAAATTGCGCGGCGTAGCTATCGGATGGGCGGCGCTTTTTTCCTTGCGGCTCGCAAACGGTATTGATAGCAGCTTCCGGGACCAAAACCTGGATTTCTTCAATGTCCTTCGGCGCTGGTCGATGTTCGGATGCAATACGCATCATGGCGTCGATTAGCGGCACGTTAAAATAGCACGCCGGCAATGGCTTCATTGAAATGCCTTCGACCAGCCATTGCTGTCCCAGGGCCTTGGTCGCAATGGCGTAATCCCAATCATCGCCGCCAAGATAAAGTTGATACAGCCCAAATTTTCCTTCGTACGGAGTCAGCGGACCGGTAAAGCCTTCGCTGGCAAGAGCCGCAGACGTGATGCCGCCAGCCGCGCCCCAGCCCGGATGCATGCGCTTGGTCCAGGCCATAGTCGCGGCGAATTCTTGGTTTCCGGACGCTGTCGCGTAAGCAATGCCTTGCGACATTGCCGTCTGATCGTGAGTCAATTTCATCAGGCGGCTGGCGACCAAAGCGCTACCGAAAGATGCGACGATACCGGTTGGGTGAAAGCCGCGGCGTTGAAAGCCGCCTTTTGCGACGGCGCCGATGCGGATCGAACATTCGAGCCCGGCGATATAGGCGGTAAGCATTTCTGCGCCGCTCAGATGCCGATGGCCGCTCAATGTGAATGCGGTGGTTGCGCAAAATGAACTTGGGTGGATACGGCCGTAGATCGAGGTGTCGTCATAATCGAGACCGTGAACAAGAATGCCGTTGACCATTGCGGCGTCGCGCAGGGTCAACCGGTCCGGTAGCCCGATGACGGGCGTCAATCCAGTCTCTAGCCGTAACAATCCACGCGCTGCGGCGCGACCAAATTCGAAAGATGATGACGCGAGCGCAACGCCTAGCGAGTCGAGCAGCAAATGCTTTGCCCGCCTCTTTACCTCGGGCGGAACTGCCATGAGGTCGAGATTGACAACAAACTCCGCTAGTGAACGGGATATCGCTTGGTTTTGTGGCGGTCGGATTGACACGGCAATGCTCTCGGCTCACTCTAGACGACGCTGGACAACCGGAAGGCTATTCCGGTTTGATGTTTGCATCGCGCACGATCTTGCCCCACTTTTCGATCTCGGCATCAATAAATGAGCCAAATTCGTCGGGCGTGGAGCCTGCCCCCGGCTCGACGCCGATCTGCTGCAAGCGCTGCCGCACATCGGGCATGGCCAGAACCTTCTTCATTTCGGCGTTCATAAGGCTGATCGTCTCTTTGGGCGTCCCCTTCGGGGCGTTAATTCCATACCACTCGAACACAACGAAATTCGGCAGTCCACTTTCGATAGCGGTCGGGACATCGGGCAATAGTTCGCTACGCTTAGGACTGGTGACTGCGAGGATTCGGAGACTTCCGCTTTTCGCATTCGGCAGCACGCCCGCAAGCGTCGTGAACATTAGCTGCGTCTGACCACCGATCAGATCAGTCACCGCCGGTCCAGTTCCTCTATAATTTACCCCTGCCAGACTAAGCCCAGTTGCCTTCTTGAACTGCACAAGACCGAGATGGCTGGGCGATCCGAAGCCGGTGAAGCCGGCGTTGAATTTGTCCGGCTGCGCCTTCATTAAGGTGATCAACTCAGACACGGTCTTGGCAGGCACCGACGGATTGATCACCAGAACATAGACACCGGTGCCAAGCAGCATAACCGGGTCGAAATCCTTCTTAGTATCGTAAGAAAGACTCGGCTGCAGTGTAGCGTTAACCGCGAAACTCTGTGTCGGAAATCCAAAGGTGTAGCCATCCGGAGAAGCTTTGGAGATGGCGTTGATGCCAATCATCGTGCTGGCGCCGCCCTTGTTGTCGACGACGACTGGTTGCCTCAATCCCTCGCTAGCCCGCTGAGCAAGGATGCGCGCCACTGCGTCGGTACCACCGCCCGGCGGCCACGGCACGATAAAGTGGATGGGGCGGCTGGGATAGGTCTCCGCCATCGCCGCGGTGTTAAAGGCCGGCGCAATGCAGACCGCGATAAGCGTAACTACGATCTTAATTCTGGTCATTGTCTCCACCCTATGATTGCTTTTGGTTGATCGCGTTTTTACGAAGCCCAATATTTTATTGGCAAACGAATTCGATCAAACCGGTTTGCGTACGATAACGTTTAAACCCGTCGTTAGCCCTTACCTTGGGCGGCAAGCTGGTCGCGGAGCTTCGAGCGCATCCAGATCGAAGCGCCCGCGCTGAACCCGCCGTCGATGGCTACCTCGGCTCCGGTAATGAAGCTCGCCTCATCGGAAGCAAGAAAAAGAGCGAGGTTCGCGCATTCCTGCGGCGTACCCTGGCGTTGCATGGGGATTGTCTGACGCGCCGACTCCGAATGCCCCGGCGCTCCATCGCGGAAGAAGCTGGTATCAAGAATCTGAGCGGGGTGAATGGAGTTCACGCGGATTTTCCATTCCACCAGTTCGATCGCGGCAGTCTTGGTGAGTCCGCGCAAACCCCACTTACTGGCGCCATATGCACCGTCATAATGTGCGAGCAGACCACCCGTCGACGAAACATTGACGATCGAGCCGCCGCCGGAATCACGAAGCAACGGCGCGCAATATTTCATGCCGAGCATCGGACCCATGAGATTGACGTCAATAGTCCGATGCCACGCAGGCAAAGTCGTATTGAGGATGCCTTGCCGGCTAGTGACACCGGCATTGTTGATCAGAATGTGCAGCGCACCAAACCACGACTTCACACTTGCAACGAGATCGATCCAGCCATTTTCATCTCTGACATCGTGATGAATGAACTTTGCTTTGCCACCTTCGCGAGATATTTGCTCCGCAAGCTCGGCGCCGGCCTTGTCGATGTCGGTAAGAACGACTGCAGCGCTTTCAGCGACAAATAATCGTGCTTCGGCAGCGCCTTGGCCGTGAGCAGCACCTGTTATAATTGCAATTTTATTAGCGAGTCGCGCCATGGGTGTACCGCCTTTGGCAATCGCTGTCGTGCGTATACACCGATATTGCGAAATCGTAAACGACATTGTAGAAACCGATTGCGCCTTTCGTATCGCAAAAACTCGCGAACGCCGGCGCGCGGCAAAGCCTAATCCAGCGCACTCGGTTCTAAAATCAGAAAACCAAAGTTGCGACGTAATAAGAGTCGGGAAGGCATAACGTCCGTGACCAATCGAAAAGCTTTGGTTGTTGGAGCGACTGGCGTCACGGGGGCGCCGCTGTGCGAACAGTTGCTCCGGCAAGGCTGGGATGTTTACGCCATATCGCGCCGCGTGCCCTTGTTGAGCGCCACGGTGTCGAGCGGGCGCCTGACGCATCTCCCGATCGATCTTTCCGATGCCCGTGCCATCCAGGACGGGCTCGTGGCGCATTCGGACATCACGCACGTGTTTTATTGCGCCAATGCTCCGACACAAGAACTACGCAAGGCGATGATTTCGCAGTTGCTCGACGGCCTTGAGCGCGCGCCGAACTTCGAAAATATCAATTTCATTCAGGGAATGAAGTATTACGGATGTCATCTCGGCCCGTTCCGAACGCCAGCTAAAGAGACTGACCCGCGCATCCCCAACTGTGACTTCTACTACACCGAGGAAGACATGCTGCTGGCGCGGCAAACCGGCCGACCATGGTCATGGACGGTGCTGCGGCCACATTCGGTATGCGGCTATACCGCAGGCAATCCGCTGAATGTTGCCGTTGTCCTTGCGCTTTACGGATCAATTCAGAAAGAGCGCGGCGAGGTGTTCGGCTTTCCAGGGACTGAGGCTTCGTTCAATTCGCTGTTCCAGGTCGTCGATGCAAATCTTCTGGCGCGAGCATCAATACACGTATCGACGACGGCCAGCTGTGAAAACAAGGCCTTTAATATCAATAACGGCGATATCTTCCGCTGGTCTAATCTATGGCCTGCACTCGCAGACGCATTCGATTTGCCGTGTGCGGGCCCTCAGGGCTACTCGCCGACTCGGTTTTTCGAGCATGAGACCACGACTTGGCAGGCCATGGTGAAGCAGCATGGCCTAAAAATGTTTCCCTATGAGCAGCTACCGCGCTGGTGTCTTGGTGAATACAAGGAGCCGAATGGCCGACTCTCCGCCGAACACGACATTATCGCTAATACGACGCGACTGCGGAAGAGCGGGTTTACCGAGGTCGTCGATAGCCAGGACATGTTTTTAAATATTTTCGCTGAACTACGCGCTCAAAACGTCATTCCATAGTCGCAAATGACAACAACGTTATACGGGAGAAGAAATAATGAAGCTCCGCCACTTCGCCCTAACCTTCGGATTGCTCACGGCTGTATTGTCGGGCGCCATGCCTTCCGCTGTTGCGCAAACGGCTTATCCTACGCGGCCAATCCGACTGATCGTGCCGTATCCACCGGGCGGCGGTGCTGACGCGGTGGCTCGCGTCGTTTCGCAAAGCCTGAGCGAGCGCATTAATGCGGCCGTCGTCGTCGAAAACCGTCCAGGCGCGGCGACCAATCTTGGCATGGATGCGACGGCCAGAGCGGCGCCGGATGGATACACGTTCGGTCTCGCCACCAGCAATCTAGCGATCAACCCGCCGCTCTATCCGAACATGCCCTACAAGCCGAAGCAGGATCTAACGCCGGTCAGCCTGCTGTCAAAGGGCTTGTACGTTTTGGTTGTAAACCCTTCGGTGCCAGCGAAATCGGTAAAAGAGCTGATTGCCCTGGCTAAAGCGAAGCCAGGAACGCTAAACGCCGCGATTGCCGGGTTCGGCACACCTGGGCATTTGGCGCTTGCGCAATTCAACTTGTTGGCCGGCGTCGATATCGCGTCGATTCCGTATCAAGGTGCGGCGCCCGCGATAAACGCCATTCTCGGTGATACCGCCCAGGTCCTCTTCATCAGCATGGCCTCGGCCCTTCCCTACGTGAAGGCGGGCAGTTTGCGGATGCTCGCTATCACCAGCAGAGAACACAGTCCCGATCTGCCTGATGTGCCAAATGCGCGAGAAGCAGGACTGCCCGGCGACGACATCTTCGAATGGTACGGCGTCGTCGCACCGGCGCGCACCGACCCGAAGCAAATCGACTATTTGTCGGGCGAGATCCGAAAAGTGCTCGCTGATCCCAGCATACAGCAGAAGATCAAATTGTTGGGCGCCGAGGCTGCACCGACCACGCCGGATGAGTTCTCCAGCTTTATCGACTCGCAAACCACTTCGCTAGGCGAGATTGTGCGCAGGACCGGCCTCAAGGCGCAGTAGTTCGCCGAGCTGACAGGAGACGATCTGCGATGCTGAATATCGCAACGGACGCGACACATCTGCCGCGACGCGTGCTTTTGACCGGCCCCACCGGCCGCATCGGCCGTGTGCTGAGAGCCAATCTTAACGGCCGTTACAGTCTATTGCGACTGGGTGACCGTGTGCCAATGGGGCAAGCGGCACCCGGCGAAGAACTTTGCGCAATGGATCTGCACGACCCGTCGTCACTCGATCGTGCCTGCGATGGAATTGACACTATTGTACACCTCGGCGGTCAGGCCATCGAAGCGGATTGGGAGACCGTTCTTCAAACCAACATCGCCGGCGGATATAATTTGTTCGAGGCGGCCCGCCGGCAAAACGTTAAGCGGGTCATATTCACGAGTTCGCATCACGCCATCGGCTTCTATCGGCGCAACCAAGTCATCGACAATACTGTTCCGCCACGACCCGATAGCCGGTACGGCCTGAGCAAGGCATTCGGTGAGGCACTGGGGCGTTATTACGCTGACAAATTCGGCATGTCCGTCGCCTGCATTCGCATCGGCGTGTGCCGGACTCGGCCTGAGGACGTTCGCCATCTCAGCATCTGGATCAGCGAAAACGATATGACGCAACTGATCCGCTGCGCCATCGAAGCTCCGGCCTACCATTACCTCATGTTGTACGGCATATCGGCGAACACGCGATTCTTCTGGAAGAATCCAGATGCGACGAAAATCGGTTATGTCCCGCAGGACAACCCCGAACAGTACGCGGATGAACTTGTCGGCAGGGCAAAGGACGAATCTCTAGTCTCGGAAGCGTTTCAGGGTGGCTATTATTGTCCGCCCGAGTTCACCGGCGACATTTCGCTGATCGATTAAAAGCGATCGAAAACCCGTTTTAGAGCGCACATTTGCCGCATGACTGAACCATCTATTCAAATTATCAGAACTGACGTTTTGGTCATTGGTGGCGGCGCTTCCGGTTTGGCCGCGGCCATTGAAGCCGCACGGCTGGGCAGCCGCGTTATTGTTTTGGAGCAGGCTGCGGAAACCGGCGGCATGATGAATTGGGCGGTGGGAACGGTTTCCGCTGTTAATACGCCGCAACAAAAACGCGCTGCCATTGCCGACACAACCCAGGCACATTTCGAAGATTTGGCGGTGCACGCCGGTTCCCTCGCCGCACGCGACAATCTTGCTTTGCGCCAGCTGCTGACCACGCATACGCCCGACATGATGACTTGGTTGCTCGATTTGGGGATTGTGTTCGTCGGGCCGACGTTGGATCCACCGCAGCGCGTCGCCCGCATGCACAATGTGGTGCCAAGCGCGCGGTCGTTCGCGTTTCATCTGACCCGCGCGTGCACCAGGGCCGGCGTCGATATTCGTCTCGCCACCAGTTGCAAAGAGTTGATCGAAGAAAATGGCCGCATCGTGGGCGCCAATGCCGGAACGCATATGGGCAAAATGCTGCGGTTTTTAGCCCGCCAAGGCGTCATTCTCGCGACGGGCGACTACAGCGGGGCCTCCGATCTGAAAAGCGCGTTCGGCGCGTCGGACGTTGCGGACGTGGAACCGGTAGCGAACACGAGCACCGGCGATGGCTACCGCCTCGGTATGGATTTGGGCGCTACCGTCGCCAACGGCGATATCGTGCGCGGCCCAATCATGCGATTTGTGCCGCCGCGCAAAACGAATTTCGTGCAGAAGATTCCGCCGTTCCAACTGGTGGGAAGTGCGATCGCGTGGGCCATGCGAATCGTCCCCCAGTGGATTCTGCGGCCCTTTTTAATGAAATTTCTGACGACGGTGCTCGGCCCTTCGCCCACCCTGTTCAGCAATGGCGCCATCCTCATCAACCGGGAGGGGCGCCGTTTTACAGATGAGTTGCGTGGGCCTGCAGCGGATGTCGCGCGCCAGCCAGAAAAAGAGGCCTACATCGTTTTTGACCAGAATTTGGCGACAAAATTTTCAGCGTGGCCCCACTTCGTCTCGACCGCACCGGGAATCGCTTATGCCTATATTGACGATTATCGCCGCTGCCGGAAGGATATTTTTTGCAGCGCCAGTACTATGGACGAACTCGCAAGGCGGTTGGGTGTACCATCCGCACAATTTCGCGCGACGTTGCAGCAATACAATACGGCAGATCGCGGCACCCGTGCGCCGATCGCCCAAGCGCCTTTCTATGCGCTTGGGCCGGTCAAAAGCTACGTCGTCTTCACGGAAGGCGGACTGCGCGTCACCGAACGTCTAGAGGTCCTGCGCGCGAACGGATCGGTGATCGAGGGACTTTATGCCGTAGGCTCGGTTGGCCAGGGCGGATTGCTATTGGAAGGGCACGGCCACCATTTGGATTGGGCGTTCATATCGGGGCGGATCGCTGGCGCGATCTGCGCTGCAATGCCGCGCCGCACAAACCGCGTTTGAGCCAAGTCCACTTGGAACGTTTGCGAACTTGCGGCATGGCTACCTCGTGTGGCCAAAAAATTAAAACTGCAGGAAAGACGCGCGGTTATCCCATCCCGG